>Ga0182030_10005348_pt1 | contig 27281 bp, 21 predicted proteins | sample 812S3MmetaG_FD_121299 | JGI IMG/M metagenome (GOLD analysis project Ga0182030, IMG submission 121299) | Permafrost microbial communities from Stordalen Mire, Sweden - 812S3M metaG (Illumina Assembly) | ecosystem: Environmental > Terrestrial > Soil > Wetlands > Permafrost | place: Sweden... | reverse complement strand
AGCACTCGATATGGAGTTCAGACTATGTTCCCAACACACCAACCCTCTTGACCAAGGCTGCGGATACTTTCCCTAATGGCGGCAGAACAGGGTTTCTGGCATGGTTGAAAGATCGTTGCACGATTACAAATATCGAGTCGATAGAGCATTACCACGGTGTAGATGCTGTTTGGAGAAAGTTCTCATCAGTTTTCACTATATTAAATACTATCATTTTTTATGAGCCAATCTTCAGGGCTTTCATGCGTCGGATGATGCAGCAACTACTTGCGGATGGCGTTAAGTGGGTTGATTTGAGGCTGGCATTTACATTTCGTTATTTCAGAGAAGGCCAGGAGACACCAGAAGATACATATGACAGAATGTTTAAGGTTTTTGGTGAGGAGATCGAAAAGTTCAAGGCGTCAGAGGAAGGCAAGGGCTTTTGGGGTGCAAGAATGATATGGACGGGTATACGTGTTTTGGAGAAGAGGAAGATTATCGAAGATATGGACGCATGCATAACCATCAAAGTACGTTTTCCACGCCCACTTCAGAGCAGAAAGATTATCATTCCATCAAGAAGCCATCAAATGTTAACTTGAGTTCTTTTAGATGGCGTATCCGCACCTGATATCAGGTTATGATTTGGTGGGTCAAGAAGATGCAGGCCGTCCACTGAAAGATATTCTCCCAGAACTGTTCTGGTTTCGAAAACAGTGCGCTCAAGAAGGCGTAGAAATCCCATTCTTCTTTCATGCGGGAGAATGTCTAGGTGATGGAAGTGACACAGACCAGAATTTATTTGATGCTATACTTCTCGGCACCCGAAGAATCGGACACGGATTCTCACTTTACAAGCATCCGTTACTGATTGATATGGTCAAGGAGAAGAAAATCCTCGTTGAATCTTGTCCTATCTCCAACGAGGTCCTTCGTTTATGTGCTTCCGTCATGAGCCACCCATTGCCAGCACTTCTTGCTCGTGGAGTTTCGTGTTCTCTGTGCAACGATGACCCAGCAATTCTTGGTCAAGATACTGCTGGAATGACTCATGATTTCTGGCAAGCTCTTCAAGGATGGGAAAATCTTGGACTTGCTGGCTTGGGATCTCTCGCTGAGAATAGCGTCCGTTGGGCGGCTTTCGAGGATCAACCTACCGCACAATGGGCGCATGATATCAAGCAGGCCTCTTTAGGGAATGGAGTGAGAGCAAAGAGAATGCAACAATGGTCCGTCGAATGGGAGCAATTTTGCTTATGGATTGTAACTGAGTTCGGGGATGACAGGGATAGCGTTGGAAAGATCTTGAAGGAGAGTAATTTTGACGCCCAAGACTGAAATTGTTAGCATGGTGGAAACTCTGGTTTATATAGAGAGAGTAGATAAAATTTGCTTGTCTCAAAACTTTTGGGACATTTTAGAAATAAAGGGCATTCAAGGCAAAAATACCCCACTGGTGATCCACCCGGCTTATCGATAACCTTATAATGAACCACGAGCACGACACGCATCACTACAATATACAACTTCTTTTAGCATGAAGCCGTTGGACCTTTTTTCTTGCGCACTCATCTTGTGGATTCATCGCTTAGCCCTAAAATGAAACTCAGACCAAGAGAAAGAGATTTGAGAAAGTGCACGGGGCCTTCTTGATCAGGAGGAGATACCTGCTAAGACTGTCGGGCACATTCACGTTCACCATCAAGATCAGGAGACGCGGTCTTTAAACAAGATATTCGCATATTTACTCTCCACCTCCATCTGTCACTATGGCGTCCTATTTTCAGTCGTACTTCCAAGCATCCTCTATGCCGAAGCGACTTCTCCAATATGCACTCTCACGGCTTGAGATCCTCGATACCGACGCTCTTGATCTCGAAAACTTGGACATTGCTTGGGGGAAGAATAGTGTATTTGAGTTTAGGGATGTTGGCTTACGGCTTCGTGTAATTTTCCTTTTCGTTATTGACCACACAAGGTACTAACGCGTGCAGCAACTGGAAACACTCCTCCAACTACCTCCTTCGTTCGAGCTTGTCAAAGCCCGTGTACTCCTCCTGCGACTGACGATACCAGTCGATATATATAGTAGCCCAATATTGGTTGAGATTGATGGAGTGGAATTTCAGTTACGTGTGAAAGAGAGCAATGCACGTACAAATCATGATCGGAAACGAAAACGAAGTCCTTCGCGGACGTCTGGCACAGGTACATCTCATAGGAGAAGTCAAGGTTCGAAGCAAGGAAAACACTCTGTGGACGATGACCAAGATCCCACGATACCTACGGCAGCTGATCTTGCCCAGTCCTTCCTACAGACTGAATCCCGAGAGGAGAGAGCTGAATTGGAAGCGGCGATGCTATCAGAGACCCAAGAGATTGGAGCATCCTCTGTTTTGAGCGATGATGGGGAGACTGAAATACCTGTGGGAACGGGCACTACCTTATCACTTCCAGCGTTCATGACTCGGTTTCTACAAGGAATTATCGATCGCCTCCAGGTCAGAATCCGTGGCGTTATGGTCAATCTCGATGTTGAGATTTCCAACGAGAGCACCGATAGCAACCAATCCACATCATCTTCTACATCAGATACTGTTACAGTTCAAGTCAAAATAGATAGTATAGATATTGAGGGAGTCACGGGCGATTTGGAACTGAGACCTACGAGGGGAGATGGACCTTCAGCATTACTCTACAAAAAAGGGAAACGTCTTGTCTGTCTAAGCAACATTCGAGGAGCTTTAATCTCAGAAGCGAACCTTTTCTCTACCCTAGCAAGGTCATCTGCGTTATCTTCACCGTCGGCTGCACATTCTGATCTATTCGAGGATCGAAAACCTTCCAAGTCTCGAATCAGCAGGCGTGGAAGCAGTTTGAAGAGTCTTGACAGAGCAGATTCTCCCGAACTTGTATCATCAAGCAGATTATCTCCCAGATATGCACCAAGGGAAGGCCGAACCTCTCATTCTTTACACGGATCAGTTGTTGCTAGTGATAGTGGCCGATTCGATGATGCTCCAGAGGAAGAGGAGGACGAGCCAGTTCTGTCCCAGAGCGTGACGACAAGTAGTGTTCTAGGGAATAGTGTATTTGAGAATTCTGCATACTTAGACCAAGTTAGCGAAAGCCAGTATCTTGAAGAAAGAGAAGATGAGGAGGCCAGGTCGCAGTCCACGTCGTTTTCAAAGCATCCTTGGCATGGTACGGCTTTCAAAAATCCAACTTCAACTCCAAGGGCTTCTATCTACATGCCACCGCGTCCGAAGGCTGATATGGAAGATCAAGATTCTAATTCGGAAGAAGAAACGTCTCAAACAATGCTAGAATCTAGTATATTACCGACTCGGCAGCATCCCAGGTTCTCAGAAGGCCGCGTATCGAATTCACAAACCGCGCTTGAAAGTTCGGTACACGACTCTCAGAATCATTCTCCAACGGGTTTTACTGAACCATTAGACAATGCCATTGATAGTGGTGATGAGTATGATAGTTCCACTCCCATGGGAGAAGATCTCGCCCAGTCTCAGTTATTTAGTCACGAAGATGCCGAGAGTATGTACATGAGTGCTGTCTCCCGTGGCTCATCCTCTGCAAGAATTCCTGGGGGTTGGGCTCCTTCAAGCAGCGGCAGTGACGGCCCACGGTCTGCGCCGGGTAGCCCTACTTCCCCGATAACTCAAAACTCATTGGATAATTTAGAGCACGCGCGTCATATTCCTCCGACACAAAGCCATTCGACAATTGGAAATCTTGATCATTCATTGCAATCAGTCTCAAGATCTATGCAAGCATCGAAGAAAGTCTCGACTCCACCGCCAGATCCTGCAGCTGTTGTTCATCACATCCCGCCTGTTCCAAAGGTGTCAAGCAGCTCCTCCGAACGTTCAACAGCCTCGTCAGATGAATATACCAGAATGACCAAAAATATATTCAGTCTTGATCAAATTGCTGTTTATATTCCAGCGACTTCACCTGAAGTACCAACGGAAGAATCAGATACTACACATAGTACAATGTTTAGTAGTACTTTCGATGGTAATATTGATGCCACGCGATCTGTTTCGGTCAATGTCCCGGGGGCATTTTCCACCCAAAGTTCTCCCAGGCGGATGCCTCCAGCGCTTGCTACAGAGCCACGTGTTGCTGAGGCATCACCCAAACAAGCAGTTGAAGTTGACAGCTCTGTCGAAATAGCCCTTGGTGATACCCTCGCCCACTTTGATATTTCTGTCGGAAGACTTATCTGGAAATTGATTACCAAACTCAAGGAGGCCTTGAACAACGAAACACCACCATCAACCGACTCAAAATCTCGGCAAAACACTTCCAATTTGAACTTAAAGCTCAGCGCGAACCTGATTTCTCTGAAATTTTTGGAAACGCTTGAAGGGAATTTGAGTTCTGCCACCACAAATACCGAAGCAACTTGGGTCAGCCCACCTGAAGCTGACATTCTCCTGCGTACTTCTTTCAGTGGTCTCTCCATTGATACAGCTATTTCCGACTCGAAAACCGAAAGTGTGATTCAGCTGAAGAAGTTTGCTTTTGGGTACGCTCTTGAAAATATCTTGTCATTCGATGCAGGCCTTCAAATGCGGTCTTCAGTCCGAGATCTAAAAGCTTCTGCTGGAATCGATGTCTCAGCTAAGATTGTTAAAATTTCAAATACTACTCACTTTGAAATCAAGACCCTGCCTCTGCATGTTTCGATCGATCTCCAAAGACTTGACGAGACTTTCAGCTGGTTCGGTGGTCTCAGCAGTGTACTGAATCTTGGCAGTTCATTTGCATCAAATACGACCGTCACGGCTGCGAGCCCCGTCAAGCCCAGAGCCCGTAGTGTACACTTTGGGACACCAACCAGTCCCAATGACCCGTCTCCATCTATACAGAGTAAAGCCGATGTCAGGATTGGAGGCTTCATACTCGATTTGGTTGGACAAGAATGCAGCGTTGGGGTTGAAACCTCAGCAATCAAAGTGATCAGCCGCGACGCAGTCCTAGGAGTTGCCATCCAGAAGATCAGGTTGTCCGGCCCACATCTGAAAGATTCAGACGAGAATCCGGCTATCAACATGGACATCAGTGGCACACGGATTGAGTATCTTCCGTCACCAACAGATGCAGATCTGGATACACTCTTGTCGCTCATCACACCTTCGAAAGCAAAGTATGACCAAGATGATGATATCTTGCTCGACACTCTCCTGCGGCAGAGGAAACAAGGTGCTGTTCTGAGACTTAATATAGACGAATTTCAGACCCGCGTAGGGAGATTGAATGAGCTGAATTATCTTCCGGAACTTGGTGAAGAAATTTCGAGGTTATCAACTGTCACGAAATATCTATCCGACGACGATCGACCTGGACTACTTTCACTTGTCAAGGTAGCGAAGTTTGATGCATATGTAGATATCAGCCATACTTCAGGAACTGTGCAGCTTGCAGCGAAAAATGTCGAAGTAGCACAAATCACGTTGCCAGCACTAATCGCATGCAGCATTGACACAGTAACGATCCATCGTAATGGCACGGAAGAGCTAGTTGGCGCAGCTACAGATATAAACCTTCGAGAAGCACGGTCGCGATCCCCTGCAATTATGGCACGTATGATCGGCGACGAGATGGAACCGATTGTGAAGATCAAGTTGTGGAATATGAGAGCGGAGTATCGAGTCTCCACGCTGATAACCATCCTCGATCTTGCGGAGAGTGCAGTATCGAAGGCAGCATCAGCTACCCTCACCGCATCGATCGCAACATTGACAGATTTTGCCCGATCAGCCCCCCGTTCAGCCGTTGTGGAAGACAGGCAGGTGAAGTTGTCTAGTAATTCTCCCTCCAAGCCAATGACAATTGACGTTGTCTTCCGGGACTGTATCCTCGGCCTAAATCCATTGGGTCTTTCATCCAAAGTTTTGTTCGTGCTCACTGAAACACATCTCTCGGTCGTATTACCAAAAGACGGAAAAGCCAGTGCTACATCGGAAATGGGGAAAGCCTCTCTCCTCGTCATCGATGATGTTGCCAATATCCTATCTGGCGATGCATTGTCGAGGCCAAGACGCCAATCTTTTGATGGAGGCAGTACTCAGGTAGCAGATCTCTGTTCGACTGGCTATGTGTCTGTTAGCTATATCTCTTCCGCCAAAGCCAATATTCAAATGTTAACGGACGAGAATGGAGACAAATCCATTGATGTGGAGTTACGCGATGACCTATTTGTATTGGAGTCTTGTGCCGACTCCACTCAGACGCTTATTGCAGTCTTGAACGGATTGTCTCCTCCAACTCCACCGAGCAAGGAGATCAAGTATCGCACAAAGGTGATACCTGTGGAGGATCTTCTCGCATCACTATCTGGTGATGCTTTTGGTACCGCAGAGGGTGATTACAATTTCGATGATGATTTCGATATCTCAGAAACTGGAGACGTACAAGGAGAAGATGCAGATGATTTCGATTTCGACTCTCATTATTACAAGAATTCAGATGATCAATACGATGAGGCTATCCTGGAGGATGAAGGGGGGTCCTCTGCTGCACAGCTCACCATTCAAGACACTAATGATGGCGTGTTATTGAACAGCTTTGTGGAGCCACAAGAGCCAGCGGGTGAGGAAGAGGCCCTGGAATTTGAAGAGAATCATTTTGGTAATGGCTCGGTATTGGAAGGCACTGCACACAGGTGGAATTCTGCTAAGAATACCTACGACAAGTCGAATGCTTCTAAAGTCCGGAAAAGTCCACTCAAGGTTTGTGTTCGTGACGTTCATATCATTTGGAATCTTTTCGATGGTTATGATTGGCAACACACCCGCGACACCATTACGAAAGCTGTTCAGGATGTTGAATCCAAGGCTATTGAGAGACGAGCGCGAAACGAGAGACGGCCTACTTTCGAGCAGGATATTGACGATGAGGAGACTGTCATTGGCGATTTCCTGTTCAATTCAATCTATATCGGTATTCCTGGAAATCGAGATCCTCGTGAACTTGCAGCCGCTATTAACCAAGAGCTCAATGACAATGCTACTGAAACTGAGTCTGTTGCAACAACGACGATATCAGCTTCTCCTAGCCGTCAAGGGGGCTCACGAAGGACCAAATCTAAAGGGCTTCGATTAAAGAGAAGTAGGCACCACAAGATAACGTTCGAGCTCAGGGGTGTTTGCGTTGATCTGGTTGCATTCCCTCCAGGCAGCGGCGAGACGCAGAGTTCAATCGATATTCGTGTGCGTGATTTTGAAATTTTCGATCATGTCCCAACCTCGACCTGGAGAAAATTCGCTACGTATATGCAAGATGCTGGAGAAAGAGAGACTGGCACTAGCATGATTCATATTGAAATTCTCAACGTCAGGCCTGTACCTGAACTAGCAGCGTCTGAGATAGTACTCAAGGCAACTATGCTTCCTCTTAGACTTCACGTGGACCAGGATGCATTAGACTTCATTACGAGATTCTTTGAATTCAAGGACGATTCACCACCAGTCGATACAACACCCGGCGATGTGCCGTTCCTGCAGAGAGTCGAGGTCAACTCAGTACAAGTCAAGTTGGATTTCAAACCAAAACGTGTAGACTATGCTGGTCTCCGATCCGGTCATACGACGGAGTTTATGAATTTCCTCATACTCGATGAAGCGGATATGGTTCTACGACATACTATTATTTATGGTATCTCTGGATTTGATAAGCTTGGTAAGACTCTAAATGATATCTGGATGCCCGATATCAAGCGGAATCAGCTGCCTGGGATACTGGCAGGACTGGCGCCTGTTAGATCGATCGTGAATGTGGGAGGGGGCTTTCGACATCTGGTAGTAGTCCCATTGCGCGAGTATAAGAAAGACGGTAGAATACTCCGAAGTCTCTCCAAAGGAACTGCAGCGTTTGCAAAGACAACTGGTACGGAATTGGTGAAATTAGGAGCGAAAGTCGCTATTGGCGTCCAAACTGTGCTTCAAGGTGCTGAAGGTTTCTTGGGTCAGCCGGATGAGTCTTCGAAGGCTGCAGTGGAGGAAGACGATACCGACGAGGAAAGCAAGCAAATCAGTCTTTATGCCAACCAACCTGTTGGTGTACTTCAAGGGCTTAGAGGCGGGTACGCAGGATTACAAAGGGATTTGATTTTAGCCCGAGATGCGATTATTGCAGTACCTGGCGAAGTGATGGAAGGTGGTAATGCAGCAGGAGTCCTTAGAGCTGTGCGGAAGCATGCTCCGACAGTAATACTAAGACCTGCAATTGGAGTTGCCAAGGCAGGTGGACAGATCTTGATGGGTGCGACAAACTCGCTGGACCCAGTGAATCTACAACGAGCAGAGGCAGTAAGTCTTAACCTAGTCCTTCTACAGGGCTAAGCGTACTGACGATGTTTAGAAATATAAAAAGCATTAACGAAGTTATGAAATCTGAGGCCATTGAGGGTTTGCATAAAGATTGGAGCAGATGGGATTGCATTTTACAGCATGGCGAGGAGTTTTGGAATCCAGGAAGGCACGAGAACCAATCACCACTGTTCATGATAGAGAACGTCTTATTAAATTGACACCACAAGTAGCATTATATCCATGAACTAGCGGTCGAATTAATTCTACATAATTGTATAAATACTCGTGGGACTTTGAGCAAAAAACAGCGACAGTAAAACAAATCTCATTTCTAGAAGTCTCAAGCAAGGACAAACAGCTCGTTGACCACGTCCAGCGTTATCGAGTATTCTCGTCATTGTATAGGTAGATCATCATTCGGTGCAGCGCAATCAAATCAAACGCTCAGAATTCGCCCAATTCGCTCCCGTACTCAATTGACAGCATTCAAAAAGATGTCACGTAAACATTTATCTCACGCGACCTCCACAGTCATCACCGTACGAGCTCGCGAGCCCATCAGCCTTTCTTCCTCAATTCAGCCTCGCCGAAAACGAGCAGCTGCATACGCACCAAAAGAACAAATCACAAAGCCCGGATGTTTGGCAGCACATGCACGATTTTTGTACAACACATGCATGTTCCACTACAGCGGCATCGCAGGCTTGAAAGAAGAAAGGCGGATGGCTGCATGCAAGACAAGGGACGGATCGGTACGCAAGGTGTTTAAAATATAGTGCTTAAATAGGAAACACAGGGCTTTCCATCATTGATTTGATGGGATTTTGGGGGACTCTTATTGAACCTAGATGCGAGGGGGAAGCACATGATGGTTAGAAATTGCGTCGTTCATTTTTATGAGATGGTGAGATGGTGAGATGGTGAGATGGAGATGAGATGGGATGAGATGGGATGGGATAGGATGGGATAGGATGTCAGAGGATGTGATGAGAGAGTGGCATTACTAGTATATGATCAATGCATGACCAAGATACGACGGATTTTGAGGACGAATGCCTGAATTCGGAGGCGATTCCGAGTTGGGAATTAATTCTTCCTTTTTTTGAAAGGAGGTAAGTCGTCTTACTGTTTCTATTTTAATTGTTGTTGTTGTTGTTGTTGTTGTTGTTGCTGTTGTGTGTTGTTTGAAGGTCTTTTGTTCCTTGAACATTCGCATTGAAGGAAAACAATAGCTTCATCCTGGGCCAGGGTCTAGAAGAGGCATGCCCCTTCTGTGACATTCCAGAGCCTTGTCCTCATTTGTACTACGGAAAGGCTGAATCGAGTCAGGCATTATCCCGAAAACATCCTATGCAGTGCAGTATCGAGAACCCAAACCCTTTGAACAATGCCGATAATTACAGGATCAAAGCAGTTCGGGAAATCGAAATCGCGCACGAGTAATGTAAGGTAGTTTTACTTTCAACACAATTGCCGGTACTGCCAGTACTATTGCCATTTATCATTACCATTACCATTACCATTACCATTACAATTACTTTACCTCCGTGGAGAGGACTCTCTACTCATAAACTTTGGTTGAGATTGCACCTTGGTTTAAGTGGCACTGGCGTCCCCTGTACCTGTACCCGTACCCATTCATTCAACTTTACTTACCGTAGAGCCCACCAGGCCTGTCTCGGAACACAGCCTGACTAATTTGCTGGGACAGTTCACTTCGTAACGTCCCTTTCATGAACTTCTATCCTGCTCGCCTCACTTTCTTCTTTCATCTACATACTCGAGATACTTACTTACAACATACAACAACTGAACGAATCCTTCACCTCGATCTCAACTTCACTACAACTTCAACTAAACGGTCGCGACTTCTCTATCTGAGCGTCTTACTTATCCACCAGCCTAACCATAAGCCTTGTGCTATCCGCGCGCCACCTGACGAAGACCATCGATTCGCCGCCTGTTATCTCACGACTCACAAAACACCTCTCACCTTCCACCACTCTGCCGCTTTCCAAACTAAATAACACCACCTTCAAAATGCGTTCCTCATTCTCAAGTTCCCGATCCGCATCTCCAGAAATACCCGAATCCATCAACACAATGCAAATCTTCGTCAAGAACGTCTCAGGTGACAGTAAGCACCGCATCCTTCATCCTCAAGAAGAGCTAGCTGATCCATCCCTAGCAATAACAATGACTGTCCCCCAAGACCTCAGCATACAAAACCTCACCACCCTCCTCTCAATCCGTACTTCTCTCCCAGAAACCGACCTCCGCCTCGTATACGCCGGGAAGCACCTCTCTCCTCAAAACACCCTCTTGGACTACCACATATCCCGTGAATCAACATTACACCTTGCAATCCCTTTAAGAGGCGGTATGCCACCTAAGAAGATACGATGCACATATAAGGACTGCAAAGAGGGCGCCCAAAGAATCATTGGTGATTGTGGGTTTTGCCAGGGTCATTATTGTGGGAAGCATAGGTTGTTGGAGGATCATAAGTGTGACGGGCTTGAGGATGTAAGTTTTCCTGAGTGGTGGCTTGTGGGCCTTGCTCCTACACTTATCGATTCTCTCAAAGAATGAGTGACTGACTTGATGATAGTGCAAGAAAGAGTCTCATGATCGGAACGCAGCACAACTTAATGCTGAGAGAACGCACGTAATCAAAGGGATTTGAGGGGCCTTACACCTGTAGATTGGCAGGGAGAGGAAGAAGCGTTCGTCGCTAATGGAATGGATGAATGGGCTGCTGCAGACTTGTATTTATCATACCTTTCCCTGGCTTCTTCTGGATTTAGCGGGAGTAGGTATTTGCCGTCACTCTCCTCGGGCGTTTTAGCTTGAGCTAATAAACAAATTCTAAACACTTCTTTTTTTCACGCTACTCCCTCTCAGAGGGATAATGCTTAATTTAAATGCTTTGTTCATTATTCAATTTTGGCCGCATCATCCCTCCCATGTAATCAACCTGTGAAAATCATATATACAATTTCACCAAAATGCGCACATTTCCTCCCAATTCGAATAGACATATCCGAATCTAACCCTCCCGCATATTAACAACGCAACGAATGCAGTCACCGGCCTTCATATCCTCGAAAGCCTTGTTAATCTCTGCAAGCGGCTTGCGATGAGTGATGAATTCATCAACCTTCAACTTCCCCTTCATGTAGTCATCGACTAAGTCAGGTAGTTGACTACGACCTTTGATACCACCGAAAGCACATCCCTATAATCGTCAGTCTGTGTAACCAGCAGCATCGGGGGAGCTTACCTTCCAGACACGGCCGGTGACAAGTTGGAATGCTGGTAGATGTTAGAGATTAAACGACAGTTAAAGGATGCAAGACTTACGTCTCGTAGAAATCTCCTGCCCAGCAGCCGCAACCCCAATAACAATACTCTGTCCCCACCCCTTGTGACACGCCTCCAACGCCGCCCTCATGACACCCACATTCCCCGTACAATCAAACGTGTAATCACAGCCCCCATCCGTCATCTCTATCAACTTCTCCTGAATCGTCTTCCCCTCACCCAACTTCGTCGGGTTGACAAAATCCGTAGCCCCAAACTTAGTCGCCCATTCTTCTTTATTCGGGTTCACATCTACTACTATAATCTTGCCAGCTTTGCGTTGTACGGCACCCTGGACGACGGACAGACCAACGCATCCAGCGCCGAAGATCGCAACGTTGGACCCGGCTTCGACTTTGGCGGTTTCGACCGCAGCGCCGTACCCAGTTGTGATTCCACAACCAAGGAGACAGGTACGGTCCATAGGGGCGTCTTTGGTGATAGCTACGACGGAGATATCCGCTACAACCGTAAATTGGGAGAAAGTGGACGTGCCCATGAAATGGAGCAAATCTTTGCCTTTACATTTGAAGCGTGAGGTGCCGTCTGGCATTACGCCTTTGCCTTGTGTGGCTCGGATTTTGCCACAGAGATTCGTTTTGCCGGATTTGCAGAATTTGCATTCTTTGCATTCGGGGGTGCTTGGGGGTGTTAGTTTGAGGTTTGGGGGAAGGGGGAAGGGAGAGGACGTACTAGAGAGCCACGACATAATCACCTGGTTTGACGGATGTTACGCCTTCGCCGACTGATTCTACGATTCCGGCTCCTTCGTGTCCTAGGACGATGGGGAAGGCGCCCTCAGGGTCCTTGCCAGAGAGCGTGTATGCATCTGCGAAGTTTGTCAGTCCGTCTCATCCCTTCTGCTCGTTGGAAAAAGACGTACCTGTGTGACAAACACCTGTATAATATATTTCAATGCGTACTTCGTGGGCCTTTGGAGGGGCAACTTCGATATCCTCTATTGTCAAGTCTTTGCCAGCTTCCCACGCAACTGCTGCCTTCAAAATGTGTCAATGTGGCAGCTTCTCAGGTCTTTATTCTTGTATTTTTACTAACCTTACAGGTGATGGTCTGTTGAATCCCAAAAGATCAGTATATATTCATGACGTGATAGGTCGAACGGAGCTCACTTACCTTTCCAACAGTAGCAGCCATTTCGTTTGCAGGTTATGATTTGATAACTTTGGATTAAATTGAGAGAACCTTGATGGTTTATAAATCGACCTTGATGTCCACTTCACCAGTTTTGTGAAGTTATCATGAAAGAGTGGAAGTTGTTGACGTATGTCCTCTAGTAATTGAAAAGGAGGGGTCGTCTTCTAATGTTTTTCTAGCTCGGACTTTGCTCGCAAAATCGGAGCTCGTCACCTTTTAAAAAAGGAGGGGCAGAAAATTACCCTTCTAGGCGACACAATACCTCTTCGGAAAAATTTCTTACGGGAGTTGCGGGGACATCTGTCATACAGAGCCGGAAAACTTGATAGACCTGGTCAATATGATTGGGAATTATTGGGCGTAGTTGAGGTTAGTGAAGAATGCTCTGGATTTGAGACTTTTGGGGTTACATTGCCCCTTTTGGAGTATATTTGCCGGGCCTCATAGGCACCAATCTGTAAGTAGTCTTCAGTCTTAGGTATTTCTAATCAAGTGAGATATACCCACTATATCAAGAGATGCTCCATCCTATTTTCCTTTTTGCCCAAAATCCCTATCACAATTCGAAGTCAAATTACCAATATTGTCTCAGTGATGCCAGGGGATCATCAATATCTGTCCCCCAAAATCCTCCACCCGAGAACCAATATTTAAATTCGACAGGTATTAGGATGAACCGCAAAGTCTGCTGCTTTGCGTATGAAGTCTCTCATAATCGTATAGTTACAGAATGCAGATCTTTGCGCGTTGCGTATCAATAGAGACAAAGGGTTGAGTCAACGAATTTCTATATGAATGCTGCATCAGGCTCTCGATGTGTGAGTGAGCGTGAATAACTGTGTGGATCTCTCTACCTCGATTCTCCTTTCTCTTTAATACTTCAAATCATTTCTTATCCTTATTCTTAGCATGGGAGTCTCAACTATAGATTGTCGGGATATGGAGAAGAATATACATCGAAACACTATAGATTCGACCAAATCACTATCTACGAAATCAAATGCTTCAAGTGGGCGAACTCTTGTATGTACAGACGAGCTTGTTTTCAGAGACGATTCAATCATCGCCAATGACGATATCCACACGTTTCCAGAGGGTGGAGTACAAGCGTGGTTCGTGGTTTTTGGGGCATGGTGTGCTTTGTTCGCATCGCTAGGGATTATGAATACGATGGGAGCGTTCCAGGAATATATTTCGAATCATCAACTGAATGGTTATGATGTTGGAACAGTGGGATGGATATTCAGTCTTTACGCCTTCCTTACATTTGGAGTGTCGCTGTTTGTCGGACCTATCTTCGATGCGTATGGACCAAGGTGGTTGATTGCATCAGGAAGCTTCTTGGTGACGACCAGCATGGCTCTCATTGCAATCTGCTCAGGTGAGTCATCTCAGTCCCTCGGTGAATTACAAGCTGACCCTCCCAGAATTCTGGCATTTCATACTATGCTTCAGCATCGGCGCAGGAGTAGGATCTGCCCTCCTCTTCTCCCCCTCCATCGCCATCGTAGGCCACTACTTTGACCGTCGCCGTGGCCACGCCACAGGAATTGCAGCCACTGGAGGAGCAGTCGGAGGAATCGCCTACCCGCTAATTCTCCAAAGCATCATTCCCTCCCTCGGATTCGCATGGGCCACCGCCGTCGTCGCCGTAATATCCGTCGCCCTCTGCATCCTCGCCAACATCTTCATCTCCAGCCGGCTTCCCCCCTCCAAAAACCGAAAGTCCGCCCCCGATTTACGAATTCTTAGAAAGCCAGCATTCGCCATCACAGTTCTAGGCGTCTTCCTCCTTGAATTCGCGCTCTTTGTGCCGTTGACGTATATCAGTTCCTACAGTATAGCGCAAGGCTTCACACCCGCCTTCTCCTACCAAATCCTCCCCACCCTAAACGCAGGCTCCGTCTTCGGACGTTGGCTACCAGGCTACTACGCCGATAAAATTGGCCGCTATAACGCGGCCATCATCACCATAATCCTAACCGTGATCTCCGTGCTTGGGATCTGGCTCCCAGCCGGCAGTTCCAAACCCGGGATCATAATCTTCGCCCTCCTATTCGGCTTCTCCAGCGGTTCAAACATATCTCTCACGCCTGTGTGTATCAGCCAATTGTGTCCCATTGAAAATTATGGCAGGTATTACGCGACGTGCTTCTCGATCGTGAGTCTTGGATGCTTGACGGGTGTGCCGATTGCCGGACAGATATTGGACAGGGCGAGTGGAAGTTATGATGGATTGATTATACTTGTTGGGTTGTGCTATAGTGGGGGATTGTGTTTCTTTTTGATTGCGAGATTTATGGAGACGGGGTGGAGGTTGAATGCAAAGTATTAGTAGGTTAGGGGTGTTGAAGCATGAAATTACAGAAGTATACAAATTGCAAGCTCTTGAATTAGACTCTTGGAGTTGTGTCAGAGAATCTCCCTTGGTGGACTCTCTTCCTCCTCATTAATCTTTGAGGTGTCCTTGTCCTTTCTTATCGTGGGATGGAACCTTCCAGGCGAGAAATGCTTTCATTGATATGGGTCAGGAATAATGCTACAGTCTTCACAAAGCTACTTCCAAATGCTCCTAATTTACAACATACTCTTTGGCATATTCTTCAACGCCTGCCTAACACCAAGATCACCCAATACCTCTGTAGCGATTATTAGCACTATCAACGAACCTCAGAACAGAAATCTTACCTTCTGCGCCTCCTAAGATAGCGTCGAACTTATAGGTACGATGGAACATCTCAATCGTCTTCCCCATTCCGCTTTGGGTGAGAGCTCTTCCACCAAAGATTTGGACAGCCTCATCAGCACATTCGTGCGCGGATCGAGTTGCGAACATTTTCAGTAGTCCGATAGGTCCCGCAAGGTGGGTCGATTGTTGTTTGTAGGGCATAAGGGTCTAAGGCTTCACTCAGTAATGCTCCACAAGAAAGTTGTTTGAGAAGTCTCGCACCATTTGGTAGGTGATGTTTTCAAGCCAAGCTTGGTTGGCTTCACAGTGGGAGATCATCTTAGCAAGTCTGGCATCGTTAGCCTCGAAATTTATCTTAGCAGGTGGTTGTTCAGACTCACTTTTGACGAATGACAGGTTGATCTGTGAGCTTCTTTCCAAACACCAGTCTTTGGTTACTCCATTTGATGCATTCTTCAGTCACAAGTCGGCTCATACGGATAACACCACCTAATGAACTGGTTAGTTTTGTATCCGTCACATCGAATCCCTTACTCACTGGCCATCATCCATCTTTCATGGTTGAAGTTTGACAAAATAACATGAATACCCTTGTTTTCTACACCCAAGAGGTTTTCGACAGGGACCTTGACATTGTCAAATGTAATGTAAGCTGTTCCGGCGGTTGGCGAATATGAGGTTTTGATAGGGGTTGTTTCAACACCTTCTCCTCTTTCGATGAGCACGACGGACAATCCCTTATCTGCGAATAATCAGTTGGCCAAATACTTCTGAAGAGCTGAAGCAATGAAAATAATCATACCCGTCTTCACTCCAGTAACGAAATAATCACAGAAGACACCATTGGTAATCCACTTCTTCGTTCCGTTGACAATGTAGTGTTTTCCATCCGGGGTCTTCTCAGCCGTTGTTCGAATACCTGCAACATCTGAGCCAGCAAAAGCTTCAGTGATAGCAAGGCAGATCTTCTTCTTGCCACTGAAAACCGAAGCAGCAATTTTGTTCTTCCAGGCCTCGTCGTTCGCGAATTGAAGGACGGCCGTCAGGGAGATTGTCATGCTAATCCAATTAGTTTCATTGTGAGGCCAAGTTTAACACACTCACCCAGCCATGTTGCCATCCTGGAAACCTCTCGCATTCGCGCGTACCATTTCCTGCCCAACAATCATATCATGGAAATAATCAAACTCCTCTCCCTTCACCGCACCACCCATCAACTCTACCCCATGCAGATGTTTACCAGGACCCAAACGCATATGTAAAATCCCAGCTTTCGACATCCGATCAATCAAGTGTTGTGGGATATGTTCTCCAGTCTTCTCACACTCTTGCGCCACTGGTGTCACATATTCATCCGTAAACCTCCTCATCGCCTTCTGTAATCTGCGATGGCTCTCATTGTAATATGGGCTCTTGAATTGAGGAGTCAACCATGTAGGTTCTCCATACGGCACAGCGGAGAGATCCCCAATCTTCTGCTCCAGGACTTGGGACTTCTCGCCCTCGATTGTGCCGATACATAGGTTCTGGTACTTTTGCAGCACCTCTTGTCTGTGAAGATTGTAGAAGGCTTCAGTTGCATCGGTACCAGCAACTTGTTTTAGGACCGACTCTCCGCCGGGGTGAGCATCGAGGAAATCTGTCACATCGTAGACTTTGCTGTCGATAATGAACCAGAGACTATCCTCAGTCTTGTTCTTCGCAACTTCGTCTCGAGTGAGTGTTTGGTGTGGCATGTTGACGGCTGAGAAATTCAAGGGATGAGTTTGGAAAGAACGAATAAATGGAGAGAAGCACGATTGAGGAGAGAATAAATGGTCAAAACTGGAATCTCCATCTTCAATGCATAGGTAGTGCAGTCCGGGAAACTAATCCGCACGAAGTCGAGAAAGCCGAGGCTCAATCGTCAGCCAATCCGCGACAACAGATTACCATCATCAGTCCCACATTTGGCGAGGGTATAGCAGGTAGATATCTATCTTATAATTAACTAGACAATAGAAATATAATTCTCCTTATGTGTCTTCTTCTATTGACCCTTTCTTATTTATAAGCTATCAGAATCGAGTAGTCAACTGGTTGAGTATATCTATTTTCATTGTACTTCGATACCTTAAGGTTTGGGACCATAATATTTTTGTGCAGCTACTTTAACGGTAGGGCCTATTCTGATTTCAACCATCACCGGGGGTTCTTTTAATTCGTCTTCCAGGGAGGTATTCCATAATTCATATGGTAGCATATTCCTGGATTCACAATCCTAACCAAGATCAGATCGAATGTAAAATCGCTGCTCGAAGTGTTGATTTTATTATTTCCAGCACTAATCTATTACTCTAATGAGGAATTCAATAACCATCGCTATGCAAACGCCAAACCATGCGACTCCATAATGCATCGATCATTTTGAAATGAGAACATCTGCCACGCAGAATTTCCCACTCTACTGAAAACATTTTCCCCATATACTTACTCCAGGGCCCTCACAAAAGCTTCCATAACTACCGAAACTAATGACTACGCTCCTTTATGACGAAGGTTTATTGGCCTCCAAGGTCTTCGCCAATTCTTCAGCAAATTCTGGAGTCTTGACTTGTAGGAGCCAAGTTTCAAGAGCTTTTCCTTCATCACCGGCTACGGTCAACTTAAGAGTTTTCCCATTAGCATTGTAATCCTGGTTCAGCAAAGACTTATTGAGGACGATGACTCCAGATGGATCAGCGCGAAGAAGCATTCGTGTTCCCTTGTTCTCCTTGTGCTTGAGCACTCGTAATGGACCAACTCCTTTGGTCTGCCACTCCTTCGTATCACCAAGCCATTTCAGTGCTTTGGCCCGAACCTCGTGTATGACATCCTCATCTTCCTCCCCCGGTCCACCAGCTGTGAGATTGATCTGCTCATGTTTTTCAGCTTCCGGATCTTCACCCGCACTCTCACCATCCGTAGTACCTCCTGGAGATGTCGCACGAGACGTGGAAGCTGATGCCACTGCAGACGGGAACAGGGAAGAGGTAGTGCTTGAAGGGCCACCAAAGCTAAACCCAACAGTCGCCGGAACTGACGCCGGTTTTTGACTTGAATTGTTGCCGAACAGATTTGCAAAGGGATTCGCGAGAGTTTTCGTAGGCGTTGCGGCTGTTACACTGACGGTAGGGTTAGAAGCCCCATTACTTGTTGTTGTCGGACTAGAAAACTTGATCGGACTTTCTGGCTTCCATGTCTGATCGGTAGGCACATCGCTACTCTTGCCGAAAGATTTAGCAAAAGGATTCGTAGTGTCCCCAAAAACGTTTGTAGTGGTGCTGGGCTGCGTGTTTTCTTTCTCCTCAGATGGTAGTTGACGCATGGGATTTCCATTGCTATCTTTGTTAATTCTGTCGAATAGGCCCCCGCCTGGTGTGCTGGTGCCAGATGTCCCACCGGATCTAGCAGAGTCAAACAAGCCGCCAGTTTTGGGAGTTCCAAATGAGAATAGAGCTGGCTTTTTGGCGGATGCTATTCCAGCGCCGGTCTCTTCAACCGGTGTTCCTGGGGTTCCTGGGCCACTATTCTGACCACCTGGCTGATAACTGGGATCTTTGTTCTCGGAGTCATCGTCTGCCTCAGCATCCTCATCTGGACTGTCTTCGTCAGGATCATCATCTTTGCCACTATCAGCGTCTGAAGAGAGATGCCCAAAAATGTTGGAAGTTGCTTGACTCGGCTTCTGACTATCCAGAACACTTCCAAATGGACTAGGTGTGGGAGTCCTTGAGCCATTCAAAGAGCTGAAGATGCTACTACTCGTGCTCGCAACCACCTTGGAGCCAGGCTCGGAGGTCACCGACTTCGCGGTGCCTGGCTTGTCATCCTCACTAAACACGAAGCCTTTACCAGGAACGAATTTAGCGACCTTGGCTTTCGCAGCTTCGGCGTTAGCTTTCAATTGAGCTTGACGCTTCTCCTTGTATTTAGCCTCCCATTCCAATTCATCTTCATCGGAGTCCATGTCTTCATCTTTAGCGTTTTGCATTAATTTTTCCTCGTCATCAGACGCCTTTTTGTTGAACTGGTCCATAAAATTAACGGAGCCAGAGCCAGAGCCAGAGCCAGAACCGGAGCCGAACTTAGGAGGCTTAATGACATCTTTCTGAGGAACTGCCGTGGCTGAAGGTTTGAAGGTAGATGCATTGGCACTTGTAGACACAGATTTAGGGGTAAAGGAAGTGCTGGAAGGTACCGCTAATGAAGTGGAGGGTGACGAGGGTACTGGTAAGCTCGAAAATGGATTGAACCGGGGTGCGTCTTCTTTATCCTTGGAAGCTCCTTGCAATGATTTCATTCTCTTTTCCGGGCTTGCCTTAGCAGGACTGTCAAGAATGTTTTTGAAAATGTTTGAAGTATTGGAACCTCCATTGGCGCTAGGAGACTTGGCCAGTCCAGCTTCTTGTCGCTCGTAATCATCCTTGGTCAACTGCTCTTCAGCTTTTCTCTTGCTCTTCGAAGCGGGTGTCACCATTGGAGTTGTGTTGGGTGAGAATAATTGAGAGGCTGGTAAAGATGCTTTCGGGTTTGTGCTGCCATTAAAGAATGATTGACGCTGAACTTGGTCTTGGGGCGCCTTTTCAGGACTCTGGAAGTTAGAAATCGTCTCAGCTTCTGGGAGACCAGGGGTTTCCAATTGTTTGTTGCGTTTGCTCGGTTGGTCTTCCTCATGAGACTCGATCTCGGATGCTTTACGCTTGAGAGGGCTACGACTGAGGATATCCAGGCGCACTTCGTTGTAGAATGCGATAGCCTTGCTGACCTCCACTCCCATTGGAAGACTCGAAAAATATTTTGCGATCCCCTTGTTCAGTGAGCGCATGCGATAGGTAGAATAGAATTCCTGTCTTTGCTCTTCAGTGAATCGTTCAGGAACCAGATTGTGCATGGATTCGTCTGTAATTCGACCAGCAGCAGCCATCTCGGGATATTCGGTATCATTATACGTATATTGAGGCGCGGTCCCATTCGTAAGACCACCGGAAGATAATTGCAAGGAGGATCCATTGGAGCTAGGAAGAAGATCTGTTCGCTTTTCATTGGACTTCACAGGGCTCTGCGGCTGCGACAGGCTGGGGAACATGCCGTTAGGAGGCGGCTGACTAGCACTCGCAGGTGCATTCATCGACTTCATCGAAGAGAAAAAGTCATTGCCATTCGTCTGCTTCGTAGTGGCGGCTGGTTGTGGGGATCCGAATGAGAAAGGGGTCGCGCTTGAAGTACTTTGGGTTGCTGGTTGAGGAGTAGGCGCAGAAAACTTTTCAAAAGGGTCAGCCGCGTTTGTGTATAATGCCGGAAGGAGATCGAAACTTACTAATGGCTTGGACGCTCCAAATATGTTCGTCGAAGGCGCTTGACTAGAGAGGGACGGGGTAGGGTTTCCAACACTGCTTGGCGTAGCAGCTGTCTCTTTTCCGAGCCCATTCGTGAGGTTGTCATCGGTTTTCGGTTGAGCTACAGACTGGTCGACTGGCTTGTTCAAATTTCCAAATAGATCAGCCGTTGGGGTTGTCTGCTTCTCAGAACCGCCAAAGATATTGATCGCTGGTGCAGGCTGTTGACTGGAGTTGCCGAAAAGAGGTTTGGATGCATCTGCTGGCTTGCTAAGACTGCCAAACAGGCTGCTAGAGGGTTTATTTTGTGATTTCTGAGCATCGAGACTTTGGCTGAAGTTATTGCCTGCATTTTGGGCTTCTTGGTTTTGTCCCCCGAACAAACCATTTGTAGCAGCATTTGACTTAGCATCCTGTCCACCAAATACATTACTCGCAGTTGTCGTAGTTGTGGAGGTCCCAAACATGTTGGAAGTTGCCGAAGACTGACTACCAGATCCGAAAAGATTGGACGTTACCGCTGGCTTCTCTGGTTGGGAGTTTCCGAAGATATTACTGACGGCCTTCTCTGCAGCTGGAGTAGAACCAAAATTATTTCCAGTGCTGGGTTGTGTCGAAGTCGAACTAAATGAAAATGGATTGCTTGCGGGTTTATCCTGAGGTGCTGGTGGACCAAAGTTGAAAATGGAAGTTGAAGCAGGCTGTTGAGTCGTCTGTTGACCAAACCCGCTGAAAATATTATTCGCCGGCTTGTCTTGAGCAGGTCCAGATCCAAAATTGATGCTGGGGCTTGAGGAGGCAGGCTGCGAAGCACCAAAGGTGAATGGGTTCGAAGCTGGTTGTTCTTGAGACGGATTTGAGTTGAAGATTCCAGGTGATCCTGGTTGTGAGGCTCCAAAGGAGAAAGGGTTCGTAGACTGAGCTTGTTGCGGATTCGCACCGAAAGATGTCGAGCTGTTGTTCCCTCCAAAAATGTTAGATTGCGGCGCTATACTTGATTCTTGTCGAAAAGGCTTCTTGCGCCTCAACGCTTCTTCCCCGGTTGTGTCTGCACGCGGATCCTCACTTTCTGATGCGTCTGGCGAAGAAACGTTCCCGAATCCAGGGTTGTTTCCAAACGAAGGTGGTGGAAAGGATATCCCATTCGATGGAGCAGAGAAATTGAACGTGCTCGATCCTTGGATACCTCCTCCAAATAGGCCACCCCCTCCAGCTCCTCCCTGAAACGATGGCATTGACTGAGGAATAGATGAGCTTGGCATTACAGTCCCTTTTCTCCTGGTACTCTTCGCCGCCTTGATATTTCTGGCTGCCATCTGAGCAGCATTGGCGCGTTCCATATCGATTTCTGGCTGGAGACGCGATGGTTGCCTTGACTGTTAAAGATCTACCCCGGGAACTTTTAATTCAGTCGATAACCAGACTTCGAGGTGACCTTGAAGGGGCGGCTTATAATAGACGGTAGGATCAATCGTTACTCGAGAAGTTGATCCGCGAGCGATCTGAAGGTTCGCGCATGCATGTAGGGTCGGATCCAAAAGAATACTTGAAGAAAATATTTATTCGATATGTCGCATCTCGCTTCGCCTTCGAGTACTTGAGATGGAATTCGCGTTGTTGTGGACGGACTTTAGGTCGCGATGGTGGACATATGGTAAGAGAATCCCTGAAAATAAAGAAGTCGCGGATGCCAAGGCCAGGCATCAACCAGGCACCAACATTCTATTGGTGAATATTCGATCTACCATTTATGTTGATGATACAAAGTAGTGTTCTAAATAATTCTTACATTTTCTAATAGACTTCGGTTCCTTCTAGTTCTTCTGATAGAAGGATTCAGATAGAAGGAGTCGATGCAAGGATACGCGTTCTCTTTCGACAAGTATACTAGTATATGGTTGAATGGTGAACACGGAAGTTGAAGCGGCGCTGGATCTCCTGGTTCTTAAATAATACAAAACGTTATTCTACTGATTTCCCATAGATTTTTGACAAATTTGAACTTCTTCTAATCAGTCATTATAGGAGATCAAATCATGAAGAAAGTCCTTTCTAAGAGAGTGCTGTTGAGTGGTGAGAAAGGAAGCACTGAATTAGGTGAATGAAGGCTCCGTCTACAACCGTTCCTGTCTAAGATACTTTTACACCCGAAGATTCCCATCTCTCTATGCAGTCAAGGAGCCAGGCCAAGTAATTGTTGGTCTTCATAGGGTTCATTATACTTTCCAAGCCACAAACCGTAGATTATGATGGTACCGATTCTCATATTGTACACAGCCTCACTCCCCCTATAGCTTTGCCTGAAGCTTCGAGCGGCTCTTGGCTAAGACAGGTTCTAGCTTTGTGGCCTTCATAACGTCACCCTTAACCTTCAACTTTCCACCCATAAATAATCGTTGAGCATTCGCCTTTCCGTTGACCAACTTGCCAAAATCATCGTCCGAAAGCGATAACGTAACTAAAATGCGGGTATGTCAGCATCGATCTTCGAGGAAGGAGGATTCATGTGAGGTTAGTGGATTGGCGTGGATCTCGAAAGTGGCAACGACAGAATGTTGCTCCCTTTAAAATCCTCCCGTCCTCTTGAGCTTGAAAAGAATTACCTGTAGGCTTGTCTCCGAGGCCCTTGCCAACCTCTCCCTTGTTCTTGAGATCGATGTGCCAGCTCTCCGTCTCACCAGCCTTGTTCTTCAGCGTGAAGGCAAATACCGAATTCGCTTGCTTGATTGCATCCTTCCGTTCGGCGTCAGATGAGGTAAGGGCGGCATTGATGGCATCGAAAGCCTCCGAGGAGGGGAAAGCAGCTATGTCTGATCAGATAAATTCGCGTCAAACTTGGAAGGTTGGCTCACAGTTCTTGAGAGACATTTTTGTATGAAGGTCAGGATTTGCAGGAATTCGAAGGTAATGTTTGATGATGCGAGTAAATACCACAAGGGGGAATAAAAGTTTCGAGTGATGGAGAGGAGCAGAAGAGTTCAAATAGCATCGGACTTTTTGGAAGTCGTTATCACATGCCGAGGCAAATCCACTCGAACAAGGATGAACCTACTCTAAATCTGGGGTAGATCGTATCACATGGGGAAGACTCAAACAGCCTTTCACTTTTATCTTGACATCTTTACATTATGGAAGAGGGAAAGGCCAGGTCTAAGTGGATGTGGTAGTCCTCGGCATGATCAGCCATCTGAACAGTTAATAATGTCCGAGATTTTGCAAGATATTTGAGAGGTCGGCTTCTCCCGGTCTGCAAAGGTAGACTGCACATCTCGCACTTCAATACGACTTGTACTGTTACAAATTAAAAGACAATTGTTACCTCTAGATGGGCAGGGCTATAAAGCAAAAATGACCTAGTCTTCTGTGAAAGAGCCGTTTGCGTCGCCGATGATAGATATGTGGGCAGCAAAAGTAAAATAACAAAGTCGTTTTCGGCAGTTCCAAAATAGCCAATAAATAATAAGAGCGCGTTCAGTTCGATTTCCCCCTGACTTCCCTCGGTTTGCCTAATCCGATTTAAATAACAAAAATTTGAAATAACTTTGAGACTCTGAGAGTAGTTAAATCGGTACTAAAGGCTTAATTAGCAAGAAAAAGGTACTGATAGTAAATCGAGTATACAAACATATTTTGTATAGGTTTTGAATCTTAAATTAAAGTAGATCCAATTTGGCTAATTTTAAGTAGCTCAAATATAATTTGCTAAATTATATATTTAATTAGACTTAATATTTAACTAATTTTAGATATTTACTAAACTAAGTATTTACTTTCAGTAATTTTGCTCTTGATTTGGCTAATAAATGACGTAAATCGGGCCCAAATCGTGGAAAAAAATCAAACTGAACGCGCTCTAAATAACACTGTCGTTTTATTCATAAACAGTGATGGAAGACCAAAAGATATATTTTAATTTCTGCAGAGTGCTCTTGGCTGCTGACACTTTTTTTTGGTTTTATTCATTGGATTCTAAAAAAAAAATCCGAATGACATTGGTGTCTGCAAAACTCGGAGATCGCGCTATTCTATAGTTCGCCATTCCAAACGCTGGAGATGCTCAGTTAGAAGGGCATCTAAAACCTTGCAGCGCAAGAGCCTTGTGTCGAGAACTTATCTCCGTCTCCAAGTCTTGCATTTTATCCTTGATAACCTGACTCTTATGCTCGAGAGATTTAATTTCCTTTTGATATCGCGTGTAATCATTTTGCAATCTCTTACATTTGAAGACACAATTGGAATTGTAGCATCGCCTTTTAGAGCTAGAGGGTTGATCTCAATCCGACATCGTTTTCCTTCTTCTCTGAGGTTATCAGGAAAATTTTGCCTGGCTGCTGTAACATCGACAACGATATAAAGGAGAGTACGAATCTGTTGTTTGCCTTCGGAGCCAGCCGTCGCAGGAGGCTGTCCAGTGCTTCTTGTTTTGAGGTAGATGATTTTATCGTACGTACAGAGCGGCGGGGACAATGAGGAAGGCATAGATTGGAGCACGACATGAAGGAGCAATCTCGTCACCCAGCCCTTGTTGATTCGGGACACTGCGAATGGTATCTTTTCAAATATACGAGCCAGTTCGGATGCGATAGTGTCAGTCTGCCCTTGATTCAGAGTATACTCATCGGCTGGGAGTGAGTGCGTAGCGATGTGGCGCCCTTGAATTGCAGTTCTGCTCTCAAAGCGGTTCATGAACACACGGTGAGAACCTTCAATATCAGCCTTTCTATCTCTTCACCGGAATATCCAATGGTTCAACTTGGCTGTTTTAACTTGATCGACAGCTGGTAGAAGATAAAGTTAACATTGATAAAACTAGGGAGTATTTAGAACACTTACTAGCATGAAGAGAGCGCTTCTCATTTGGAAGAAGTGCATGGATATTGGTCGTTGGTGCTGTGACAGTTGGTACTGTGACAGTTAGTACTATGACAGTTACTCGATTTATCACCTGCGTCCGTTTTAGAGAGAAGAGCTAAGCTTACTTAGGCATACATACTTTCAGCGATGATCTTATCTGAGCCCATTTAGCCATATCAATACCTTCTCCAGGGAAGACTTGCCATGGAAGTGGTAGCTCCATATTAGGATCATTGCCATGGCTACTCGCCCTCGAAGCAATTGATCTCAAGCCCGGTGACGATATCGGCGACAGCTGGCCAGAATTTTCAGACGGAGGTCGCTCGCACGCCATTGTGTGCGATTGTACACAGGTTTGGATGAAATATAAAGTAGTACAGGGTGGGATGGAGGCGAAGATGAGGGAGTTGGGAAACCAAATACAAGATTAATTGAGAAGAGGCAGAAATATTGAAGTGTTTAGATGTCTAATAAATGCGATCTAAGATAAGTGTGTGAAGTTGAATTCTTTAAGCAATATTTAGGTGTGATCCGAGTTTAGCGTGTCAAGGTGAATAAGAGGAAGATTTACTTTTTCTTAATCCGCAATGAGAACAAACACTTGCAATCTAATCAAATTACAAGACTGATATCACAACGTGCTATGATATCAAATCATTTTCTGATCATTGAGAATAATTGAACATTCAAAAAGATGGCATCTTCCAACGAAGAAGTAGCAAAGGGTATGGCGTCGAGTCAGGACAACCAGGCTGATTGGCATCCACCCGTCGAGACAAGAAAGAAATCGAAGGAGCCAAAGAGGTCAAATGCTATCGGCAGCCGGTCATTGAAGGAGGTGAGCATGTCCTAGATATGATTGGGCTGTCTAACTATACAGCAGATGTTCGATAAGTCAAAACATAATCAAACTGCGCGCTCAGAAACCTCCTCCTCCTCTGCTAATGCATACCGATACGTCGAAGGCGACTTGACAATTAGTAAAGAGACTGTTAGAGTAAGGAACATCGGGAGTAAAATCTCTTATTCCAGATCGTTTCATAAGTCACAGAACAATTGGTTAAGCATCCCTATACTGCGGGAGTAGGCAAATTTTCTGTTTACTTATGAGACAATGTCTCAACTCCCAAGTCCACACAGAAGAAGTAATTACTGACTTCCCGATCTCGCAGGCTAGTGAGAGTGGCAACGTCATGAAAGATGTCGAGATGACTACAGAGAGTGCAGAGCACAGCGGAGGGAATAACAACATCTCAGACATTGATCCCATCACTGAAGATGGTGAAATTGGACCGATATATGAAGATAACCGTCCCCTCAGCATGCTGGCAAGACATTATCATGCTCGCCATGACGCAGTAAGTGCAATATCAAGCTATTCCATGTCAAATTCCATTCTAATCCACGCAACAGGCACGTGATGATTATCATAATCATCGATTGACTTCGTGCAGAGAGAAATGCCTAGATCTTCTCGAAAAGGTTTATCTACCACTAGCTGTCAGATGCGAGACCCTCCAGGTTTTAGCTTGCTGTTATGGT
>Ga0182030_10005347_pt1 | contig 27299 bp, 26 predicted proteins | sample 812S3MmetaG_FD_121299 | JGI IMG/M metagenome (GOLD analysis project Ga0182030, IMG submission 121299) | Permafrost microbial communities from Stordalen Mire, Sweden - 812S3M metaG (Illumina Assembly) | ecosystem: Environmental > Terrestrial > Soil > Wetlands > Permafrost | place: Sweden... | reverse complement strand
CCAGACCGTTGCCAGTCTCGCCTGTGCCACTAGGCTACTGCGGACGGAACCGCAGGTTCATTCTATGGAGGTATCTTCTTCATAATGAACAGTTACTGAATGCGACTCATAGTCGCACTACCAGTAATACCAAGGACAAAGCGACAAGCTTTCCGTCATGTGGGATGATTAATCCGCGATGGATCATCAATCCTGTCAAAAACATTTAATCGGCGTTTATCGGCGAATATCGGCACTGGTCGGCGAATTTCGGCGTTTATCGGCGCGGGCAAATTTCAAAAAACAAACCAGTGGTATGAATTGGCGTTATGGCACACGATGACAAATCGGGACCGAAAGAGAGTCCCCCACTTCCTCGCCTCAGCTACAAAATCAACGAGGCGGCCAAAATTCTCGGCGTCTCACCTATCACCATCCGGCGGGCAATCTCTCGCGGTTTGATCAAACCCTGCCGGGCGTTTCGACACCCGCTCATCCCCGCAGAGCAGCTAAAGAAATTGCTCGCTCCAGGCGAGGACTAAGGTGGGTTGCGCACGCTTTAGGAGTGCATTCAGTCTTCGTCCGCGACAATGTCATTGATATTTGTAAGGTGACGAATTTACTAACTATCCCCTCAATGGAAGACGCCAAAATCCAAACTTTCATTGATCGCTGGAAAGCTTCCGCCGGGGCGGAGCGTGCCAACTATCAGGGTTTCCTCTTGGAGTTGTGCGACGTGCTTGGCGTCCCGAGGCCCGATGGGGCCACAACGGATGATACGCACAACGCTTACGTCTTTGAGCGGTCGGTGAAGTTTCACCACCCGGACGGTTCCACCAGCACAGGCCGCATCGACCTTTACAAGCGCGGATGCTTTGTCCTTGAAGCCAAACAGGGTGTCGAGAAGCGCGAGCGGGAAGAAGCTCTTTCCGAAGTTGGTAAAGCCAAAGCGAAAGCCTCAAAGAAAGGCACAGCCACGCGCGGCACCGCGTTATGGGATGAAGCCATGCTCAAGGCCCAGGCCCAAGCCGAGCAATACGCCCGCGCCCTTCCAGCAAGCGAAGGTCGCCCGCCTCTTCTTATCGTTGTCGATGTCGGCCACAGCATCGAACTATTTTCGGAATTTACCTGCACGGGAGGCACCTATGTTCCGTTTCCCGATCCACGCAGCCATCGCCTGTCAATCGACCGGCTGAACGACCCGGAAGTGCGCGAGACCCTTCGCCTCGCTTGGACAGACCCCAAAGCACTCGACCCCGCACGTCGCACCGCGCGAGTTACCCGCGAGATTGCCGAGAAACTCGGACGCCTTGCCCAGTCATTGGAACGCTCGGGCCACACACCGGAAAGCGTCGCCACCTTCCTCATGCGTGCTCTGTTCACAATGTTTGCAGAGGATGTCGAATTGTTGCCTAAAGACAGTTTTATCAATCTCCTCAAGAGCCTTCAGGGACACAGCAATCAATTCGTTCCCATGGTCGAGGAACTCTGGGGCCAAATGAAAACCGGCGGGTTCTCTACGGTGCTCCGTGAGAAAGTTTTACGATTCAACGGTGGCCTTTTCGAGAATGCCACCGCTCTCCCGCTCACCGACGACCAGTTTGAACTTCTGATCGAAGCCTCGCGTGCCGACTGGCGCGATGTTGAGCCTGCCATCTTCGGCACCCTGCTCGAACGCGCCCTTGATCCTCGCGAACGTTTCAAACTTGGAGCCTACTATACCCCACGCGCCTTCGTTGAACGCCTGGTCGTTCCCACGATTTTCGAGCCTCTTCGAGTCGAATGGGATGCCGTGAAAGCCGCCGCCGTCACCCTCGACCGCCAAGGCAAGCAAAAGGAAGCCGCCGCCGAAGTGCAACGTTTCCACCGCCGACTCTGCGAAATCCGGGTCCTCGATCCCGCCTGCGGCTCTGGAAATTTCCTATACGTCACGCTCGAACACCTAAAACGGCTCGAAGGTGAAATCTTCAATGCCCTTGATCGCCTCGGCCATGAGCAGGCTGTGCTTGAAATGGCCGGGTTTACGGTTGATCCGCACCAGCTTCTTGGCCTGGAGGTGAACCCTCGTGCCGCCGCCATCGCCGAACTGGTCCTCTGGATCGGTTACCTTCAGTGGCATTTTCGTACTAGAGGCCGTGTGACGCCGCCCGAACCAATCATTAAAAACTTCCATAACATCGAGTGCCGCGATGCCGTGCTCGCTTGGGATAGGATTGAACCCGTATTAGACGATAAAGGTCTTCCCGTTACGCGCTGGGATGGCCACACCATGAAGAAACATCCGGTTACCGGCGAAGCCGTGCCCGATGACACCGCGCGAGTTCCTCTTCTCAATTACGTGAACCCCCGCGCTGCCGAGTGGCCGAAAGCTGATTTCATCGTGGGCAATCCACCATTCATTGGTGCCGCGAGGATGCGTGAAGCACTCAGCAACGGTTACACGGAAGCGGTGAGAGAAGCGCACGCGGAAGTCGGCGAATCATCCGATTTCGTCATGTATTGGTGGAATGTTGCCGCGCATCTCGTGCGCGATGGTCGGGTGCAGCGATTCGGCTTTATTACCACGAATAGCCTGCGCCAGACGTTCAATCGCCGTGTTCTTGAGCCGCACCTTGCTGCGAAAGACCCGCTTTCGTTGATCTTCGCTATCCCCGATCATCCGTGGGTGGACTCCGCAGATGGTGTTGCCGTGCGCATCGCTATGACGACTGCAAGAGCGGGCAAGCATGAAGGCGAACTGAAGCACGTGACGAACGAAATACCGCACCCGGATGGTGAAATCGAAGTAGCGCTTGCCGTGCAGCGAGGCATCATTCACGCTGATCTAACCATCGGAGCCAATGTGGCTGCTGCCGAGCCACTGAGGGCCAACGAAGGCTTAAGCTGTCCTGGCGTAAAACTTCACGGTGCCGGATTTATCGTCACGCCTGATGAAGCAAAAAGTCTCGGGCTCGGGCGTATCGTGGGGCTTGAAAAGCACATCAGGCTCTATCGTAATGGGCGAGACCTAACCGCGACGTCACGCGCTGTCATGGCGATAGACCTCTTCGGACTTACAGCAGAAGAAGTTCGTCAACGATTCCCCGAAGTCTTCCAGTGGTTACTTGATCGCGTGAAACCCGAGCGTGATCAAAACAACCGCGCAAGTTATCGCCAAAACTGGTGGATATTCGGTGAGCCACGCGGGGATTTCAGACCGGCCCTTGATGGGCTTCGCCGTTACATCGCCACGGTTGAGACGATGAAGCATCGCCTTTTCGTGTTCCTCGACGCTTCGATTTTGCCCGACAACAGGTTGATAGTTTTTGCATTTGATGACTCATACGATCTTGGCGTTCTTTCCAGCCGCATTCACGTTGTATGGGCACTTGCCACTGGGGCTACGCTGGAGGATAGGCCCGTCTATACGAAGACGGCTTGCTTTGAAAAGTTCCCATTCCCCCTGGCAAACGAATCGCAGCAAGCGCGCATCCGCGAACTTGGCGAAGCCATCGACGCCCATCGCAAAAGGCAGCAAGTCCAGCACCCCGGCCTGACCCTCACGGACATTTACAATGTTCTCGAAAAACTCCGCACGGGCACCGCACTTTCCGCCAAAGAACAGGTCACTCACGAACAGGGTCTCGTCTCGGTCCTGCGTCAATTCCACGATGACATTGATGCCGCCGTTGCCGCCGCTTACGGCCTGCCGGTCACCGCCACCGACGACGAAATTCTCACGTTCCTCTGCAAATTGAACGCTGAACGCGCCGCCGAAGAACGTTCCGGTTTCATTCGCTGGCTCCGTCCCTCCTTCCAACATCCCGGAGCAACAACCACCCAGGCGACCCTGGGCACCGGCGACATCGAAGCCACCGCGCCCGTCCAGGTGAAGGCTGCCGGAAAGCTCCCTTGGCCCAAGACCCTCGCCGAACAAGCCCAGGCCGTCCGCACCGCGCTCACCGCTGTCGCTGGTCCTGCCGATGCCGCCACTCTCGCCACCCAGTTCAAATCAGCCCGCGTTGACCGCATCGCCGAACTCCTCGCCACGCTCTCCAGTCTGGGGCAGGCTCGCGTCCTCCCCGATGGTCGCTACGTTGCACTCTAAAATTGTGCGTCCGTCTGCCCGCCACTCAAATTGGCTCGGGAGCGGCGATTACCACGCGGGAGGCGTGTCATGTCCCATAGCGGCGGTCTATCCCGTCCCGCGACGTTCGAGTACATTCCCGCTTGCGAAGCTACAGTTTCCCATGCATTCTGTATCGCGTGGGCTGGCAGACCTATTTGCTCCGCTTTAACCAGCAAACCCCCGACGGCTTCAGGTATCTGGATAAATGCGGTGAGTTCATGCTGGCGGCTGTCGAGAAATTCGATCTTCTGCCCGGCCAACCCGTAGTCACCGGATGTGATCTTACCCTGCCCGAAGAGGGACTTCGGGTTTCTGCAAACGCAAACGCACTGGAAGTTATTCAGGAAATGCCGGGCAATACCGATACTTTCTTAAAGGTCAGCCTCGGCATGGCGGACCTTATGCGGACACATTTTGGCCCTCTGACGCTCGACAGCACTAGCTTTGAGATGAAACTACAGGTTCCCATGACCTCCGAAGAAGCAGCGGGGGCAGCCATGCTCAAACTGAAAAGCGAGCAACTAACCGATCTTTCAAAAACGATGGATATGGCGGCGGAGAGCCAACGCATCGACTACACTTTTGCATCCGGGTCGCAGCGACTCCGATTGGTCGTGCAGCCAGTGGCTTACGAGACCATTCGGCTGCACCACCACAACCCGGTCCTGCTGGCTACCGATTCGCAAAAGCGGCGGGCTCATCGCCTGACGAAGCTGGCGGATCGCGCGCCTACCATGCCGCCTTGTGCTATATTCTTGGAGGTCGCGTTGATTGAATATCATCCCGCGCCGGAAACCGAAAAGCCGCTGTTTGACTTGCTTATTAAGAAGGCTGAGCTAGCTAAGAAGGTTTACACGATTCTATGAGCTACGTCAGTATCGCCTCGCTACCACAGCAGTCCCTCCCCCAGGAGGTCGTGCCCGCGCGCGCCGATTCGGGAGTTGCGGTGTTTGCCGCCAGGTCCTCAGATGTGATTACCGTCACAGAACGGGCGCGCCCGATTCTGGTGCCGAAGCCGCCAGCAGCCTCCAATGCCAAGTTGAAGGGGTTTGCCTTGAAGCGTCGCCTTAAAGGTTTCGTGAGCGAAGCCCTAGGCGAAACATGGAAGGCTGTCTTCGTTGTGAACGGCGAACAGATTCCCTACGAGCTTCCCTCGAAAGAATTGAAGTCCGCGGACATTAAGGCGCGATACCAGCCCTTCGAAATGGACGAATTTGTTCCGACCGTCCCCGGTCTCGTCGGGAAAGTTTATGCCTTCCGGCCCTTGGCCAAAGTGAGCGCCGCCAGCTTGGAGACCTTCCCTCTTGACTCCGAACAAACCAAAAAGCGCAACCGCATCCTCGCCAGATTCAAAAAGTCTTAGGGTGGATTTCTACGAGTCAGGTAAAGGTGATACGGTTATCGTCACCTTTCCAGATGGGGGCTTGGGGATTATCGACGCACATCCTACATCATCGGGGGGGCGACCGGATATATTAACGCTCGTCCGGGATAGGAAGCTGCACTTCGTGTGTTTGACCCACCCTCACGCGGACCATGGTATTGACTTGGTGCCGGTCCTTCAGCACCACCCGAACGTGCCGGAATTTTGGCACACGAACTCTGACGTGGGGGCTTTTATTTTCCGCCTTGGCGAAATTCCGTCTTGGCCGAGCGAGGTGCGGGAGTTTGCCCTGAAGATGGCTGAGGACTGGCAACGTTTTATGATCGACCTGTTTGGGGCCGTCACGGATCGCGAAATACCCGACCACCAAATACGAGCCGGAGAGGAGCCTCGCGCCGTCGCAGGAGTGGAAATTCATGCGCTGGCACCCGAGGAAAGCGAGACACGCGAGTTTAGTAGATTCTGGCGTGATAAAGCGAGCGACCCTACCGAAGAGCGACCCAACCTCAACCCTCTTTCAGCTATATTGGCACTTCGCTTCGGCGATTCCGTCGTGTTGTTGGGCGCGGATGCCATTGGGCGCAACTGGCGGGCGGCGGCTAAGAGGTACAGAAAGCTCGGACTGCCGAAAGCACTTGTCTTGAAGATTCCTCATCATGGGGGTGCGGATGCTCTTCCCGTAACCGGGGCAAATTACTTGGACCTCTGTCTGCACGCCGAGCAGCGCTGCAAGGCGGTCCTCTTCGCGGGCGACAGCAAGCATCCGAACGCAAGAGTGGAGGAACGCCTTCGCGCCAGAACCGACCTTTATTGTCTTGGAAATGGGCTGAAGGGTAGGCGGCGCGGCAAAGACCTCGGAATCGAATTGCCCGGTGCGCGCCCACTGCCAGCGATAGAACCATGTCAGCCGGTGGTGAGCATCGAATTAGATGCGGTCGGAAAACTAACGGTGTTGGCGGGGCATAGTTGTGATGGGTGCCGCTTTTGCCGAGTCCCGGCGCAGGCAGCTTAGTTTCAGGCCACCATCTTTGCGCGGGCGTATTCTTGGCTTCGGCTCATGGCTTATCCGATCAACCGGGTTAGCAGAAATATGCTTCGCGTGCGCGCGCCCGCGCGCCAGTCGCTTGTAAAATGCAGGTTCTTTACGAGCTGTTCTTGTCCCTTTCTCGCGAGGTGCCGCGAGCACAAGTAACTGCTTTACAAGCCTTTAACCATGTGCCTATTCGATAAATAGCGTGCCAGGGAGGATGATGTCCTCCTTTTTTCCGCGCCAACGGAACCAACGCATATCGGTTTCTAAACTCATCGAAGGAATAACCACGTCGAGCCAAGAAAGCGTGAATCGGCTTGTGTGCGGTTCGGCGCGGGTCGCGGGGATTGGGCGGCGTCCAGCCATTCGGCACTTTGCCGTGCTGTCTGAACCAAGCAAGCCTGCGCTGCCTTTTCGCCAGCACCTTCGCCCATTCTCGTGGAAAGAGGGCTTTCTGCTCATCCCACACGTTGAGGTTGAGACGTGAATGCTGACAGGCTTCAACCTCGTCCTGGCTATCCAGAATTTTCTCGATGGCTACTTTGTAAAGCAGCCACCAGCAGGTTAGCCGGAAATGCTTGGTGGGTTTATTCGTGCCGGTCGGTTCAGCTTTGGGGGAGTTCATGAAAACGAAGGCAGTGCTGGCGGTTAATCAAACTGCTCGTGCAGTCTGGCCGGTACGAGATGGGGTGAGGTGCAAGAAGTGCAGAAAGTGCAATTTGCACTTGCAACACCAATGCCCCTAAAGGGAAGTGCAGGAAGTGCACTATCCCTTAGGTAATTGCACCGATAATGCGAGGTGCAGGAAGTCATTTACGGCACCTCTGATTTATCCCCTGCGCCTCGATATAATCGACGCCCTTAACCAGCTTGCGTTTCAAGGTGTTGAAGGTGCTTTCGGAGCAGCCAGTAGCCTCAATGGTGGCATTCTGCCAAGCCGTGGTCGTCATCTGGCCGGTCAGCGCGTTGAGTAACTGGTCCAGGGTAAACCGGGCTTTTCGGCCCTGCGCCTTCTTCAGATCAGCGGGGTTGAGTTCACCTCGACGGAACATAAGCGGGTGCGCCCACTCCACGACGAATGGATCGATGGGCGGATGATCGCGGAGCGTAGTTTCGACCGAGAGGCACCCCTCTGATTCGTGCGGGGTCATCGTCATGAATACGTCTGGATCGCGCGCCCACGTGCCCGCGCCGGAGACCCTGTCCAAGTGTGACTTGCCGGACTGGTCGCCCTTGCTGAAGTGCGCCGCAATGACCACGGCGGCCCCGGTGTTCACCGCCAGGCGTTCAATCTCGTTCAGGATATTGGCCATATCCTCGTTTGAGTTTTCGACCCGCTCGCCGAGAATTTTGTACGCAGGATCGATGATGACCATTGAGTAATAGCCACTCCTAAGCCGCGCTTCGATTATCGGACGTAGCTTGTCGATCCCCATGGCGTGTCCGCGCAGGTTCCAGACATCGAGAAGGTCCGGGTGCGGAAGGCTGCGTGCCGCCAGGATACTGCGTACACGCTTCCGGAGATAGAAAGGACGGATTTCAAGATTGATGTAGAGCACTCGCCCCTTGGTGCAAGGAAACCCCATCCACTCGACGCCGAGGGCAACTGCCAGCGCGAGCATGAGCATCACCCATGTTTTGAAAGACTTGGAGCCACCGCCCAAAACCATTTTCGCGCCAACGTCCAGCACTCCGCTCACCAACGCTGTCGGCTCCCGAATGTCCTCTGCCACGAACTCATCCCAGGACTGGATTTTTGGAAGAGGGTCTTTATTCCCGGCGTCATCAGCCGACTCTACCGGCCTGCCGTTGTAAAAGTACACTCCGCCGAGGTTGAGTGCTTCATGCGCCACGTCCTGATGCTCCATGGGCAACTCGTCGAGGGCAATAGGCTCTGGCGGCAGTTCAATGGTAAATGTGCGGCTCATGGTAGTACCTCCCACGTGTCCCGGTGCGCCTCAAAATCATCCGAGTGAAGTGCCAGAAGGTCGTTCAGGTCGTTGACCGGCGAGCCGTCCAGCTTCCGCAAGCCGTCGAAGTGGAATCCCTCAACCTTGGCTGCTCCGGCCAATCGTATGTCACCGCCCCATGCAATCCCAGCGGCTACGCCAGCCGCGTCGCGGTGGAAGTAAATCTTCACGTGTTTTCCGGCCAGCGCGGCCCATGCAGCGGGAGTTGGGCGGTGGCCCGCACCAAGCATGGCAACTGCCGCCACGTCGCTTCGATTCTCTGCCCAGCAACAACCATACGCTGCCAGTAGGTCCGGGCCTCCCTCGACGACGGCCACGGCGGGGAACCCTTTTGCTTCGACAAGACCCAGGGGAATGCCTGCCCGACTGCCCGGCAGGGTGATGGCTTTAATGGGTTTGCCGTCGATGATGAAAGGTTGTCCGTCCATCCGGCGGGCCTGGGCGTTCATGCGGCGGCCATCGGTGACAATCCAGCAAGGGAAATTGCGCCAATTGGCAAATTGCAAGTGACCGCGTTCGCTGGCCAGCTCGATTCCCTCAATGGTAATGCCTCGCAAGTTTGCGACGTTGAGCCTGTCGCGTCGCCCCCCCTTTTCAAAGACTGGCCATCTCGCACGTTTGCGGGCCGCGTCTTCATCATTCCGGGCAGGCTCCGGCATGGCTTTGCCGGTGAAGGCGGCGGCCTCGCGCAACGCGGCGGCAAAGTCTACCCCTCGCACCTGTCGCCACAATTCAAGCAAGTTTGAGCCGCTTTCACCTGTGGCAAAATCGCTCCAAATTCCGGTTGAGAGATTGACGGATAGACTACGGCCTGGCTCCCCGCGAAGATTCCCGCAATGCCACTTATTACCATCCCGCTTACCCGCTAGCAGGAGATGACGGCAAACATGCTCCGCCCGGTGCAATAGCTCCTGCTTCACCATGTCGACATTGCGAATCTGTCGCGATTCTCCCAGTGCTGACCCGCTCATACCCTCGCGGCCTCCTTTGACGTGTTGGGCGCATACCCTTTGCTCGAAAACCGGCTATTCCGTAGGACAAGGAAAAACTTCATTTCAGCACTTTGACGATCTTTGTAGGTCCATCCCTCTTGTCCCCAACTTTCAGAGCAAGGCATCGACTCGCGTGCGGGATGCTCCTTTCCGAACACGATTTCAGCGGGTCGATGCTGGATGAAGACGACTTCGTAGCTCTCTGTTCCACCCGGTTTTGATTTTTCAAGTAATGCTATCCGTCCTTCACGGAGGATCACTTTAGTATCAAATCCCCCGCAGCGAAAATACCTGGGTAGCGGGATCATTTTGATGTCTCCCTTAAGAAGCGCATCAACTCGGACTCAGCGTAGAGAGGTCTTCTCGTTGCCCTCGATGGTCGTAGCAAACCTCTCTTGGCAAGCCGGTCAACGGTGATGGGGGTTACGCCGAGCATCTTGGCGGTCTCGACACGGGTGTAGGACAAGCGCTTCAGGCTAGCTGAAGGCTGGACGGGATAATTTGTGTTCACAAAAATTCGCGCTATGTTCCCACTCGTGGACAGTTTAACAAAAAAGCCCCGCCGGAGAGCCGACTCGATTCACTCCTTAGCGGACGGACTTGGCATCGGCGTGAACAAGCTCAAGCGCCTTTACACCTGGGGTGTTTTTCCAAATACCCTTGTTGAAAAGACACTCGGCGGACATTGGCGCATCCGAAACGCGGATATTCCTGAACTTCGGGCAAGGCTGCGTCTTTGGAATTTTTGGTATCGCAAAGGCTTGCGCCGTTTGAAATCGGACGACAAACAATCGCTAACTCATAGCCACGCCAGGCAAGAAGAGTTAGAGAACCTCCACTTCGCAATTATTCAAATGCTCGGAAGCGGGTTCATTTTAACCGTTCAAGATTCTGAGAGGTGGACGCAAGAAATAGTCGAAGCCTCCAAGACGATGAAACACAACGGTCCTCAAGCGGCGCTCCCACCTCGCGGACAAGTGATGAATCTAAAAGACCTAAATGCCGAGGGAATGGCGTTTGCACTATTACAAGTAAATGTCGCGAAGCTATCCCAAAAAAAAGGCAGGAAGACAATTAGGATTAAGGAGATAGCCGCGTACATGGGAATTGGCGTCAGCACGCTATACCGTGTCTACGGCAAAGACCGCCTGCGGGCGGCCTTACGACCCGACGCTAATGAGCGCTTCATCACAACAAAGGAGGAGCGCGACCAGGCCAAAGACGCAAAATACAGCAAGCAGTTTAGCTGGCGAAAAGATGAAGATGACGAAACTGATGAGGATTTTTTTGATGAGAACGCATCCGAATTAAGGATTGGTTCATGACCAGTTGTCACGAATTCCCTGCCCGGCATTCGAGTGCATTTCTCCACCGTAACCCGAGGCAGAACTATTGCCCCAGCCTTTTCAAGGCAGCCTGCGCGTCTGGTTGGCCCTGTGCAGCCGCTTTTCTGTACCATTCCACTGCGGTAGCCGTATCCTGGGGAACACCTTGGCCATTTTCATACATTGAGCCAATACCGTCTTGAGCCATAGCGTCACCGTGATCGGCTGCCTTTTGATACCGCGCTAAAGCCTGGCCGTAATCTTGCGCAACGCCTTTGCCATTTTGATACATGTAACCGATATAAGATTCAGCGTAAAAGTAGCCCTGATCGGCAGACTTCTGGAACCAAATTAAGGCTTGGCTAAAGTCCTGTGTCACCCCTTGGCCCCGGAAATACATGTTAGCGACAGTGAATTGACCGAACTCATCGCCCTGATCGGCAGACTTTTGGTACCATAGAAAAGCTTGACCGTAATCCTGTGTTACACCTTGGCCATTTTCATACATTGAACCGATAGCATATTGCGAATCATCATCGCCTTTATCGGCGGCTACTTGGAGCCACTTTAAAGCTTCAGTATAATTTTTGGGCACACCTTTGCCATCAAGATATAACATACCCAGCTTCCTTGATGCCCAAACATTACCCGCCGTGGCTTTGGCGCGATAATTGGCGGCTTCCGGGCTGTCGGTGACTGGTGTTCCTAAAAGAATGAGTACGCTGATCGCAGTCACAAGAACAAAAAGACCAACACCTACAAAAAACCCTATTCGAGTCCCAGCATCCAACTGTTTGGTTGTTTTATAATCAGGAGGTATCAATAGGCAGACGCAAAATAATATGAATCCGACAAGGGGAACGAAAGAAAGTAAAGTATACCAGCCGGAGTACCCCATATTAATGAGACGCGCCGCTATAGGGGCTAGCAAAATAAGCCCTACGAGGATGGCAATTGGGTTCGCTGACGGTGACGCATGTATCAGTGCACTTAAGAAGGCACCGCCGAATGTAATTGCTAAGACGATTCCCAAGAAAGAGAGTCGCCCTAGACTTGGGTATTTTGCTTGATCTGGAATCGCAATCGGAACTGGCGGCACTATTTGTGGTGTAGGCCCTGCTAAGGGCACCTCCTTTACTACACGTGGTGTTGGAATAGGAGTAGATTCAAAATGGATTGACGAACTATCCGAAATTGATGGAATCCGTGCTGTATCAGAAGATAGTGCTGGAATCCGTGCTGTAGCTTTTCGTGATGGAAAAGGTGGAGGCGGTCGAATGAGACCTGATAGGGGAGTCCATTCGGTCATACCTTCCTTCCAATAGAAATCAGTGTCTAACAAACGACCTTCCCTGTAAAAGTCCCTGACCTCTTCTTCGGTCCATTCTCCAATTTCAACACCCTCACGGATAATGCTGATATTCATAAACGTGTGTGGTCGTAGGGCATTTCATTCATGGCTTAACTCAAATGCCGACCCGGTTCACATCCGATAGTTTTGAACGCGCAAGCCTTGGATGGTGGTTTGAAATTCAAGCCACGGCGCACCATTGAACGAGTTCACAATTTTTCGCAAGGTTTGCGCGTGAATGGTGTACGCACCTTCCACGCTCACGGCCGCATCCGTAGCAGCGCTGGTGCCGTTGCATTCAACTATCAACCGATTAGCTGTCGCCGTGAGAGTAACATTATCCTTCTTTTTCACGCGGGCGGAGCAGGCGGTCTTAATTAAAGTTTTTAGGGCTATGGGTGCGATACTGAATTTCATAGGCAGAGTTTGGCGGGTCGGTGTGAACTGGTTACCAGGATAATTGAGAGGGATCGTGGATGACGATTTCAGGACGGCCACGGTAGTTTGTTACTTCACCTTTTGCCGTTATCGTTGTGCCGATGGCTGGCCAGTGACCATGAACGCGGAAAACGGCTTCACTTGGCAAATAGAGCGTCATTTTCTGGTTGGGGTAACGCCCGTCGAGGTCGATTAAAACGCTTGAGCGCGTGCGATGAATGTCCTCCACCGTGCCGGTATAGCCCGACCGTGAACAGGCCGTTAGAGCAACGCAAGCCAGCAGGAGATAAAGTGGTTTCATAATCGTGGTTGTTCCCCGCTACTCGACCCACTCCCTCACTTGGTCTGGACGCCGTTTCTCTCCGTATTGAATAATCAAGGTCGGTTCGACCGGCTCTTGTTTAAGCAGGGACGGCTCGTCTTTGTGCTGGGCAATCTGGTAAACGCTTTTCAGTTTTTTCAGAACGGATGATCCGGGAACGGCTTCGATGTCATCCCGGTAGTAGTCAAACCAGGGAAGCCCATACCTGGCGTAAACAGCCGCAGTAAACGGAGGATGCGGAGGCTTGTGGCCGGTGATTTGTCGCCAGACAACCGAATTGCAAAGATGCACGAAACAGCGGCTCGACGCCGTTGTATCCCAGGCGTTCAAGGGGCGCACGTCCTTGAAAATTTCCTGGCGCATCCTGCCGCCAGCGCCGAGGCCCATATCAAGTACCGACCGTGTCTCTTCGACAATATTTGAGCCAGCTCGGAGGGCAACAGGGGCAGCGAAGAGGACCTGACTTTCCCGAGGAGACGGGATCAGGTGCAGAAGAATATCGATCAGCGCTTTGGGAAACTCCGGTCTAATCGACTGCTCGAAATAAATCTTCGCTTTCAACGGATAAATCTGGAGTTGGACGCCACCATGATCGCCGGAACCTGTGACCTGCTCCTCAGCCGTATAGCCCTCCCCAAGAGGCATCGCGATAAATTGTCGGATGTAGCCCTGTTCCACACAGTAACCATCGAGCCAAGGTTGCTCCGGCAGAATAACGTAGTCTTGTGGGTTCTGAGATAAGAGCGAGGTCCATGACTGGCCCGAGACGGCGTTGATCTTTCCGGTGCCGACCTTGAGGGCGCAAGGATACCCACTCGTAAACGACAGCCACACAGCCTCCGCCTGATAAATGGGCAGCATAACTCCGCCCCGTTTCAGCCAGGAAGCCGGTACTTTTTCCGCATGGTCGTCAACATGACACAGTGGGAACAATCCGAGTCCGGGAGGCAACGGATAGGTTTTGCCGTCATCCGGGATTCTCAGGGTGCGCTGAAATGAGATCGTGGCTTCCAAACCGGACCTGCTTTGGGAATCTAGAAACCATGGACGGCCCATCTCCCGCAAGATTGCCTCACGTACCCTGTCAGGCGTGAGCGCCAGAAGCTTTTCTTGCATCCCACGCATCTGCGCCTCATTCAATGACGAATAGCGACGGTCGGACTCAACCAGACTGGCGAATGCGCTGGCCCGGTCTTCCGCCATGAGACGACTCGTTACCTGTTCAAGCTCCCCAGCGGTCATTCGCCGCAATTCATCGGCCAACGCTGGGAACGATATTTTAAGTTGATCCTGTTCAAGTGTAATCATATTGATGTCCGTTCTGGTTTACCATTCGCCGTCGCGCACCTCGCGCACCAGACGAAGCACGGCTTTGTCCGGCATGGATTTGAGTTCTCGCAGCAATTCGGCAAAAAGAGTCGGGCGGGCACGAATCATGTCCAGCAAGTCGGAAGAGACTTTTCCAGCCATTGCCAGCAGCACGTCGGGATTGTCGTCGAGGTCTTTTGCAAGACGGCAAATCTTGTCCTCGCCGGGCGGCGGCTGCTCTCCCCGCTCAATTTTGCTGAGATACGATGGCTCCAAACCAACCCTCTTCGCCACCTGCCGAACCGAAAAAGCCCGGTCTGACTTCGCTCGATCTTCCCGCCGCTGGCGGACGTATTCGCCGAATGTTTGAGGCTTTGCCATAACGTGTAGTATGTACTACTCACTGTGGAATGCAACAGGTATTTGCAATTTCATGGAAGCCATAAGCTCATGGTTACGCTGTTATAAAATCGACGACACTGGTAGTTGCTTTAGCTGCTGAAAGAACTTCACGGGCGGATTCAATCACGTTGACCGTCGATGGAAGTAACGAATCAAAGTGAGCGGCAATGAGGGAGTGAACTTCCCATCTCACATCCTTTGAAAGCAATGGATTAAGTATCGCCTTGGCGATTACGTGATGCTGACCTGTGGCCATTTTGAGAGAAATGACTGTCGCATATCCTTTAAAGAAACCTTCGGATGCGGTGGAAATTAAAAAGTCTCCTTGCGTGTAGGGAATCGTCGAAATCATCCCCATTCCGAATAGATAGCTTCGGTTCGATTTAATCATGATGATCTCCGGTCCACCAAATGCGGAGGTAAAAATCTTGGCTAAGGCGCGTGTCTGATCCCCATAGGGATCATGCAACTCTCTTAAATTGTTAAAGTCAAGTTCCCGATAGGGAACTGCTTGACTACGGCACCAATAAAACAAAAAAGACGGTTTAGGAACATCGCCGGCCCCCTTGTCCGGCGTTTGCGAAATGCTCGTGGTTGGACTCAAGTGGAGTTGGCGGCCAAGCTTCAAATAGCTGGCTTGGATTTAGAGCGTGCCGACATCGCGAAAATTGAAAGCCAGTTGCGGTCACTTTACGACTTCGAGCTTTTCATTCTGGCGGCGGTTTTAGGCGTAACTGCCACGGACTTAAATCCTGGCCTGAAAAAAGCCAAAGGAGATTTGTCCTTATTGCGCCGGGGCTACAAATAGGGCGGCGGAAATCGAGAATGTGCTGCCAGTATCGACGCGCCCGGAGCCAAGGCCGAGCTTTTCTCTCACGCTGCGCCTACCATCGGGATCACGTTCGCGGGCCTCTCCGTCGTCATCAACTTAGCCATTTGGTCGCTGTGAACGGGTCTGACGTGGCTGTAGGTCGTCAGGATCAACTTGCCCCCGTCCTTATGTCCTTGCCACTGTGCGATGACCTTGACATCGACGCCACGCTCGATGGCGGTCGTGATGAAGGTGCGTCGAAAAGATCGACTGGAATAGCACGGAAGGTTGAGCCGGGAACAGGCTCCGCTAATCGCTTTTTTGGGATCATCAACTGTGAAGACTTTGGCACTTGGCAATGGTGCCTTGCCCCCATTGGCAGCCTGGGCCGTCGCATACCGTTTTTCCAGCAACGGGAGAGCCTGCGGGAATATCGGCACCATGAATCCCTGTTTCGTCTTGTGGCGAAAGGTAATAATCTGCCCGCGCTCAAAACTGACATCGCCCCATGTGAGCGCCTTCGCCTCCGCTCGCCCCAGCCCGGCCAGCCCATAAAACTCAACCAGGTCGGCGGACTCGTCGCGGGTATCGGAAAAGGGCTGCCCGCGGATGTTGTCCACGATGGCCTGAAACTCCGCGAGGGTGGGCGTTTGCCGGATGGGTTTGGCCTGCTTCCTTTTATCGATTCCGTCCGCCGGGTTAGATGCGATCAACTTGTCGTCAACGGCGAGTTTGAAGACCGCGCGGATTTCCAGGAGGTGCAGGGTGTAGGAGGCTGCTCCAAACTTGAACGATGCCAGCCAGACCATAACGTCCGACTTTTTGACCTTGCGGGCGGGCACATCCTGCCACTTGTCCCGGATGCGTTGAGTGATGAGCGTTTTCCGCTCAAGCGTCTTGGCCGCTTGGCGAGACGTGGCGGCTACCAGACGGTCACACAAAGCGCCAACCGTGACTTGGCCCGCCTCGGGGTCGATGCGCTCCTGCTCTTTTTTGAAGTCCAGGAGCTTGCGCTTAGCCTCGGGCAGATCACGAGTAGTGAGACTTCGTTTTATCTGCTTGCCCCTTACCTTTATGACCGCGTAGTATGACCGACTCGACGGGTTCCGATATAGGCACTCGCCGACTTTTTCAAATGAAGGACTTTTTCCCATATAACCTTTCTGTTACTGACGTTCCCCAACGTGCTCTTAACATACGGGTTACCAATTCGGGTTACAAGTCATTATTTGAGGCGTCGGATATTGCTCATAAGTCGTTTAATGGCAGTTACAAGGGGTCTTAGCTCAGTTGGTAGAGCGCCTCAATGGCATTGAGGAGGTCAGGGGTTCGAATCCCCTAGGCTCCACGCGGAAGAGCGTTCGGGTCCCTTTTCACTCGTTGGCGAGAATTTTGACCGCGCCGGTCCTGGCCCCCACCTGAAAACGGGCCACCGGCTCCGCGGCTTCCGCATAAAAGGAGAGTGTCCAGAGCGGCTCCTGACCGCCGCGCGGCTGGCCCAGGCGATATTCGGCGGCGCGAACGCCCTTCAGCTTGGCCGCTCCGCGCGCCTCCGCGAGCGCCTGATCCGAATCCACCACCCATTTGTTTTGCGCGATCGCATGGGTGGCCGGCGCGCTTTCCGTTTTGGCGGAACTGAACGCCTCGACGGTGTCGGGATGTTCCGAGGAGGTCTTGGCCGCCACCGTCACCACCCGGCAATTTCCACTGGTCGCCGGATCGAGGAAAACAAACCGCCACGCTTCAGGCGCGAGCGACCCGTCGGTTCGCGCGCTGGAGAGGCTCAGGAGCTTGGCCCGAACTTCGGGCCGCAACCGGCGTTGGGCGATTTTGAAGGCGCGCAGAGCCGTCAGGCTGGTTTGCTCGTTCGCGGACGCAAAACCAAATACGCAGCCGAGAGAAAGCAGGGAACAGTGCATGGTGCTCATAAGATCATCTCGCTTGGCTCATCAGTTAAAGTTGAGGTTGCCAAACTTCCTTTTTGTTATTTCAACCATTCCCATGCCCCTGGCGTTGCCTATCCAAGTTAGCCGCAGAAATGCCATAAATCCACCCATCGTATTCACAAACAATCCCCTTCATCCCTAAAAGCGTTCTCAATCGTCTTTTCAAGAAGCTCATTCCAAACATCTTACGACAATATCTTTCTTAAATCCAACATCGAAAAATTTATTAATTTACGCCAACAAATCGACACATATAGAGACCTGATATTTCCTCAAAGCGGCATTTTTTATTGTAAAAAATTCATTCAAAATGAGTTAACCGTCATCGACACTTTACGCAAATTACAAATCTCTTCGGTATTTTGAAGGGGATCTGCCCTTGCTTGCCACGGCGCTTTTTGGCTGTTTGGGAACGAGGGAAAAATCCCCCATGCTCTTGCGAGCGCGGCTACGGAAAATGGGGTTCTTTGCCGACGCTGATGACCCGCCCCGCATTGAAGTTGATCTCCATTCCGACCCTCCGTTTGCTGGCCGGGTCGGCGATCCAATCACCGGAATAAATCCAGTAATCTCCCGTTTGAGAGGTGGGCCGTCCGAGAAGCTTCACCAAGTCATCCTGGGACATATCGCGCAGGAAATCCCTCCACTCGCCCAGGCTCAGGTCATGGGCTTGCGCGCGTTGGACCAGCTCCGCACGGGCGGCCGCGCGAGCCGCCTCGGCGTCCTTCTCGGCTTGCCGCTGGTCGGCAAGCTTCTTCTGCACCTGTTGCAAATACTGCTGCGCATCGCCCTCATGCGGACTGGCCGGGTAAGTCCAGACGTAGGCCTGCGCCAGCGCGATCTGTTCTTCCGGTTTTGCGCCGGCGTCATTCATTCGGTTCTGCAACGCGACGAAATCGGTCTCTTCGGGATGGTCGTACCTGGCCAGTTCCTGGCGAAGAACGGTCGCTTTTGCCTCGGCCTCGGTCGCCTGCCTTTGCCAATCGGACAGTTCCAGCGTTAATTTTTCCTTGTCGGCGTTGGCCTGCTCCAAAGCATGTTTGCCGTCCACCAGGTCATGCGCCGCCGCCTTGAAGCCGGGCGTGAAATAGCCCAGTTGATCCAGCATATCCAATCGTTCGGGGGAAAGTTGTTTGCCGTCCGCATGTCCCGGCGTGGATGTCAGGCAACATGCCGCCAAGCCTGCCACGACGGATAAGGCGACGCGCCGGTTCATTGCGATCCTCCGTTCCGGTTGTAATCGACGCTCTGCACGGCGCCTTCGATAAAATAGACCATCAAACCGTATTTCTCATTCGTCAGCGGATTAAGGATCATCCGCTGGCGATAGCCCCAGCTGTCGGACGCCGTCTCGGAGGGCAGCCCCAGCAGATCGCTTACTTGCGCGCGGGTTTTGCCAAGGAGAACCTGCCGCATTTCAGAGAGCGTCACCTCTCCTTTTCCCGCTCGCGCCAGCAAATCGGCTCGCGCCTCCGCCGCCGCGCGGGCCGCATCGGCCTGCTCCTGCTGCTTTTGCGCCTCGTCGACCGCCAACTGGTTGCTGACCTGGGCCAGTTGCGCCCGGGCCAAGGCGTTCAGGGAACTCGAAGGAAATTTGGCCGGAAAAGCGGTGAACTGGTCGCGGGCCGAATCGATCTCGCCCCGGGCGCGCGCCCGGATGATTTGGCCGAAAACGTAAATGTCGGAATTTTTCTTCTCCTCGATTTCCTTGCGCAGTTGTTCCTGTTCCGTCCGGGCCTGGGCGATTTGATTCTGAAGATCAGCAATTTTTGCCCTGGTCGCATCGCGGGCCGATTCAACGGCGGCCAGTTCCTGCTTCGTGGACTGAGCCTCGGCCTGCAATTTCGGGGTGATCGCCCGATCGACAAAATCGGTCGCCACGCCGGAGGCCTGCAAGCCCATGATGGGCTTCGCAATCAGAAAGCCGACGATGACATGCACCACGATAACGGCAAAATAGAAAGCTGCCGAGACGGGGAAGTTCGTTCGAAAAAGATAGAGTATCCATACGATCTGGGCCGCCAATGCCACGACCAGCAGGAGGACAACCAGGAGCGCCATGACGATTCCGGGGTGGGACAAGCTCAAACTGAAGACGATGGCCAAACCCGTCAAACAGGTGTACACGAAGCTCAAAAATAATCGCCCGGTGGCGTAAATAACGGCCCGCTTCATCTCGGCAAATGCCGGCGCGAATAAAAACGCATACCCACGGCTCATCAGGACGTCGATGACCCAGCCCGCCGCCATCGTGAAAAAAATGATCCAACCCATCATTCCCATCAGCACCGGCACCGCCAGCCTGCATAGGTCCGCGGCATTTTTTGTGAAAAACGGCGCAAGGTCCGCCTGATGGTCGGCAAGGTATCGGCCGAAATCCTCCCCACCCGCCGGAGCCGCATTCGTTCCATCGGCCATGAGAGGCAAACTCGTCACTCCCAGCCAAAAGATCAAGACGCACGCACCCAGCTGCAAAGTCAGGCGGAAAGCCGCCGCGGATCGCGCGAAAAGGAAAAGACCTTTTGCGTTATCGGTAGGAACAGGGCGTGAAACATAGCCTCTCGTCATATGATTCAAATAATCACGAACTTTTCCAAAAGCGTTCCCGCACGGACGACAAATCCTACTACTTGCCGACAAGAGTGTAACCAAGTATTTTGCGATGATGAAGAATCGGTTTCTGCTCATCAAGTGCATGACCATGGGAGCTCTCAGCTTTCCCACGCCCTTTTTTATTTACTTTTTTCTCACGAATGTCGATCCCAATGCGATCAGTTATCGCAACAGGTTTCTGCTCATCTCGATTCTCTTGCTCGGCGGTTCCGTGGTCGGCATCGCTTCCTATTATAAGGATTCCGCCATCGCTGCGTTGAAGGATTGGTATCCCTCGGGTAAACCCTGAGTGCCGCTGGAGGGACGCGCTCCCGCGCGTCCGCGGATGACCGGGCAGGCTCGTCTGTCGGTGTCCCTCCAAAAATGCATCGGAGCTTACTCCGAGGTTCTTTACCGCTTCGCGGTAAAATGAGCCACGAAAGCGGCCCAGACTTTGTCGCGCCCGGCTTGCTGCGCCGCCTCGTTCAAAGTCGATTCCGGCATGAGAGGCTGACCGCTGGCATTACCCATCTGATCCAGCAGGAATTCCTTGCGCTGGACCTTGTCCTGATCCCGCATATCTCCCAATTCCTTCCAGCTGCCACCGGAAAAACTATACTGCGCCGTCCAGCCGGAGGTCAGGGCAACCCGCTCGTATAGATCGCGGGTGATCGGGCTTTGCGGTGTGCTGTGAGCCAGCGCCACGAGAAAATCAGTCAGGTTGTCCGGGGTGATCGTCGAGGAGGCTGGAATGTGAATGACCATGACATTCGGCTGCATAAAAGCGCCGAAATGGGCATGCACCGTCACGTTGGAGTAGGAGGTTCGGCCCAAGTTTGAAACCAGCGGCTGATCCACCAGGAGATAATTTCCTCCCAAACCGAGCAGGATGAGTATTCCCAGTCCGATGCATACCCACTTAAGCGGATGGGAGGCCTCATCCTCTTTGACCGCAAAGTTCCTGGGTGAACGGACCGAGACCGGATCTGCCGCCCGGACGGTGGGCGTGTTCGCCGCCGCCACGCGCACGCGCGGTGGTTCCGCCGCCGCTGCCGCCACGCGCACGCGCGGTGGTTCCGCCGCCGCTGCCGCCACACGCACGCGCGGTGGTTCCGCCGCTGCCGCCGCCACACGCACGCGCGGTGGTTCCGCCGCTGCCGCCGCCACGCGCACGCGCGGTGGGCCCGCCGATGCCGCCGCCGCACGCGCGACGGGGCCGGTGAGTGATTCAGGAATGATCGCGTCGACGGCCTTGGGCACAGGAACCGCAGCAGCCGCGCGGGATGGGGCCGGGGCCAGTTTTTGGCTGGGCAAAAGATCCGGCAATTCCCTCACCTGCTTCCAGGCATTGTCCGCCGTACTCCAAATCAATTGAGAGTGGGTGATCTCTCCTTTGGAGATGGCGGCTCGAACCGCTCGCTTCGGAAGTTCCGTGGTCTCCGCCTGGGTTCCCTTCACATGTAAAATAAGACGCTCGCTGGGCAAAAGATCCGGCAATTCCCTCACCTGCTTCCAGGAATTGTCCACCGTACTCCAAATCAATTGGGAATGGGTGAGTTTCCCTTCGGAAACAGCGGCACGCACGATGTGCTTGGGAAGTTCGGCGGTTTCCGCCTGGGTTCCCTTGACATGTAAAATGAGGAGCGTGTCAGCCATGACTTTTCAAATAGTATAGCAGAGTAATCTTCTTTTGGACATCAGGAATCACACCATTCCTGTTTTCACATAAGCATCTTATTATCAATTATTAATCGCTTTTGTCCAACGACATTGCCTTGTTGCCTCCCCAAGTAGGGACACCGAAAGGCGGCTGAAGTTACGCGCAATCATCCTTAATTTGGGGTGGCAACATCCTCCGGCTTGCGTTATCTTGCCCCGGCCAGGAGTGGCAAAGCGTCAGCAGGCCAACCCCGCCAGGTCCGAAAGGAAGCAACGGTAACTTGACTGCCGTTGTTGCTGCTTCTGGTTTTTTTTTGGTTTCAAAAATAAACAGCCTATGAAAACATCCGCGCCTCTCGACCCCTTGTCTTCCCATCTCCTGAGCATCCTGCGCATCATGAGCGGCCTTTTATTTTTGGAGCATGGCACCTCGAAGCTGCTCGGCGTGCCCCCGTCGGCCATGCATTGGAGCTTTCAGATCGCCTCGCTGGCGGGCTGGTCCGGAATTCTTGAGTTTGTCGGAGGCATCCTCCTGGTGATCGGCCTCTTCACGCGCCTCACGGCCTTCATCCTCTCGGGAGAAATGGCGGTCGCCTACTTCATGGTTCATGCCAAAATGGGCTTCTACCCAATGAATAATCACGGCGAAATCGCCGTCCTCTATTGCTTCGTGTTCCTCTATCTCGCCGCAGCCGGCGGCGGACCCTGGAGCCTCGACCGGCTCCGGCATCGCGGCTAATTCCGATTGGCCCGTTGCAGTAACTGAGTTTTCTGGTCAGCGGATAGCGTCGATTGCTGCACAATCGCCGTGGCGGTCGTGGGATCGGTTCGGACCCAGCGATTGAGCAGATTGTAGACTTCCTGCTGGCGTCGATTGGGGTCGCTGACCGACTCGGCCCACTGATAAGCAGCCTGGGGATCGTCATTGAAGACCTGGTTGCTGAAGGAGGAGATGGCCGCGTCCTTGGAGGTGCCCGACGGCAACTGCGTCAGCCAGGCGGAAGCCGCGGTAACATCACTCCCGGCCCAGCTCCGGGCAATATTGGCGTAGGCATTGTCCTTGGAGCCACCGTCGGCAAAACCGGCCGCCCATTGAGCCGCGGCGGCAGGATCATTATTCGCCCAGTTGCCGACAACCGATTGCATCGCCTGGTCCCGCGCCGGCCCCGCGGGCATGGATTGGACATAACCCGCCGCTCCGGCGGGATCGTTTTGCGCCCACTGGCTGACCACCGTGGCAACGGCGTTATTCTTGGCCTGGCCGTCGGCGAGCTGATTGGCCCACTGGAGCGCCTTGGCCGGATCCTGCTGGGCCAGTTGGTTGGTCACGGCATTGATCAGGTTGTTCTGGGCCTGGCCCGCGGGCATGGATCCGAGATAGGCCATGGCGGAAGTAAGATCGCTCTGCGCCCACTGAAAGGCGACGCGCTCGATAATCTGGTTCTTGCCGGCGTCGTCGGGAAGATTCTTCAGCCAGTCGACTGCCGAGGCGGGATCATTGTTGATCCATTGCGAGCCGACCGCACTCAGAAAATTACGCCGCGCATTGGCGCCCGGCAGGGATTCCCCATAGGCCATCGCCGCTTTCGGATCGGTCTGCGCCCATTGAAATCCGATTTGTTGCAGGGCGTTTTCCCTCATCCGCCCCGACGTGTATTTGTTCACCAGGTCGAGCGCCGCGTTGATGTCGGTGTTGGCCAGTTGCGCGGCCAGGCCGCTGATGATTTCATTTTTCATGCCGCTCGGCGGGAGAGCCGCCGCGTAGGCCGTGGCGGCTTGCGGATCGTTCTGCGCCCAGGAAGCCGTGATCTGCTGGAGGGCATTTTTCTTCTCCTGCGCGCCCGGAAGATTCTGCGCCCACGCCAGTGCGCCCTGGGCGTCATTTTGCGCCCACTGGGACGCCACATTTCGAACCATGTTATTTTTGTCCTGACTCTCGGGCAGGTTGGCCAGATAGGACGCCGCCGCCTTGGGATCGTTTTGCGCCCAACTGGACATCGCCTGCTGCATGGCAAAGTTTTTCGATTGGGAGGAAGGAAGTTTCTGCGTCCAGGCCAGGGCGGCCATGGGATCGTTTTGCGCCCACTGAAAGGCCACGTTTGTGATCATGTTATTTTTTCCCTGGCCATTGGGAACGTTGGCAAGGTAATCGGCGGCGGCTTGGGGATCAGTCCCGGCCAGAGCGGAGACGTAACTTTGCTCGGCCTGGGTCCGCATTCTCCCGGCGGGGACCTGGTTCAGCCAGTCGAGGGCCGCCTTCGGGTCCTTCTGCAACAGGCCACTCATGACGGCCTGGATCGCATTCGAGCGCTGCTGCTGATCGGGGAGTTGCAGGGCCGCCTGCGTGGCCGCATTCAGGTCCTTGTCCGCCCATTGGCTGAAGATGCTGAAGACGCTGTTCCGCCCCGCCGAACTTTTCATCGACTGGCTCAGGGCGAGAGCTTGGGCCGGATCATTTTGGGCCATCTGGGCGATGACATTCGACAAGGCAAGGTCGCGTTTCGATCCCTCCGGCAATTGTTGGGCCTGGCTCAGTGCACCGGCCGGATCGCGGGTCGCGAGGGAAGAAAAAATGTTGGCCGCCAGAGCATTGCCCATTGCCGATGTTCTCGACCCTTTCGCCTTTTGCGCCTCAGCCAAAGCCGCCTTGGGATCAAGTTCCACCCAGCGCCCGACCAGAATCGCCAGCGCCTGGTATTGATTCCCGTTCTGCATCGATTGGGCCTTCTCGACCGCCGCCGGCATGTCGGCGGCAGAAATGCCATCCGCATAGGCCGTGAGATCCTTGAGCAGGCGATAGGAATTGGTCTCCTTGAGAATGGACGGCAAATCTCGCGGCGCGGGAGCGGATGGTTGCGGCGTCACGCTCCCGGAATTGATCGGCGTCGCAGGGGCCGTATTCGCCACTGCCTGCGCCGGTGGATTCGGCGCCGAAAAGGCTCCCGGGAGCAATCCCCCGTGAAAAATGGCCGGAGCAAAATAGCCGCCCGCCGCAAAACTTATGCCTACGGATACGGCGAACACCGCGATGATGACCGGGAGTTTCATATGGACATCCGACTGAGCCTCGCAGATTCAATCGTCCGGATCAATCGAAAGGATGCCAGGCGACAGGAAGCGATCAACAAGCAGCTACCTCGTTCCCAAATTTCATTTGGGAACGCACTTGCGGAGGCAATTTCATTGCCGATCCCTGCGTGATTCAACCAGCCAAGTTGGCGCGAAATAAAATTTCGCGGGAACAGGAAACGTTCCCAAGTGAAACTTGGGAACGAGGGAAAAAAAGCACCGTACCGCGTCCTTAATCTACTTGCTATTTTTGCATAAATTTTGCTTCCATTATCTTCCTACCGATTAACTTATGACCTTTTTTATGGCTTTATGCGGAGGAAGATCATTGCGAATCCTGATTCTTCTCGGGCTCTTTTTTTCATCTACAGCCCTTCTCCTGGCGCAGACCGACACAAATACGGAACTGCCCAGCCCCGGCCAGATGGCGCTCGACGCCACGAACGCCCCGGCGACCAATTCGCCTCCCGCCATTCCCCAAGCGATGCCCACAACTGCTCCTGTGCCGCCGCTTTCGACGCCCTCCCTCACCGAAGCAGCGCCGGCAACCTCCGCCGTCATCCCGGCGCTGAGCATCCCGGGATCCATCCTTGGCGCGCTGATGACGCTGGCCTCCCTCGGCGGCTTTTTGCTTTACCAATGCGGCCTGACCCGGGCGAAAAATTGCGGCCATACCTCGACCTTACTGCTGGTGGGGGTGCTTTTCGGACTGACCGGCTATTGGATCGGCGGGTTTGCGGTGCAAACGGGCGGTGTCGGGGACGCCCATGCCGCCCTGGCCCAACCGCTCCTGCCGGCGGAAAAGAGCGCGCTCGATCACGAATTGGGCATCATGGCTTTCGGCCATCATTGGGGTTTCATGGGCAGTTCCGGCTTTTTTCTGGCGACGGACGCCGGTCCGGCGCCGGACGATTCGGCCCGCGGCGACATCGCGACGCTTTTCCTCGTCCAGGCGGCGTTGCTGGCGATTGCCGTGGCGGCGGCGCTGGGTGCGGCCCTCGAAAGAGGCAGGCTTCTGGCCATGGCCATCTGCGCCTATCTCATCGGCGTGCTCGTTTATCCTCTCCTGGCCAACTGGGTCTGGGGCGGCGGCTGGCTGGCCGAACTGGGACGTGAATTCGGCCTGGGCCACGGCTTCGTCGATCAGGGCGGCGCGGGCGTGGTGCACGAAACGGCGGGCACCCTCGCGCTGGTCATCGCCGTGGTTTTGGGACCCCGGCACGGCCGGTTTGGCCGCAATAAGCCCTCCTCCTCCGCCATTCCCGGACACAACGTGCCCTTCATCATGCTCGGGAGCATCATCCTGCTCATTTCCTGGATGGCCGCCAATGCTTTTGCCTCCGCAAGTCTGCTCTCGGATTCGTCCTTGGCAGGCCCGGCCTCAAGCGCGGGGCTGGCGGCGATCAATACGCTGCTGGCCGCGACGGGCGGCATGGTGATTTCGTTTGTCCAGGCGGCCTGGCAAAAGCGGCGTCCCGAACCGGCCCGGCTCTGTCGCGGATTGCTGGGCGGCGCGGTCGCCAGTTGCGGCTGCGCGGGGCTGATCGATCCCTGGGCGGCCTTTGTCATCGGAGGCGTGGCCGGCCTGCTGGTTCAGGCGGCGATGGGCTGGCTGGAACGCAAACACATCGACGATCCGGTCGGCGCGGCCGCCGTCCACGGCGCGGGCGGAGCGTGGGGCGTGCTGGCGGTGGGGCTTTTTCCCAACGCCACGGCGGGCAACGGACTCAACGGCGTGACGACCCCGGTGCGCGGACTCTTCTTTGGCGGCGCGTGGCACCAGTTGGCGGCGCAGGTCATCGGTTGCGTGACCGGCTTTGTGGTGGTCTATCTTCTCGGTTACGCGTGCGTCGGCCTGGTCCAGAAAATTCTCGGCAACCGGGTCAGCCTGGCCGATGAAACCAGCGGCCTCGACCTGCCCGAGGTGGGCGCGCTCGGTTATCAGAGCGATGCGGAGACGGAGGATTGATGCTGGCTGCCGCGATGCAAGCTACTATTGTGGCGGGAGGGAAATGAAAGCAGTATCTGAGTCGCATTTTTATGGGGCTTCTTATCCTACTATTTTTTGCTTTAGCTGCTCTTACCACTTTCTGGGCGACGTGTGTTGTGCTTTTTAGAAACAGTTTAAATAGACTCTCGCGCACTATCTACATAATCGGAACTCTTGGAACGGCGGTAACGACGTATCTGACAACCTACCAATATGGATATTTCCCTGATGCGAATACACAGATTCTCGGATGGCCCATCCCATTAGTTGTGTTTCAGAGAGAAAGTCCAACGGCCCCTTGGTTGGATTTTGTCGGCTTTACTGCCCTGCTGGCCTATCCGATGAATCTGCTCATTTTCCTATTCATTCCATCAACTTTGGTGCTCATACGGTTTGCGATGCTCAGAAAAGCCCATCTGAAAAGATTCTGATTTCCCCTTGTTCCCAAGTTGTACTTGGGAACAAGGGGTTCGGAGCCATCCCGAAGGGATTGCACAATCCTAGTGGTATGTCCCTTAATTAGCTACGCAATTGGCGCGACGTTTGGGGCTGGTACAGCCGGGGTGAATTTGTTCGAGCCGGTGTCGGGCACGGGCGATTTTCTCCAGGATTTTTTCGACGCT
>Ga0182030_10005345_pt1 | contig 27304 bp, 28 predicted proteins | sample 812S3MmetaG_FD_121299 | JGI IMG/M metagenome (GOLD analysis project Ga0182030, IMG submission 121299) | Permafrost microbial communities from Stordalen Mire, Sweden - 812S3M metaG (Illumina Assembly) | ecosystem: Environmental > Terrestrial > Soil > Wetlands > Permafrost | place: Sweden... | reverse complement strand
GACTCGCTGAGGCCGCCCAAACAGCGCACCCTGACATCGTGGCTGCGCTCTTCGCCGCCGGCGCTCGTGTGTGTCCCGAAACGGTGGACTTCCTCCCTGGGGTTGGGCCGCATTTGACGCAGCACCCGAGCGTTGTTCGCCAATTTCTCGACCACGGCCTTGATCCCAACGCGAGACTCTCCGACGGCGAGCCTCTCCTAAGGTATGTTGTGCGTCAACCATGCTCGCCAATGATCTAGGGCTGACTCCTGGTAACAGCTTTCTTTGTGATCCCGCATGTGCTCGCGAATTGCTCTTGCGAAGCGCGGACCCCAACGTTTCAGGCCCGCGTGGATATTCCCCTCTCCGCTATGCCATGACAACCAGCAGCGAAGAAACCATGTCTACGTCTCTGCCCGAGCTGCTTCTCGAATACGGGGCCAAGCTGGAACCAGATCTACTTTTTGTCGTCGTGGCTCCTCGTGTAAAGTTTGCAGAGCTCAGGACCAAGTTTCTTCTGGCCAAGGGTCTCGATCCTAACTCTATCTCCGCAGAATGGGGCACTCCCTTGCACCTTGCTGTCTATTCCGCTAAGCCGATTGTTGTCAAACTGCTGCTGGACGCGGGCGCAGATCCCACAGTACGAGCGGCTGCTACTACAAAATACCCTGGCCAAACACCTGCGCAAGTCGCCGAGAAGATTGGACGGATGGGATTTCCCGATACCATGCAGACTGTACTTGATATTCTTCAGTCAGGTGGGTAGGTGACCTGGTAGAGCATGGCATCAGCAAGGGCTGTGAGGTATATAGCTAGTTTACAAGGAAAGCTATAGGGAATCAGACAGTAGATCATTGTTTTTCTCGGCCTGCCTGGCTTGCAGCCTGTTATAAGTATAACTATCTTTGCAAGCGAATGTCAAGCATACTACAGTCACTACTGTAGTATGCGTCCCAACGGAACTCATCATCTCTTATACCCATCCAATACCTCGTATTAGTCATCGATTACCACACTCCAACTAACATATAATCGCCTTACCGCTCAGCGCGTCATGAAACTACTAGTTCTATCGTTACTAGCATGGCTGGCCTTCGCAGTCTCTGCGAATGCGCTCGTCGCCGGTGAGGATGCTCTTCCGCTCCTCCCCCGGTTTCCCCCCAACATTCCCAAGTAGGGACACTGTGGTTTGTGCCTATACTAACAAGAAGAGAGCAGGTGTGGTGGATGCCCGACTGCTGGAAGTACGCACATCACGCCTCGTCAAACGATACCAGAATAAGTACGCGCCTGCCTTCGGTGTTGGCGGCAGCAACACGCGTAGTGTAGATACATTCTTATCTACCGTAATGCCATGTCTTTTGAGAAATGGATGGAGCTGCCCGGGTGCCAAATGGGTGCCTTCTATAACAGGGAAACGCCCCTCCAGATCCAATCGTGCCACACGATCCAGCACCAATCGCGCAGGACATCAGCATCGCCATCATGAAACCCTTTAGCAACTTGGAGGGAACGAATCAGTATAGCACGGGTACGTCACACTTGTCGGACTGCAGGGCCATGTATATTATTAGCCGCAAGGGCGTATATGCTACGCACTGGTGGGAAAACGTGTCGTTTTCGCCTGACACAGGTAGTTCGATATCGGAATCTCGACATGAGCGATTTCAATTTCCGTCTTTGGACCTGAGCAGTTATTACTATAGCTTAAGCTATGGGTGAGCCAAACCTGAGCCTAGCTAAGTAAGCAGTGTTCTACTTAGTATATGCAGTATCTAAGATACGCCTCATAGCGAACTTATTTTCCCCAAAACTCGTACGGATACCCTATAATACGTACGATGATTAATATTAGCCACTGAACCCACTGTAGGTAATGAAACTGAGTATCACGGCTGGTATACTGATTTTATGCTACATATGCTTCACGTGACTTAACGCACCTAAAAGGCACTGATTTTATATTACAGATTAAGGAAGAAGCCGAGATCTTCAATGCGTCTGGCGCTCGGAAGTCATCATAAATGATGTTCGTTGGCTTTAAAAGAGGCAAATCCTCCTCGCCAGTATCTCGCATCGTCACGCTTTTGATATATTGAATCCGCATCCGGTTAGCACCGTCTTGGCATTCTGGCCGAGCCCTTCACATTTCGAACGGATGCAAACTGCTCAAGCATTCGGCCGTCCGTCCTGCCAGCCGTCTTCTACTCACTGCCTTGCCATTCACGTGCGCATAATCTCTCAGATGCCCAACTCGTACGAATACAAGCCACTAAGCGGACCAAAATGTATTCGTGTTCTCGAATTGTCGCCAGCACGTCTGAAAAGCGCATCTCCACGAGGTAGATTAATCGACGTCGACATTGCACTCGAAAGCCGAAATCGTCCCAGATATGACTGCCTTTCATACGTTTGGGGATATGACACAGGAGATAGGCCGATCAATTTGGAAGGGCAAGAAGCCGCCGTAACCCAGAATTGTGAAGCGGCGCTCCGCCAACTTCGAAAGAAATCGCGCAGTATTCGTATATGGATAGATGCCTTGTGTATCAACCAACAGAACATATCCGAACGCAATCAACAGGTCCGCATGATGGAGGAGATCTACCGAAAGGCCAAGCATGTTCGAATATGGTTGAACACTCCTGCATCTGGCACCTGGCGCTTGATCGGTTTCCGTCTTTCTTTGAAGACGAATCTGTTGGTCTACAGGCTCACCGGCAACCCCGACGGCCATGGATCTGAAAACGCTGCGTTAATTGGACAATTATTTATGATCACCTTCCTACCAATAGTGTTACGTATGATAACTTCTGTGCTGCTTCGACAACGTATGAACTGGCCACGACACAGTATTTGGACAACATAATGCCCATCATGACAAGAGGATCCAGTCCCCTTGGCTTGAAGGAGTTTGGGCATGTCAGGAAGCAGCATTTGCTCGGCGAGCCACAGTGCATTACGGCCCTATAACCTGTGACTGGAAGTTATTTTCTGACGCCGTGATGGATTGGGACTTTGAGTTCCTATCGACGCAACGCAGCAAGTCTCTCGAAGATCTCTACTCTTTTCGAAAGGCCTGTAATCAAACGGTCTTACATGGAAATATAATTTCAGATGGCTCCTTCCAAAATTTAGTCGATGACATGTTAAATGGACTTCGACACACCGAGGCCAGTAATCCGAAAGACAAAGTGTTTGGCGTACACGCTCTATTGCAAAGACTCGGCATCCAACTACCAGCGCCGGACTACACGAAGAGTGTCAGCCAAATCTTTGGAGAAGCTGCGTTAGCGATTCATCGAAAAAGAGGTTGTCTAAAGCTTCGACACTACTTCGACCCTCTTGACAACCCGCACTCCTTGCCGTCTTGGTAAGGAGCGATTCTGCTACGGCGTTGAATCGTACGCTGACTTTTGGATACCAGGGTTCCCGATTGGTCAAAATTAGACTACCCAATCTTTCATGAACGGAGAGAGTATCATGAGTCATTGTTTCCGTTCAACGCTTCTCTCAACAGCAAAACTATCGGTTTTAATTTCTTTCGCTCGGACCAGTTGAGAATAAAAGCTCACATTATCGACACCGTCGCCAAGTCCGGACTGACATTCCCGCACGATGCCAAAGACCTCTCCACACAAGAGATTACTTCGGTGCTCAACAACTGGAAGGAAATGGCCACGGGCATGATGGCTAATCTTAAAGTAGGCGATGGATATTCAGAAGTAAAGGACCTGGAGTTGCTAGCCGTTGTGCTGCTCTATGCAGACTCTTTACTTTGCTATCACTTTAACACTCCCGAACTTGTCGCATGGCTCCAGGATGAGAAGAGGGCAAATCACATCGATGGCATAAACCCCTTCGCATTTGAGCAGCAAATTCGACCAAGTTGGGAAGGACAAAGGATCTTCCGATCAGAATCCAACAAGCTTGGGCTTGGAGGAGGCGTGACGAGTGCTGGGGATCTAGTTGTACTTGTCGCCGGCTGTGATGTGCCTCTGGTAGTTCGAAAGAGCGGAGAGCTCTATACTTATATTGGCCCGACATACTTTCCACATGCAATGAGAGGAGAACTTTGGGCATCTTCGGATGACTTTCTCATAGATATGATTCTTGTATGAAAAAGCGGGAGCACTCTTCCAATTTGTACAGTACATATATTTAGCGCATATACCTCCAGCCTACAACCCGATGAAGGTTGTGTGTAGCAGACCTGAGTAGACATGAGCCGAAGCTGAGCCGGGCCTAAGTCATCAGCCTAAGTAAAGGCGGCGCGATATCACGTGAACTTAATAGTTGGGAGGTGTCGAGATTCCGGTTAGGAAATACAGGGTGCGCTGCGAGCACACAACCTAGCCTTCAACTTTTCTACTAATACCTAGGTATTTAGACACTTATAGGATAGAGGAAAGGGGGGACCTCCGGCCCCCACCCGCCGCCCAGCCGAAGGCCCCCTAGGTATAAATATAGGTAGGTATAGGTAAATGGCAAAATCTATTCAAAGTAGAAGGCGGTATATCATGTGATGCTCTAGCCAATCAGCGTCAACCTCGACCAGTAATGTGCTTTTCTCTCGCATAACCCTTCAATATAAAACAAGTTTTATAGTTGAAGGCACAGGCGAACCCAACCGATGTAGAATGAACCGACGTAGAATTATTCCAAAGCACCGTCATCGACATGTTGAAGACCGGAGGGAAATATTACCCTAGACTGGATGCGACGCTTATCGAGGACGACTGGATTCGTGCGTACCTCATACACCTAGTGCAGACGTCAGAAGAGGCTGGTCCAAATGATATCGACTACCCAACGCAGTGGCAGCAGATCCAGGATACTGTCGGCACGCTTGTTCCAACGTTGAAGGATGCGTCACGCTGGAAAGACATCCCGTATATAGCAACCGACAATAAACTTGAACTCGATATGAGTCCGGAACCGCGGGAAAGAATGTCTTCAAGTACGACTCAGCTCATAAGGTCGGGGGGAGGCCAAGGCCAGTTGCTATGAAGTATTAATTTAAATGGTTTTCAATCTCGTCTTTTAATAGTCAGCTATCTAAAACTGAGCCATGTAAAATCAATATTGCAGTCAGTAAATGATCTTAGCTTTAACAAATTTAATACGCACCATGATCTAGAAACCGTCATAGATGTCAAGCTGACTTAGAACTCTTGATTTTCAAAGGATTGTGATCACCTCTGAGCACAACCAAACTGGATATGAAATTGGAGCGAACCTCGACAAGAACTATGAATCCGACAAGTAGTTTGACAACATTAACTTCAGACAATAGCGGCCAAATTTTGAGGCATCTTTGGCCTCTTCTTTGAGTTGAAGCTATCACGGTCATGGTAAAAGCCACAAAAGTGATGGTCTCACGCGGGAATGGATGTATGAATCAGCTGATTTCTACTTTCTCATATTGCTTCATCAAGTTAGGATAGAGGAATTTTATCTCAATCAATAAGTGTCCTCAGCTAGGTGAAGTACCAAAGGCTAAATAAGCACCCTTGATCACGACCAAATCTGCAAAATTCGCTTTATTTAAGTCAGCTTCTACCCTCACTACCCAACACTGTTAGAAAACCACCCCTGCTGACATGGTATGTCGACGCTTACAGCGGAGTAGTCTTCTCACGAATCTAAGCAGATGTGTTGTGCGAGATCTTTGGACATTTCGGAAGAAATTGAACCTCGGAATGGAGTTGAACATACTTGACTTGCAAAAGCGTTGAGTAATGACAGCAGAGGGTGAAATAACAACGATAATGTAAAATCCAAATCTCTCACCATGTAAGAAGAATGAAAATGAATATCTAAAAGTACTGACGAAGAAAAAGAGATTTTGAAGGAAGCGGAGAGGGCACAAAGAGGGCGCAAGCCCCCTCCTCATCTATGACATGAACGCGGTTCTAGTCCTTCAGATTGGAGCATGAGGTGCTTCTTACGTCTCTATTTATAGTTCCATCATTCGCAGACATGCGCTCACAGTAGCTCAAACCCGTTCTTCAAGTGATTAAGGTGGAGGTGAATCCCGCGTATTAGCAATTCCGAAACTAAGTCTATAAATAGCAGGCTACAGTGGACAAAGTAGAAGTTCCCAACTGAAATAAAACAGAGCAACGAGTTGCACTTCATGACTGTAGCTCCAAGAAGGGAAATAAATAAAGAGGTATTAGAGGCGTCTGTCCGTTGTTTTAGGCTTTCGAGTTCAAGACACAAATCTTGTTTTCCTAGGAATTATGAATAGGCTATAAGTAATCCTTTTGCAGGGATCCAAGTTTTCTAATTTGACAATGGGTTTCAAATGACAGCACATGCAGTCTTTGAATTTTGGAAATTATCAACGACACATCCATTTGAATGTAAATTAGAATTCCGAGAGATAATTGGATTTGGAGTCCTACGTGTAAGCGCAGGTACACTAATACTCCTCTCGTATCTCAAACCAGCATCTTCTTATTGATACTTTGTTGTTTGCTGAGGAAGTTCATTATATATCAATCACCACTCTCTTAATCCTCTCATAGACGATAATCTAAGATTCAGGACAGTTTCAAAATACTTACTTGACTCAATATGGCTCAAATTATCGTAGTAGCAAGAGAAAAATCCTGTAGTTTCACCCTATACAGAGTATTGAAAGAGATTCTTCGCTTGATTTCGCAGTCAAATTGGCCATGTCCACCAGTATCACCTGGTCAGGATGGAAGTCGACAAAGTATATCTTTCTTATTGTACCCTCTCTTACTGATAGATATTTAATATTTTTAATCGAAAGGAGTTAAATATTTCAAAAACTCCAATTTATTTCTCTGTTCTTGAATTTTTGAAAAATGACAGTGAAACGAGTGATGACAGTGATAATCAGATAGCAGCAGCGTATTTCAAGATTTTCTTAATTAATGCTCATGAAAGTTCGAGAAATACCTAGAAAATAAAGCACCGGGATAGAAATTGAAACGGGGCTTCGAATCTCATTTGCTGACGGATCCTTGTACTGCGATCTCCTGTCTTTCTGTTGCTCAGATGAGAAGAGTATCCCATCTGCATGTATTTGTATTTTTATTCACACTACGAGCACATTCAACCTTGTGTACGCCGCTGTTATATAAAGTGAATCTCTAGTGAAGTGGAGGACTGCTTCTCAAAGTTTAAGCATAAATACTAACACCCACACCACCACCCAAGAGTCTGCCCAAGCTAGCAAAGGAATTTTGCGAGTGGACCATGGGCGTTGGAGCTAGAAGAAATTTCAAAGGAGTATCATTTATTTACCTCCTAGACCTTCCCTCTTTAACCCCTTGAATGAGAACCATAGCTCTGAGGCTAAAAGCCTGTGCATTTGTCTCTAGTTAATCTACATGCAAAATAACAACAGTAAAACAACTGACAATGATTAATTAATAATAAAAACCTTGTAACACCCATAAAGACTTGATTCAAAAAGATTCCGATTTCAAATCCCGAGGCCCATGGAGTTGAACCTAGCGCAATATTAAAAGCAATGAACATTTCCGCCCTACATCCCTATATCTCTTTGAAGACTAACCAATGAACCCCTACTCGTGATTTGATCGCAACAGACTCTTTATACTCATGACATTACACAGCGACCTCAACCCAGAAAATAGTTATCTGCAATCCCAAAAGTTTTCCGAACTAGACGTTCAGACTGGACATGACCCAGGTGAATACATCTTCCTGACAACTCAATGCCAGTATATAAATTATGGCCCTTTCAACAAGTTCAACTCTGTGCTTTACACCCATTCTAGATTCTATTGACATGGACGTAATTGGGGGTCGTTGTCTTATAAACCCAAAGGAATTATTAATTGCGAATCTCTAAGCAGGAGCGAAGTTAAATTTTCCGAATTTCTTTTATTTTTAGTTTAGGAAAGGGAGATTTGTTGGATCAAAAACAAGCAATGAGAGTAACAATGACAGTGATATTACGCACGACAACAATACTAATTAAACCACAATCCTGGGCAAGAAATTATTTGGCTTGTTGGAACTGATTATTTGACTGATAACGTAGCTTAGGAGGGGAAGCGATTAGGAAAACTGAGGAGTGATGACATGGATGATATATACCTCAGAACACCTTTGGCTGAGATTTCCGCCTCGCTCCTGTGGTTGTTTAGGAAATACCACTCACATGCTTCTTATATACTCAGTGGCAAGCTCTAGCTAAACCGACATGAAGTCATGAAGCGCAACCGTAACCCTTGCTGCCCCACAATCACCCCCCAAAACCACGCTCAGAAACCTAAGATTCACGAATGCATTCACCCTTAGTGAATACCCTACCAACCAAGCCCCAAGCCCCAAAATCCTACCCCCAATCTAGGTATAAAAAAGGTTAAATAGCTGCATGCCATAAACATAATATCACGTCCCCGAGAGAACCAAGGTTTACTTGAGCCACAGAGGCTGAATTTACTGCGAGTACGTAGTACATGTATGAGGGTGAAGCGTTTCTCGTTGATATAGGATGCATGGGATAAAGAGAGAGGCTGGCGATGGGTTTAGAACTGGGATTTGGGTGTGGGGTTGGTGGGAGAAAACGACAGTGAGAGGAGGACTGATGGGGAGGGGTTAGATGATGATAGATTGAAAGCTTCGTCCTACCATGGTTTATGGAAGTAGCGGAGCAGGAAATTGAAAAGAGAACGTAGGAGAGAGCAGTAGGATTTGGTGAAAGTCGGGGTCACATGATGCAAGTATTTAGCCTTTCCTTAAACTTGTGAGATTGCAAGCTACTCCTCCTTACCTCTCCACACCTTTTAGTTAATTAGTCACTTCCATAGCAAGAAGATGCTAAATTTAATTTTATTTTCGACCACAAAAACTTAAAAACCTAGAAGTTCAAAAATTCGTGTTCCCTGTGCTCCACCCCGCTCCACCCCATGCTTCACCCATAAAATCCAGATTACTTCCCCTAGCCAACGGTAACAGTAACCACATCCAGAGTCGTAATAACCGTGTATGGGTTCCCAGGAGCTGAGGTTGTAGTGGTGACAGCCCAGCTCGTGGAGGGACTGGGGCTTGATGTGATAGGGGATACGCATTGGTAATAGAAGTCTATTTCCACGAAAAATGTCAGTATTGACCTTTCCTGCATTTCAAATTATAGATTTCTTTTCCCTTTCTCTCAGAGGCACGGGATTGAAGTCTTGGGGTCAACTTACAGTTCTGGCTCGTACAAACAGCCCCCTCAACACACTTCGTACATCCATCCCAGTTCGCACCCCCACATTGATAATAAAGCGGAATGGGACAGGTGGTAATAGGGGGCGTGGAAGACGTTGCCGTCTTGGTTACTGTCTTGGTTACAGTGACGATATCAGTGCTTGTAGAAGGCGGTTTGGTGGTTTTGGTTTTGGTTTTGGTGGATGAGGAGGACTCGGTGACAGTTACGTATGTGGTAATGGTTGAGAGGGAGCTCGAGGGGGTGACAGTGATTGTTTCGGTGACGACTATTTGGGGATTGGGACTCTATTGGGCGGAGCTGGATTAGTCTGGGTAATATGTAAGGGAGAAGGGAAACTTGAGGGAGAAATGAGAACTGGGGTAAGTGGCGGTGAGGTGGGAAGTAGGACATACAGCGGTGACTGTGAGGATGAGCGCTAGCACAGCAGTTACGAGACAAGTGGTGAACCGCATTGTGATGGGAAGCAAGAAGGATTTGGGTTTCTGAAGCCTTTGTTTGAAACTTGAGATGCTGCAATGGATGACAAAAGAAACAATCGATGGAAAACGAGCTGGTTTTTATAGCAAGATCGAGGAATTGCCACCCCACCACGGCCCTGGAAACCCCGACACTTCGTCTTTTGGAATGAAGACATTGAACAGAGACTTTGGTATTGATGAAACATTATATTAGGAGGCTGATAGACGGCCAAGTATGATATCGAGGTTAAGCGAATAGAATGGCCTTGATTGGCGCGTGGAATTAAGGATAATTATGAAGCGGGTTCAGCCGGAACAGATGCGAAAGCTCAGTAAGAACCATTGTCATTGAAATTTTTATGAAGAACTGCGTCCTTGGCCGCCGACTTGCGGACGGGAAGCAATTAATTTGTAAAGGGTAGTACCTCACGAAGTACTTATATTGTGGAGGTATTCATTTACCCAAAAATAGGATGAGAAGTCATTGGCGGAAACCTACTGACTCGCTGTGATATGAAAAACGGACATTGCGGGGTAAAAATAGGAAAATTTTCTATGAAGATATATTGTGGCGGCTTACTATGGTTAAGATAGAGGGGTAAGGGTACACTTTAACCTTATATCCAATGCAACGCAGATCTACCGGATAGTTATCCGACACAAGATTGGATAAAAACCTCCTCAAGATACACAAGTGGAGGACACCATTCGCAGCAGGGCTCTATATGACATGCAGCACTTCTGAACATCAGATGAACTTATCGTGGGGGATCGGCTAAAGCACCCGCCGGACCGGAGTATTTGTCATAGCAAGTACTTGAGGTCGAGATTTGGTCGACGTCTAGGCGATTCCCATTCGTAGCTCAAGGATCTCCGCTCTATTTCGATGTCCAAACCAGAAACGGACAATGAGACCTAGAAAGGGATTGGATCTTGCTTCGACATGACCGCTCGGGTGAGTACTTCTCCCCACTCCATCCACGCCTTCGCTATCGTCGTCTCGTGGGCCACGGCGCCAAGCCAAGGGCGCTTCCACACGAACCAAAAAGGCAGAAGGAACATTCAGGTAGATTTGATAGTGATGAAGCCTTTGAATCCCGAATAAATAGGGCGGATAAGTGCATGGTATTTTAGGAACATCACCTGACTTCAGGACGATGCTCATGACACTATTGACGCAGCCCACCAGGAATCAATTATGCTCGGCCAGAAAAAGGGTTGTGACGACGAAAGAAATGACTTCCATCGAGCCCTTAAGGCAATCAAGGAAATGTACGACCTTCGAATTCTTGCATAGGAAGAAGGCGACTCTATAGTTCATTCGGGTACAGCTCGAGCCTCTGCAGTTCCCGAGACAGCCTTAGTTTTCGATATCGATCAGCCAAGACAGAATGAGGGAGAATGAGACCAGTAGAGACATCCGTGGATAATTAACCCTTTTCATGTCACTGTCCCAGGAATATGGTGCTCTGTCCCATCTTGTGCATGTCGTACATGTCGTGCATCTCGTGCATCTCGTGCATCTCGTGCATCTCGTGCATCAAACGCCCTTCGAAAGCTTCATCATAGCTAAGCCACCTCCTGGAACTGGAAAAGCGGAGAGGGCTTAGACCAGACATCCACCGGCGTCAACGACGGCCTCACCCACTAATCCTCAACCATCAGAATCCAAGACAACTTAAAATAATGAAACTTGACGGAATCTAAATATAAATATAAACCCGTTTCGCGCCGTTTCAAAAATGTCACTTTGAGATGATCATAAAAGGCTACATTGGGTTCGTCCATGCCCATACAAAGAGGTCGAATCAGCGCTTCATGAGAATCGCCACGCCGATGATTCGTGTACAGGTGTGACATTTTGCCGCAATGGGCTGAATGAGTGGCCATCGTTCCCTCCTCCGACACCCCCCCCTTCTCCCCTTCCCCCCCCCCCCCCCTTTTTCACCACGAATAGGATTGGCTGGACATGATGTTTCGTTCCTGACGATCCATCCTGACAAGGACAGGGAGCTTACCGTGCGCCTTTTCTCTCTCCCAAATTCATGGACACGCGACTCGACCAACGATTCTCATCAATTCTGATGCCATTGATGGGAAGCCAGAGAAGTTGTTGTTGACCAGGATAAAAATGATAATATAAAAATAAATCTGGGCGTTTGGTGGCGCTTGTCTGGGCATGGCGATATCCGATTGTGCATTATCTATCAGTCGCAATGACCCAGAAGTAAAAGTGTAATAAGGTACCCCATATAATTATTATTATTTTTCTATCGCCACTTCCACTTTTTTTTTTTGCATGAATCTCCTCGAACACCACTTCCCTCGTATTTTTGGTTTTCTTTATCTTGATCTTCCTTTCAAACTCACCAAAATTCATACCCTTCCTCCCAATAAATTCAACCATCACTCGTTGAAAGGATCCCAATCGATCCTCCCAAGGATCACATCACTCGCTTTTGGGGCTTGCATGACGGAGAATTGCATTGGACACCATCTCTGATCTTGGGCCTTCGTTATACATCCCACTGTCGTTTTTCCCTTTTCTTTTTTTCCGAATTACAATTACGATTAATCATTCCCTTGGATAAATTCCTTAAATTGCGTGGCTTATCTCTGTTGCCATTTGACGACCAAGGATAATAAAAACAATCAACATCCCCGCCAAAATATCGAAGGAACCACAACAATCCACCCAATTCCTTCAGGAAGAATTCCACAGCGTACAAATACCCCAAGCGTTCCCTCGAAATCTGCGACGATCGACCGCGAAAATGAATATCAACAAGAAATTAGATCGGGTGAAGCAATGGGCGGGGGAGAAGATGGGCGCAGAGGCCAAGACAAATGTATCGGAAGAATTCAAAGCTCTGGAAATGGAGATGGCTCTGAGACAAGATGGTGAGTCTGCCATAATTCTTTCCTGGGCATCATTGACATCTGCAGGAATGGAGAAACTACAAAAGTCCATGACCGTCTACGTCAAATCCCTTTCGAAGCGCAATGAGATCGAAGATAAGGAGAAGATACTACCGGTTGCATATTTGGGTCAAGCGATGATACATCATGGAGAGGATTTCGAACCGGATTCGGACTTTGGGAATTGTCTTATCGGTATGCAGATTGGGTTGCACGGCAGGGTGGTCACTGACGGATGCAGGCATGGGCAGAACAAACGATAGAATCGCGAGATTACAAGAGAGCTACGTTTCGAATGCTACGAGTGGATGGCTCGAGTCGCTGGAACGATCTTTGGCAATGATGAGAGAATATCAGGTATGGATATTGAGCATGATGCGGTACGCAGCTAATTTCCCCAGGCTGCACGAAAGAAGCTTGAGAACCGACGACTTGCCTACGATGCCTCCCTGTCGAAGATGCAAAAAGCCAAGAAGGAAGATTTCCGAGTTGAGGAGGAGCTTCGGTCACAAAAGGCTAAATATGAAGAGTCCAGTGAGGATGTTCTGAGACGGATGGAAGATATCAAGGATTCGGAAGCAGATAGCATTGCTGATCTTGGTGCATTCTTGGATGCTGAATTGGAATACTATGACAGATGTCGGGATGAGCTTCTACGATTGAAGAGAGATTGGCCTGCCGGGTAAGTAGGACGTTCCAATTGATGGGCACTGCTAATGGGTTACAGGACCACATCTCCACAAAGAGACCACCGTCGCCCCAATACACGATCCCGCTCGAACACCGCCCATTCCTACGGAGAAAGATATACTGCCTATGAAGATCCCATCCCTGAACCAGAGCCTGTCAGACCAGCCATTCGTTCTCAAGCAAGGAACGTATCTGCTACTCGTCTCGATACTAGAATGGAACGCATGAATATGGATGACGACTACACCGAATCCCCTCGATCCCAAAGACCCAACATGAACCGTTCATCCACATTCCAAGGACCAACAGCCATCTACCGCGAATCCCCGATCTCTGCAACCAGCCGTCAAAACTCTACACTCAACGATATCGGTGCATTACGAGGCAATCTCCGTTCCACAAACCGTATCAACACGGGTGGTCCAGACGTCTTCGGTGATCCATCCGACGAATCGACACTCAACAGCGCTAGCCCCGATCGTTCGTATAGTGCCCGAAGCGTGAGTCCCGCAACGAGTCATGGAAGCACGGGAAGTCGATCGAATGGTGCACTGGCGAATCAAGCAAATGGAAGGAAGGGACCGCCTCCTCCGCCACCAAGCAGAGCTAAGAAACCACCTCCACCTCCACCAATGAAGAGGGCGGAAATTAGTTCGACGAGTGTGGGGAGGTATTAGGGCGTTCGTTACCCATCCTTCGCAGAATTCCTTGTGTCAATACGACCACGAACATATTTCCAAGCATCAACATCCTCCTCGACCGACACTGATCACTACCGACCGTACAAATTCTTCCTCTCCTTCATTCTTCGGCGCATCGCACGATACCATTCATTCATCTATCACTCATTCCTAATAAATAAAAATTTCGCTCATTCTTTTGCTCACGCTCCTCTTGACCTGGGTAGAAGCGGAGTTCTTTCGATCAATCAATTCATGCATACGATATGGGATACCCACTGCTTGCTTGCTCATTCTGCTGTTCCGCGCTTCTTTATTGCTTCCCGTCCGACATGGATATTAGAGAGGGGAACATGCATGGCAAATTGATATGCTATCCTATGGTATGGCTGAAGGAGTTGCATTCTTTGGCGTTGGCGTTTGGGGAGGGTATGGAAATGGTGTGGAGAAGGGAGTGGAGATTGGGATGGGGGGCCCGGGTGAACTTGTAGAGTCAAGAGAGTTAGCAGCGGAGATGAAATGTTAGCTTATCATTCCTTCATGTGTATTTTGGTTCGTTTGCTTCCGTGTGATGTTTGTGAGGTGTTTAGTTGTGAGGCAGACAGGAGACAGGAGGGAAGAACTTGACCCTCACCACATTGCCATGCTAACCATAGTCCCCAATCTTCCTCCCTTGTCTCATAAACACTGGGACGTCTAATCATTCAACCCGTGTAGCACTGCGTCCTATCCTCACTATCTAACCCCCAACACTACACCCAGACAACCTCTCTAGCTCCCAACCACCGATAAGTCACAAAAACAATCAAGCAAATAACAACAAATTATTTTCTATTCGAGCACGTTTTCCCACACTACAATTCATGTCCTAGACTAAATAGCCATTGTAGCGGTACTTAGACGGTAAATATTCTCAATCCAGTAACTGGGCTAGATACTCGCTGACGGGATTTGTTGTGGGGTTGTGGTTGTTGAGGTGTTAGGGGTAACAGCAACCAGAGGTCTGGCGGACAGAAGTCGATGATTATGATGAAAAGCAAGAGATGGGTTGGATAAGATCGTGGGTATTGTGAGGCAGTCTTTTAGTAGGTACTGTACTAGTCGCACAACGAGATTTTTCGGGCCATCAGCTCTCCCTCAAACCTCCCTCAACCAACTAACTGACTGACGACAAGCACGCACAGCCCACCGTACTGTCCATATATACTCTCGTCCGAATCTCAGCTCACGCGCTTCCGCTGGGCGGGGTAATGCGTACCTTAACCCGAGCTTAGCTGAGCTGAGCTGAGCTGAGCTGTTGGCATTCCCCACGAGAGACTGTGATCACGGACCTGGAACGCGGGATCGGTTGCTGATACTACCTTAGTATTGAAGATCTCGCGCTAATATCCCCTGTGCCTGTGTAGGCAAATTCTTAGATCTGAGAGAGTTTTTAGATGTGTGCTGCGAGACGTCCAGTCCAGTCCAGCGGCATGGCCTGTTTCGAAGACGTTGATAGAAAGGGGGGTCACAACTTCTCTCGCCGCGTTCCTGCTTCGCTCTTTTTTTTTAAAAAGGGAAGCATGAATAGAATATATGCGCAGATGCTATGTTCGATGGTATCGGAAAGGAAATTTGAATCGTGTGTCTTGATTTTAATTGGATTTTTTTATTTGCTATCTTTTCCCCCAGATATGCATGGCTTTGAGGAGCCGTTTTCGTCGGCTGTCCGGTAGCTTGTTCGGAGGAGCCTGAGGGTGGGATTTCTGCTCTATGTGATCGATTCCTGTGACCAGGGATTTGTCGATGTCGGCTGCTTCTTGTCTTCGTTTGGTAGGATCTCCCATTCTAGCGAAGGGCTGGCTCGCACCGCATCTGTGCCATGCGTAGCTTTTTTTTTTATAATAGAATTGTGGTTGTTAAAAGCCATATGCTCGCTCGCCTTCGAGAGTCTCTACTCGTTTCTCAAGTATGAAGTCCAGACAGCTGTTTGTCTATTTGGTACTATAGCTTGGAATACATGGCCATTTGGATCAAAATCTTTCTTTTAGGGTGGAACTGACTTCAGGCGAGGGTCTGGGTTGGACTGACAAATGGTTGGTAGGAGAGCGGTGGGTAGCAACGTGGGTTGGGTCTCTGAGCTCATATGGCACAGGTCTAATTTCAAAAAAACGTAACGCTTGAGTCCAATCTGGACAGATTCCTCTAGCGCCGGCATATCAGGAGCCTCAAACTCTCTCCCTATCCGGCGAGACCTTGAAAATACTAACTTTGCTTTGATGACTTCTGATCCGAGAGTTTGAAGAGCTCTCAAGCTTATCCAAGACCCGGGCTTCTCTTGCAATAGGGTATTAACTATCGTCTCATATTTTGACGTGATAGAAAAACATATCCAAGAGGCTGGATACTGAGCTGCCAGGCATAAAATGGGCTTTGATTTCTATATTAGACTTGATCTGACAGACTCTTGCTTTGCAAACGACAATATTTTTGCCGAAAACTGTCCTAATCACATACCTGCATTATTTTGTGATCAGACTAATTAAGCAAAATTAAACATTAACAGAGCAGCATTTGTTCCTCTTGACTGGCTTTAGCCGGCACAACCTATCCCAGCCCTCATTCGGGGACACGATTGTATCGACTGCTGCAGAGCTAGGCTGTCACTACGACAATGCTATGCAGATCTGATTCTAGGAGGACAGAGCCATTCATATCGGTGCTCTTCCATTTCAGAAGAGTAAGCCGTTAATCAGCGATGACGATGGTGGTTTAAGCGACAGCAATCCCGATCGCAGCAGCGACGATGACGGATGTTCGAGCAGAGACGAGCAAGATTATTCGAGCACGAGCAAGCACAGCCGATGGTCAGACCTAGACCAGCAGCGCTTGCTGGCATACAAGAAAGAGGGCAAGCCTTGGGACTGGATCTTTCGCAAGTTCCCAAGCAGGACTGAGCCTGCAATTCGCCCGCGCTGGAACATGATCCGGCTAGGAGTCAAACGTATTTTAAGAAGAGCAGAAGAGGCAGAAAGAGGAGGTTTGATAGGAAAGAACACTTCAAGAATAGCATAGAGATGAGAGAAACTGGGAGGTTTGTAGAAACTAATACAAAAGGATCGCAATCTCCATCATCTACCACCTTTAGAATGCCCATTTCTCTTACTAAGTTCCCCTCTATAGTAGCCGACCACCACCCAAAGTCGACCGCCTTTACACCAAAAAATGCCGATTTTGATATATTATAACTTTATGATTTTTTTAATAAAAATTATATAATCTTTATATAATATTTAGTTTGTAGTATACCAATACAACATACCTTCACTACCCGAAAGGGGCAGTCTAGAAGGATGAGCCCTCCGCCGTTCTTGCAATGGATGGCTCCTCATTCTTGCGGGTCTTTGAATGGCTGCATGATCTACCAATCATCACAACGGATAACAAAAGTTGGCGGCTCACTGGCTTGCGAAATTGCGGAATCTTGTGGGATTTCGAAGAAGACGGTTTCTGCTTGCCGAGCAGGATTAAAGATGATAGACACAGCGGAGTGACTGCTAATCCACGAAATTTGAACACCTAGTAATTGCTCTAGTCGTGCCGAGCTGTCCTGTCTGTTTCCCTGGCTTGTCTACGCCCAACGCAAGAACACCACGGAAAGTTGCTTTCAAGATACAATGCTTCATGCAGGGCAAACCCCCTTGGCCTCGACCTCGACCTCGACCCCTCATCACTGCCCCCTTACCCCTAAGCTCCTCAACCCTCTATCCTATGACTAACCTTGTCTATCCCTAACTATATCTTGACCTCGGTACTCATGAGGCGGTGAGAAATGCAACAAATTCATGACCAAATCTTCGTCTGGTCTCCTCCTCATACCAGGTTGTTGATGCGTGTTGTCCCACAATTGGTCTAGTCCAGGCAGGCGGGGTAGGGGACTTATCCGGCTACAGGGGATTTTATCGGGCTGCATGCGCCGTTGAATGCGCCTCCTCATGCCTGTCGAAAAGAGATGCATGTGCTACCCAATGGACCAACGAGGGGTTTTTGCAGCGCCCCCTTCCGACCTATCAATTTCAAGCCCATTGATACTGTTTCTTACAGGGAGAAAAGCTAGGTGGCAATATCCCCAACGAGCCGCACCGACAGTGTTGATATCATTACGAACCATTTGCCTACATGCTGGCGGCCCCTTCACTATCGTGCGGCTAAGTGGCGCCGAAGTTAACTATTTGCCTGCTCCAAGGAGATGTATAGAGGCTTTCCCTATCCTATGCCAGCAAGGCTGCAATGCAATTCTTCTACTAGGTCGTACCGGATATACACTTTGATGTTCCACGGCAATATAGTTGAAGGGTGGCTATCGATCGAGTTTACACAAAGCCACTGCCGCCAATGGTCCATGTCGACTTAGATCGCCCTCAAGTCGAATCGATAACAACGGCTGTGCGCGAGAGTGTGTTGGAGTTGGGGACAGACGCTAATCTGGGGATGGCCTGGGGCATGAGAGGGCTGAGACTGGGGTAAAATTTCTTCAAACTTTTCTTTTGTATCTGACCACTTTAGCTTCGATGTGATTTGACGGAGAGCGGTGGGAGCGGTATCCAAGAGAAGTATGCAGCACGCAACCCGTCTGCCCGTTCTGCTGTGTCCCGCAGGCAGGGGTTGCGCCAGGCCCGGGGGAACATTTGGGATAGGAGCCCCTATCGTCGGGCACCTGGATGGGTCATTTCTGGGGGTGATTGTCAGTCGATAAACATCGAGAGATTAGGCAGATCCACCACAACATGGGAACGAATACGAGGCGATGCAGGGCAAGCTGGCCCGGGCTGCAGAGCCCCTGAGAGAGATGGGCTTTCACTTACACGCAGTCGGCTACAGGGTGAAGGATGTTCTAACAAGCCCAAGCTCCCTCGCCGGAAAATCCTATGCAGATGCCTGAAAGTCCTAGCTATCTTCCTCCCGAGCTCAAGTCACGTTATGGGCAATACCGCCCTCAAAACTTGGTTGTAGTCCCTAAAATAGGGAGAATGAGGAGCTTCGAAGAGCGTCCGTTCGCCGAACGCTAGATACTGGCCAGTGCGGGGTCATATCAATACCGTGATCCCTGATCATCCTCGGGAAGTCCGGAGCGACCTAATCAGCACGACTCGGGTTGCTCCCGCCGTTGTGGATCCAGACTAAAATATGATTCTGCAAGGGGCTAGATACACTGCCGCGGGTAGCTCCGTCGACCCCTCATCACTTCCCTGCTCGCCGCATCTCCTTTTCAAACCCTCAACCTTCTCAAATATTTGCTCAGGGCTAATTCCTAGTCGGATTCAGAACTCGGTGCTCATGAAGCGGTGAACACAGCACAGAATCGCGTGGTCTAATCTCTTTTCTCGGTCAGCAACCTGTACAGAATCGCATGATCTAATCTCTTTTCTCAGTCCGCAACCCCGGAATTCGTCACAAGGGGATCACTTATTCATGCTTGTTATTGGTCTACTGTACGGCGGCGGCGTAGTGGTTTTATTTCGCTCCAGGAGATCTTATTCGGACTGTCTGCGCTTTCAATCCGCTCCCTCGCCCCGCCTACCAGTCCATATCATGTCGTTTCTTGCATGGAAGGGCGCCAAGTGGTACATCATAGCGCTTCCCAACGAGTCGCATCGAGAGTCCGTAAGGAAGTTGTTTAGTGCGTTTTCAATGCAGCAAATCTAAGAGCCTGTTCATTCGCACTTTTTTTTTGAGCTCCAAATGCAATTAGAGCAACTCTCATTGATTAGACTCGTGTTTTCGCGTTCATTGCCAATTTGTAAAAAACTCCAATTGCAATTGCTCTAATTGAAAGACCCCTGCAATTACACTAATAAAAACCTCCAATTGTAAAAGTTGGTCCAGAACAAATTTTAAAGCAATTAGAGCTGTCTAAGACAGAAAAACAATACTACTAAGGTACAGACCACCAGGACTAGGTAGTATTCTAACTTCATTTTTATACTATCTAAGCCTATTTGGAAATACCCAATTAGAGATCTAGTCAATTTGCAAATAAACATGTTTTTCTAAGCTCTAATTGCAATTGCTCTACGCAGTAATTTGATCTCTAATTCCAAATTGCTCTAATTTCAATTGGAGCTCAAAAAAAAGTGCGAATGGACAGGCCCTAAACATCTACATATACTGCGCCGCAGTGCTAACCATCCTTGGAGGTTGCGTACGACGTGTAATCATTAACGACCCTTGAAGGCTGCGGAATCATCGGACCTCGAATCAGCGGAAAAATGCCATTCATTTGGCAAAGTGAGGGCTCTTTGAAATTGCGAAATTAGATGTCCCTAACCCAAGTATAAAGTCTTACTTGTAGCCACAAAGTTTCAGTATCCATTGCAACAACTTGATACTTGAAGGATATAATCCATTTTGCTACAGCCATCTCCACTTGTTCTGAACCATATTCTGCCCTACCCTTCCTCTGATGTGAGTATTTCCCCTTCACATTATTCCAGCTCAGACATAGCTTTCCAAGTAATAAGATGTGCTAAAACCCCCACTAACGATTACATAGACCTATCCTACCCACGCAACAATGCATTTCTCTACCTATTTTGCCATTGTTCTGGCTGTCCTCCCTGCAACACTTTGCGCTCCTTCGGGGCTAGCACATGAAATCAGCGCTAGACAAGGTTGTGTCAACGGCGAATATTGTGGAAGTAGTAACGGTTTCAATGCAATTGTACGTCTTGCACCTATTTAGGGGATTACTTTCGCTTTTGGAACACCGTGGCTAATGAAAATTGCGATACAGCTTGATTGTGACACGCATGAAGTTTTGGAACAGTGCCGTGCAAACCAAATCTGCGAGTCTGTTGGCGGAAATCTGAACTGTGAATACTAGACACATATTTCAGTCTATTTCTCGGTGGTGAGAGGTTATAAGAAACCGCGATTCTTATTGGAACTTCCAGATTTTGTTCTCTTCTTGGGGTTTTGGTTGAAAAGGGTTATTAGTTCTAGTTAATAGACACTCATTTTCATCAGTTTATACATATAGCTGCTCTCTTCATCCTCGCCTGCCAAGAGAAATTCGACTTTCTGTTTGGGTATATGCGTGCAAAGAACCTCATCGTTGCTGTTGTTTATACCGAGCTTATTTCCGGAAGCACATATGAGTTAAATGCCGATTTCGAGGAAAGCCAGTATCAATGCATGAAACCACTCAGATTTCAAAGCTATACACCAAGTGCTCTACAACTCAGCAGGGAGTCTCGCGAGCATGCTTTGAAACATTACCAGCTCTTCTTTTCCAACCCTCCAAATGATCAACCGAACATGTACTTCAATCTTGATATCGGTACATGCTACATGGCTCTTTCAGATCCATTCACAGTCCACAGCATAGGCCTAATAACACGCTACGTTGGTCCTTCAGACGGGTTCAGCAATGACCATTCTTGGAATCTCTTATGCAGCGGTATTGCGCGCCTGGGTTGCCAAAACGACCTTCCCGATTTTCCAGTGGCCAAATATATGGCTGTCGATGCACACTTTCTCAAAGTGAGACCAGTATTGGAGGATTGGAAGAGTTTCTTCAAATACGTTCCCTCGGTGGAAAGCTTTACCTTTTTTCATGATGGGAATGCGAGACTTTTAAGGAGGGGAAGACACGTCAGAGGTCGGGAATTACGAAGGTTATGGGGATCTCTTTCAGACCATTCTTCTGTCGCTGTGTCTAAATTTTTGGAATAAGGAATATTCTTGGGTGGGAGGATTTACGGGTTTGTTATCTAGATTTTGAGGACTATAGCTTAATACTTCAGCGGTATAGGATAACTTTTCCTCATTTGATTGTCTTATATCCGTTGCCGGCTTCCTCAGTAAATACTCCCGTCCTCAAAATCCCTCGTCACGTGGTCCGCCCTACCAAAAGGTTGAGTCAATCCTTGGGCTCCTATCAGCCAGTCAACTGAAAATGGAGAACCATATATATTATATAACTCTGAGCCTTCCCGGAGATGGACCAAGACTTGCTCGTGTTTGCTAGTGACGTCGAAGTGTGCTCTCTTCCTAAAATTGCCATCTCGTGCATTGGATGAGCGATCCGAATAGATCCTGAGAGTACGCGGCCCTTTATTAGAAACCTCGCTGACGACTTTCCTATTCGTGCTAATAATACTTCGAGCGCAGGATTACCGACTCGATGGCAACACAAAATATAATCACTACACAAAGACCGGCCATTCTACTTCCTTGGAACACTCTCCAACTCGAATAAAAAGAGCTCCGCAATCATACAACGAGCAAGGTGATCTAATTGCTTCGAGTGATGCACTACGTCCTGGGCGAAGTTCTTCATTTCGGATATCTTACTCAGATCATCCAAGCGTGGCTCCCTACCAACAAATTCCACATTAAATCGGAAAAACTGTCGTCTTCTTTTTCCCCCGCTCAGTAAGTCCCGCTCAAGACCGTCCAGCTCTTTTATATTACAAGCATCTCCGTTTTCGTGACTGTCAATAGATAACCAAAGCGCTCGAAATAGTCGAAAGAACCATAAATCTCTCCACCAAGAGCTTAAGCCGTACGGCTCAGACGCATAGCCAGATGGCTGGCCCATTGTAATTTGTGAAAAGAAATGGCTCTGGCTTCATTGTCGAGGCTATTATCCCAACCTTCGTACCCATAGCTGATGCACTTGAGCAGTCAAAAATGCCTATGTCCTTGCCAAAAATTTCTTGTAAGTGCAGCTCTAGGTTACGAGCCGGGTAGATTCTGTTAGTGAAAAATTAGACTAGTATTGCTTGTAGGTAGGAGAAACTCTGTAGCTCGAACGCTTGTCTAGCCAACCGCTCATAAATATCAATGCAGTCTTCTACTGATAGTCTGAGTATCGTGGAAACGGTTTGATAAACCCGAGGGTGGAGTGCTGCTGAGGGACGGTGCTTTCATTTGCATATGGCGTTGACAAACAGGAGTGTAATGAATATAATTTATCTTTAGATCGGTCTTCACATCGTCTTCACATCATCTCCATCATCTCCATCATCTACAAGAGAGTTCCCTTCCATTCATTGAAATCATATTCACACAATTTTCTCTTCATTAACTTGCTTGTGCTACCCCTCCCACGTCTTCTCACTAGCTTAGTTCTCTGCTTTTCTCTTTTCATTTCATAGGCCAAAGCAGGTACCTCGAACTCAAGTTCAACCACAATTCTCTCCAAAAACAATTTCCCAAGCACCACCCAACATGGATCCCTGCCTCAAAAGCTTTATCTTTCTTATTGTATTAAGTCTATTAATCCCTTGCTTATGCCCTTCCCAGATGTCCACACATCCTAAACCTAAACCTCCCCGATCACATCTTCGGAAAATTGGAAATTGACAGCAAACTGACTGGCGCCGATTCCACTTCCATAGTGCTCCACAAATGGAGCTAATGCCTTCCAGGATTTGCTTGACAAAGAGTATCAAGTAGTTCAACTAGGCGTTCATCAACAAACTTGGTGCTGAGTTCTGCGTTATCAGAAAGGGTGTTGAGGTTCATAGTCCAAACCGCCACTCCTGACAAACCTACACTTGCTAACGATGCTACAGGCTGACTCACACGTTTTCAGTCCAGAATAGCCCCAGTTCAAAGTTCGATATCGCTTAGCCGATTTCTTAGCCGAGTCTAGAGACTAGATCAGTTCTAGCGGGAAAGAAGGACGGAGGCGGCTTAATAAACATCCGGAGTTATGTTAAGAGTATGACAGAATTGTTGTATGGACGTTTTGTGGGCAGAAGACATGGGAAGGGGTCAGGGGAAGAGATATGTTTATACAGCTAATGAGGCTGATATACTCAGTGGTGGAAGCAAAGAGGAGAAAGAAGCACGGAAGACCTTGATAGAAATGGATAAGGATGATGAGGCAACGGATCAATGGAAACTAACTCTAGACACCCGCTCTGTGTGTATTCCTCCTCGAGACGCACCCTCCGAGAATCAAGCCCTTTCGGCCCCAAACAAACGACCCCACCTCACCGAGTCCGTTCACGAGCCCCATTCTTCCAACTTAACAAGACAAAAAAAGAAACCGTGTGCGGAAGAATTCCAATTAGATTACGAGGCCGAGATTTTGAAAGTTCGGGAGCAGGTTAGGGGACTGGAGGAGGTGGTTGAAGGGGACATGACCAACACATCAATCCGGTGCCAAGGGTGACTCGAATTTAGGGAACAAAAGACAGAGATCTGGAGCTTACACTAGGGAACGCCAAGAAAGCTTTATGGAGAATGTGGGCGTCTTTGCGGAAAGATTGGTATTAGGAAGATAAAAGGTCTTTCTAAGATGATACTGCAGGGGTAATTTGAAGTATATTTCGATAGATGATACCAGGCGGGAGGAACTTATTTCGTCGTTCAGTTGCAACGTATTTCTCGTGGCTGGCTTGGAGTTAGCATGTCCGAGGCTAGGGGTCCATGGATCCCTTTTACTCAAATTCAAATCTAACAAATACCAAACCTGGAAGCCAAATAGGTTCTCTGCTGTGATCTAGAGTCCCTCCATTTGAAGGGTTGTGGTTGGTAGGTGTTATTGTCTCGGGAGCATTGGAACTTTGAAAGTCAGAGGCCATGAAACATTTCATTGATACTACGCATGTATTCGAAAGTGATCACAATGTCTCCAGCACTCTTGTACAATATGCCTTGGCCCCATAGTCCAGCCCTCGCATTTACCGCTATAACATTGGGTCGTTGCCTAAGCCGAGACTTTGAAAACTAACCCCACAATGACACAAGTGAATAAGGGAAAGTATTAATCTCCAACTTTGATCCTTGCAATAATCTCCTGAATCTGTGGAGAGATGACACGGTGAACAAAAAGCTCTCAGTGCATGAAGGTTGATATTTGGTTTTGGGAAGAGACTTGAGATAGATGATACTTCCAGTAGGAACCTTTATTAATATTTAATGGCTTCTGTGATTGTCATTTGCTTTTGCTCTAGATGTGCTTGGTGCATGTTCTCTACTGGTTGCTAAAAGCAACTCATGAAGGGCAGCTGTTGTGGTAATTTCAACTTTCGTTGTGATTTTACAAAGCATTAGTTGCTTAAGACAGAAGCCCATCACTCGGTTTTTCAGATACGAAAGTACAACTGCATACAATATCAAGAGATTTTGGGATAAAAGCAAAGAGTGTACCTGCTTGCATTTCATGTTGAACTCCCAAATAGTATTATCCAAAGATTTAGGATACGATCAGGATTTTGTAGTGCTTTACAAATGGTGAATACTTTTGGTAGGTCTGATGAGGACTTATTTGTTCTTTCAGGGGAATAGGAGATGCTAGTTTTCTATCAATATTCTTCCAAGCATAGCAGTGTGAAATGACTTGATAACCACATTACAAAGATAGAAGGGTGGTTTATCTTAATTGTATTTTCAAAAGGTGACATGTAATGGTACATACAATCTACGTTCACTCACCATGTTCAATCCACTTTCACCATTTCCCAGCTGCAGCTCATCATCTGCCTATTTACATCCCCAATCACCATTGCCATTACTGTTTTGGGACATTTTTTGCTTGTTTGTTTGATCATTTTGTTTGGGGGCAGGGCTTTATAATATTTTTATTCCATTTCTTTATTGTTATTTATAAATCCCCAATATGTTCTTTGCTGGCAATATACCTAGTTCAATTGGGCGAGAGCCTACCTTAGATCGACTTGAAACACCTAAGATGGCCAACCTGGATAACAATTGAAAGATTTTCTGCTGTATAAAAGTAAGAGGGAAGCGCAGCTTCGAAATAGACATCATCTGCTCATTGTGAAGGTGATAGTTGTGTCACGAAAGGCTGTCAAGTTTGTAATGTTCATATTCAGAATGAAGAGCCAAGCTACGTAGGTGGCGTAGGGTCTTGCATAGGGCTCTAGTTCCTAGGGCACATGTCTAGGGGTACCTTTCAGGGTTGCCTAATGTCGCACTCAGGGAACCTCCTTGATGAGTCGTAACAGAAATTATTTGATTGTTGAATTGCATAGACCAGAACCAGTAGCAATTGTTAGATCTGTTCGGGGTCATTTTTTGCCGAACAACGTAAAGCGAAAGCCGAGTAGCGAAGCAGACGGACATTTAGCCTAATGACAAAATCAACGACAATGAAGGACTAAGGGGAGGCCATAACAAATCGGCTCATCGTGGCTCTTGGAAGGAAAAGGATAAAGATCTAGCAAATCCCAACTTCGGTTCACAAACCAGAAGCAAGTTGAGTTACCATGACGACTGCACTCAAAGACGCCCACACGATCGACTCCCAATCCTTCCCTTACATCTTCGAACAAAATGTCACTGTTGAACTAGCCAACAATCTCGGCCACTGCCGTCTAAATATCTACCGCCCAAAAGACAACGTGCAACATCCCGTCCTAGCAAGCTGCGGTCCCTACGGCAAAGATGTGCCTTACTCACGTTTCAACCCCGCCTCATGGGCCGAAGTAAATCCTGAACATAAATCCACACATTCAGCGTGGGAGTTACCTGATCCGAAATTTTGGACTGCTCATGGATATGTGGTTGTGAGGGCAGATGAGCCGGGGTTTGGTCAGTCGCCTGGTTATGCGGATCTTTGGGCATGTTAACCAACCTTTCCTTCCTTATGATCCAATAGGGTGGCACTCATGATTTCTAGAGCCTTAAATCAATCGCCGCATTCCATGATGTTATTGAGTGGGCAGTGATTCAGCCATGGTCAAATGGCAAGGTCGGCCTCTCAGGTGTCAGCTACTACAGTATAATGCAGTGGAAGGTAGCAGCAACCAGACCCAAAGGACTTGCAGCTATGATACCATGGGAGGGTTTCAATGATTGCTATCGTGACTGGTCTCGCCATGGAGGTATTCTGTCCAACAAAGTCATGGCAGTCTTGTGGGGCAAACAGATTGAACCGAATCAGTATGGAAGGCTGGGCCGAGCAGCAGCGGGATGGTGCCCAGATACGATAGAGGGTGATTTAGACTCTGTTCAGCTTGTCAAGAATCGTCGGGATCCGAATGAAGCTATCTCAGAGAGTAAATTTCGAGATGATGAGTTTTATGCAGTGAGAGAGTTTGATTTGGCAGATATCGAGGTGCCGCTACTATCAGTGGCTAACTGGGGTGGTGCTTCGTTGCATTTGAGGGGTAATATAGAAGGTTTCTGCCATGCTGGATCGAAATTCAAGTATCTTAGAACGATCGCGGGTCGTCATGATCTTCCTTACTTCTATTCGGAAGCTGTCAAACTTCAACTAAGCTTCCTTGATGCCTTCTTGAAAGAAGAGGATCGGGAGGGTTGGTCCATCGAGGGGAAGCTTCCACCAGTGGATTTAGTCCTACGGAAAGGAGACGTTGGCATCAACGATCCCAAGG
>Ga0182030_10005344_pt1 | contig 27305 bp, 30 predicted proteins | sample 812S3MmetaG_FD_121299 | JGI IMG/M metagenome (GOLD analysis project Ga0182030, IMG submission 121299) | Permafrost microbial communities from Stordalen Mire, Sweden - 812S3M metaG (Illumina Assembly) | ecosystem: Environmental > Terrestrial > Soil > Wetlands > Permafrost | place: Sweden... | reverse complement strand
GACGATCAACGCAGGCCAGAAGGGAACGCCTGCGTTGAGCATAAGGGCAATGCTCATCGGCATGATTGCGAACACGGACCCTACCGAGAGATCGAACTCGCCGCAGATCATAAGAATCGCGAACCCGATCGTTACCGCTCCGACCTCCGGAAGAAGCCCAAGGACGCCCCGTATGTTCTGAAACGAAAGGAATACGCCGTTGGACCGGACCTCGAAGAACGCCATCAGCGCGATGAGGAGAAGGACCCCGGCCAATTCGGGCTTCTCCAGATAGATCTTGAGCGCTCTTTTCATGGGGGCCTTGGGCGCAGGGTCGAGAACCGGCAGAGCGGCGCGGTGGGCGAGCAATGCGCCCGACCACGCGCTTTGTTTTCAGCGCAGGCCCTTAGCCGCCATGGCGGCGATAGAGTCGGCCTGAGACGGCAACACGATGCCATTGCCGGTATCGATATCCGACGGCGCCAATCCGACTGTCTTGGCGAGATAGACTTCGATCACCGGCATGAAGCCCTGCATGTACGGCTGTTGATCGGCGTGCGCCTGGATATATCCGGCCTTCATCTCCTGCAGCACGTCGGATTCGACGTCGAACCCGCCGACAATGATCTTTCCCGGCGCGATGCCGCGGTCTTTCAACCAGTGCGCCACGGCGACATCGAGCGAGCCAGTCTCGATATAGGCCGTCGTGTCGGGATGCGCGTTGAGATAGGCGCCGACGCGATCGGAAGTTGTGGCGGGGTCCGCGCCGACGTCCAATTTGGTGATCGTGACTTTTCGTCCGGGGTTCGCCGCCTTGTAGTCCTCCAAGGCCTTTACGACCCCGGCCGCGCGCTGCTCGGACCAATTGGCGCCGGGGACGTTGACGCCGACGAGAACGTTGATGGGTCCGTCCGCCGGGAACTTGGTCGACAAATATTTGGTCAGAGCGATCCCCGACGCCAAAAAGGCCGGCCCGATGTAGGACTGCCGCGCGTTATGGCCGGGCGTGACGTCGTCGTTGTTGATGGCGATCACGATGATGCCCTTCGCCCGCGCGTCGGCGACAACCTTGGTGAAGGCGTTGTTGTCCGGGATTGTGAGGATCAGGGCATCGGGGTTTGTGGCCAGCGCCGCGTCGACATTGGCGAGCTCCTCCTGAACCGACATATTGGTATTCGTGAAAAGCAGCTGGCAGTCCGCCTGAATCTTGGCGCAACCGTCTTCAAAGCCCTTTTTGACAGGTTGCCAGAACTCATTCGCGGTTGAGCCGTGAATGGCCATGACGATCTTGAGCGGATCGGCGGCGGCGGGCATCGTGCTGGACGCCGCGATGCCAAGCAGAGAGAGTCCGAGCGCCAGGTTTTTCATGTGCTTCCTCCCTATGTTTTGCGGCTCAGCCGATCCTTTTGGATCGCCAATCTCTTCGGCCGCCCGCAAATCGTATAAGATGGATCGGCCCGGTGGCAAGACGATCCAGGGGGAGGACGCTGCGAATGACCGTTTCCGCCGCGCTTAGCGAGGCGCCGCGCGCGCTGACGGGGCGCGCGATCCTCGGGATCGTATCGGGCTACGCGGCGGCGTTCGTCGTATTTGGCCTTTTTGTCGACGGACCGGCGGCGGCGCTGCGCGGCCTCGGAGAAATCCTGACGACGCGAGACGCGCTGCTCACCGATTATTTCGGCGTCGGCGGCATCGGCGGGGGCTGCGTCAGCACGGGTTTGCTGACGCTTGCGGCGGCCTCGATCTATTTCTTGAGCGGCGCCGAGATCACCGGCGCGTCAGTCGCTTGCCTCTTCCTGGTGCTCGGCTTCGGTCTGTTCGGCAAGAGCCTTCTCAACGTCTGGGCGATCGTCGCCGGTGTTTACATCTACGCGAAATTCCGCCGGGAGCCGTTCAGCCAACATATCAACACGGCGTTCTTCGGGACCGCCCTCGCGCCGGTCTTCACCGAAATCCTGTTCAGCACGACGCTTCCCGTGAGCTTTCGCGTCCCGCTCGCGATTCTGACCAGCCTCGTCGTCGGATTCATCCTCGCGCCGGCGGCGGCGAGTCTCTTCAAGGCGCATATGGGCTTCAGCCTCTACAACATGGGCTTCACGGCGGGGATCGTGGGGACGCTGGTCGTCGCGGCCTACAAATCCTACGGATTTGTACCCGATCCGGTATTTATCTGGACGAGCGGCAACAATGCTCTGCTTGCGACTTTCCTGTCGGTCGTGTTCGTGTCGATGCTCGCGCTCGGCTATGTCCTCGACCGGTCCGTCGTCGAAGGCGTGCTGAAAATCATGCGCGCGCCCGGTCAGTCGCCGACCGATTTCATCGCGCTGGCCGGTTTCGGTCCGACTATAGCCAACATGGGCCTCACCGGGATAATCGGCACGAGCTATGTGCTCGCCGTCGGCGGCGATCTCAACGGGCCGACGATCGGCGCGATTTTTACGATCGTCGGCTTCTCGGCCTTCGGCAAGCATCCGCGCAACATCGTTCCGATCATACTCGGGGTCTTCCTGGGCTCGCTGTTCAAACCATGGACGGCGTCCGATCCGTCCGTGACGCTCGCCGCCCTGTTCGGGACGACGCTCGCGCCGATTGCGGGCCGCTTCGGCTGGCCGTGGGGCATCGTCGCCGGAATCATACATTCCAACGCCGCGATGACCGTGGGCTCGCTGCATGCGGGCCTGAACCTCTACAACAACGGATTCGCGGCGGGGATCGTAGCGTCGGTGCTGGTTCCCGTAATTCTCGCGGTGCGCGCGGGGTTCGGATACGACGATGCGGACCTCGGCAAGACCTAGGCTTCGTCCGAGGTCGGGGGCGTGAAGCGCGGGCGCGCAAACAGGAAAATCCAGGTGACCACAATGAACGGCGCGGTCAGCGCGGGGACCGCGAACGGTCGAAGCGCGACATTGAACCCGGCCTGCGCGATCACCGTGAAGATCGTGGCGAACAGCGCATAGAGCGCGACGCGCGGGCTAGGCTCGTTGAACACCGCGCCGAGCGCGACCGCGGTGAGCACCGGACTGAAGCCCAGCAGCCCGCCGATGATCAGATCGCTCTCAGCGCCGAAGAGATGCGCGGTGACGACGGCGACAATCGCTCCGCCAAGCGCAAACACCGCGGCGGGAAGCGAGCCGATCGCCAGCCCAACGAGAAAAAGCAGCGCCGCAATCGGGCTGGCCTTGAGGAATACCTGCGAAATGCTGAGCAGCGCGCCGCGAACAAAGTCGCCGAGGCCGAGAGCCAGGCTCGGCGCCGCCTCGAAGGGCGCGATCATCGCCGCGGACGGCAGCCCGTCGCCCGAGAGACCTGAAAAGCCGTAGGTCGCGAGCAGCAGAAGCCAGGTGACGAGCACGAAGGGCGCCGTCAGAGCGGCGACGCCCCAGGGCTTGAGCGCGTTCGCGGTCGCCAGCATCGCGACGACGGAAACGGCCGCGCCGAGGATGACATAGGCCCAAAGCAGGGGACCCGGGCTGAGGAACGTCGCCAGGGCGAGGCCCACCAGCACAGCGTTGAAGCCATAGAGACCAGCGTTTAGCGCGGACTTATCCACCCGCAGCCACAGCGCAACGAGCGTCGCCGTCACGACGGCGAGAACGCCCGCGATGAGGATTTCCGGCGCGCCCGCGGCAAACGCCCCCCAGGCGATTGCGATGAGGAAGAACAGCCCGGTCAGCGGATTGTCCTGAAACATCACCTGGCCGATGCCCCGCAGGTTGATGTCGATAAAACGGAGAACGGCGGAGAATTCGCAAAGCGCCTCCCATTTTTCAAGCAGCTCCCTCACTTTCATCCCCTCGAGTTCGATCGGCGCTCCGAGAACGCCTATTCGCCGCGGTAGACCGGTTTGCGTTTTTCCTTGAACGCCCTGATGCCCTCGACATAGTCGGAACTGTCGTAGACGACGCGCCTCAACCCCTGCACGCGCTCGAAGCCTTGCGGACTCATCGGATGCGCGCCGGCAAGGATGCGCAGTTCTTCCTTCATCACGGATATCGAAAGCGGCGCGTTTTCCGCAATATCGGCCGCCATTGCGTAAGTGAAGGTTTCGAGGTTTTCGATCGGCGACAGATGATTGATCAACCCCACTCGAAGTGCGCGCTCCGCGTCGATCGGCCGCGCCGTGAACGCCATCTCCTTGATGACGCGGAGCGAGGCGCCGTTCAAAAAGGTCAGCATGCCCGACACATTGTAGGGAACGCCGAGTTTGGCCGGTGTAAGCGCGAACGTCGCATTGGGCGCAGCAATAATGATGTCGCAGGCCATCGCCGTTTCGCAGGCGCCTCCAAATACGCCGCCCTCGATCATGGCGATGACGGGCGCAGGGTGGTTCTCGATCGCGCGGATCAACTTCCTGAGCGGATCGTCCCAACCAAGCGGATCGCGACGTCCCTTCGGCAATTCGCCGACGTCGTGGCCGGACGACCAGACTTTTACCCCAGACCGAGCGCGCAGGACGACGACGCGCACGCGGGTCTCGGCGCAGCGTTCCAGCCCCTTCGAAATGGCGTCGACCATCGCGCCCGAAAGAGCGTTGCGGTTTTCGGGATGGTCGAGACACAGGGTCCCTACGGTACCATCGATCCTCGTCTCGACAAAAGCCACGGTCGATCCCCCCCAATCTCGACGATTTGCTTTATCCCGTCGCCGATATGTCGCCTGAGCCGTCATTCGCCTGACGACGTCGCTTCAATCCCGACAGTGCCGCCGCCGGCCCGGTTTGGCAATCGCCGATCGGCGACATCGGGCGTTCTGGGTTCGAGGTTCGCCGCCCCGGCAAGCACGAGAACCCGACGGGATTGCCGGCTCCCCCGGAGACGGCGTGACTCTTGCTTTGAGTTTGCGCGCATCGTAGGGCGCTCCTACTGTCTCTTTGGCCAAGCGTGACCTCTATGTCCGACAATACACCGCATCACATCGTCATCGTCGGCGGGGGTGCTGGCGGCCTCGAGCTCGCAACCAAACTCGGCGATCGCATGGGCAAATCGGGGCGCGCGCGCATAACCCTGGTCGACCGCAGCCGAACGCACATCTGGAAGCCGCTGCTGCACTCGATCGCGGCGGGCAGCCTGCGGCGCTCACAGCATGAGCTCAACTACATGGCGCAAGCGAACTGGCACCACTTCCACTACCGCAATGGCGAGATGACTGGCCTCGACCGCGCCAACAAGACGATCGCGCTGGCGGCATTGCACGATGAGGAAGGACGCTTGATCATCCCCGAGTCGACTCTCGCCTACGATACGCTCGTCGTGGCTGTCGGCAGCGTCACCAACGATTTCGGCACCCCGGGCGCCAGGGAGTTCGCAGTGCCGCTGGAGACGCCCGAGCATGCGAGCCGGTTCAACCGCCGCCTCGTCAACGCGTGCCTTCGAGCGCAGAATCAGTCCGAGCCGATACGTCCGGGCCAGCTGCACGTCGCGATCATCGGCGCCGGCGCGACGGGCACGGAACTCGCGGCGGAGCTTCACCATACGGCGCGCGCGATCATCGCCTACGGCCTCGACAAGATTGACCCGGAGAAGGATCTTCGCATCGTTCTCATCGAGGCCGCCGACCGCATCCTGCCGGTGTTGCCGCCGCGCATTTCCGACGCAACGAAAGAGCTGCTTATCCAGCTTGGCGTCGAAGTGCGCACCAGCGCGCGCGTCGCGGAAGTGATGGCCAACGGGGTGAAGCTGGCCGACGGCGAGATCATCCCGTCCGAACTGGTTGTTTGGTCGGCCGGGGTCAAGGCGCCGCAGTTCCTTGCCGAACTCGATGGGCTGGAGACTAACCGCATCAATCAGTTAGTAGTGCGTACGACGCTGCAGACCACGCGCGATGAACACATCTTCGCAATGGGCGACTGTGCCTCTTGCCCCCGGGAGGGCTATCCGCAACCGGTGCCGCCGCGCGCGCAGGCCGCGCATCAGATGGCTGATTTCATGTTCAAACAGCTCGAGAACGTCTTAGCGGGACGCTCATTGGCGACTTTCACGTATCACGACCTGGGATCGCTCGTTTCACTGGGCAAATTCAGCACCGTCGGCAGCCTGATGGGATTTCTAGTCGGGCGCAGCTTTTTCATCGAAGGCTATTTCGCGCGACTGATGTATCGCAGCCTTTACAAGATGCACGAGGCCGCCCTCCACGGCAGTGGCCGCACCTTGCTCGGCCTCGTCGCGCCTGGCGTCCGGCCGGCGCCAACCGTGAAGCTGCATTGACAGGGCGGCTTTGCCTCGCGCTCTTGCTTTTCGCGCGCCTTCGGCCCATTGGCTGGCGCCGTTGGTCGTGCCGGCGGGGATAGCTCTGCCGGTCCGCCGCCTGACCGGGCCGGGGATAGAACTTTTCGGGCCGACCCGTCGCATTCGACTCCAGGCGCTTGCGGCGGCTCAGGTGGGCGCGTTGCTCTTCGGGTTTCGGGATCTCTTCGCATGCAAATGAACGATACTCAACGCGTGCCGGCGTCGCGCGAGAAGGTTTGGGCCGGTCTCAACAATCCCGACATTCTCCGAAAGTGCATTCCCGGCTGTCAGAGCCTCGAAATGACCTCGCCGACGGAGATGACCGCGAACGTGGTCGTCAAGGTCGGTCCCGTGAAGGCGTCGTTCGCCGGCAAGGTTCATCTTTCCGACCTCGACCCGCCCAACGGCTATCGCATCTCGGGCGAGGGCTCCGGGGGCGTCGCCGGCTTTGCCAAGGGCGGCGCGACCGTCAAACTCCTGCCCGACGGTCCCGACGCCACCAACCTGCAATATGCCGTCGACGCGCAAATCGGCGGCAAGCTCGCCCAGCTTGGCGGGCGGCTGATCGATTCGACCGCCAAGAAGTTGGCTGGCGAATTCTTCCAGAACTTCGCGAACGAGCTGGGGCCAGCGGAGCCCATCGCCGCGGCGGTCGTAGAGACGCCGCTCGCCGGATTGGCCGCAGCGTCTTCAAGCGCCGTGGAGCCGCCCGCGCCCGCAAGCGCCGTTGCGCCCAAAAAGGGCTGGTTCGAACGGCTGATTGCTTGGTTCCGGGCGTTGTTCGGCAGCTAGCCGCAATATTTCGCGAAGTTACGCGTTTTCCGCATCGTGGAACGCTCTGGCCAGCCGCACGCAGCTTGCGTATGAAATCACTCCATGAACGGCGGCGCGATTCGGATCCTTGGAATCGACCCTGGCCTTCGCCAAACGGGCTGGGGCCTAATCGAAGTTGCCGGTTCGCGCCTGGCCTATATCGGCTGCGGCTCGATACGGACGGACGCTTCAGACGGGCTCGCCGAGCGGCTTGCGCTGATTCATCGCGCCCTCGCAGTGCTGATCGAGGACCGGCGGCCCACGGAGGGCGCGGTTGAGGAAACCTTCGTCAATCGCGACCCGCAATCGGCGCTGAAGCTGGGACAAGCGCGCGGCGTCGCGCTCGCGGCGCTATCGCTCGGCGGCCTCGCTGTTTCGGAGTACGCTGCCAACCTCATCAAGAAGACGGTTGTCGGAGTCGGCCACGCCGAGAAGGAACAAGTGGCGATGATGGTCAAGATGCTGCTGCCCGCGAGCGAGGCGCGCTCTCCCGACGCCGCCGACGCGCTTGCGGCGGCGATCTGCCATGCGCAGCATCGGCGCGGGCGGGCGCGCGGGGCGGCATGATCGGCAAGCTGAAAGGGCTCGTCGACTCCTTCGATGAAGACGGCCTGATCGTCGACGTCAGCGGGGTCGGCTATCTCGTTGCGGCCTCAGCGCGGACGCTGCGCTCGCTGCCGCCTGCTGGTGAGGCGGTGACGCTGCATATAGAAACACAGGTGCGCGAGGACGCGATCCGGCTTTTCGGCTTCCACACGGTCGGCGAGCGCGACTGGTTCCGTCTGTTGCAGGGCGTGCAAGGTGTCGGCGCCAAGGTCGCGCTCGGCATTTTGGGCGCGTTGTCGGGCGACGCGTTGAGCATGGCTATCGCGAAGCAAGATAAGGCGATGATGGCGCGCGCTCCCGGCGTCGGCCCGAAGCTTGCCGCACGGTTGGTGCTCGAACTCAAGGACAAGGCGCCCGCCTCCAGCGTCGCGGACTTCGCGGGCGCGGCGATCTCGAGCGAACTTGGCTCAAAATTTCCGAAGGCCGCCGAGGATGCGCTGCTCGCCCTGACCGGCCTGGGCTACGCCCGCCCGCAGGCCGCCGCCGCGGTCGCCAAGGGCCTGTCGGCGCTGGGCGCCGACGCTCAGGCGCCGGCGCTCATTCGCGCGGGCCTGAAGGAATTGGCTCAGTAGGAGGTCGTTGGCGACAGGCCTCGCGTTTTACGGCAGGGATTTGCCACGGACTCGTAGACCGGGAGCATTGGGTTTCCATTTGACCACATCGTCTCGTCCCTTTTTCCTCCCTATGCTCGGGCTGATCGCCCTGTTCGCTGCGTTCGGCCCGGCCATCGGAGGCGCGGTGTTCGTTCCGCTCGCCTTTCTGCTCGAGGCGCCGCTTGCGGCGGGCGCGGCCGTGCACATCGGGTGGATTGCAACTTTGATCGGGCACGCGCTCACAATGATCCCCGCCTATATCGTCGGGATCGGACCGGCGGCCGCGGCAGGCTTGGTCTACGCACTTTGGGACGCCGCGGCGCCGGAGCGCGCGCCGCGCGCGCTCGCTGCGGCGATCATTGGCGGCGTGTTGAGTTATGGGCTCTATCGCTGGCTCGCCGCGTTGGGCGCGTCGTTTGAGGAGAACTTCAGCGTTGAGGTGAGCGCGACCGCAGTAGACTGGATAGATCGAGCCTTTTCCGGCGAATTCGACGCGACGCTCCGCAATGCGCTGGTCGCGAGCGGCGCCGTCGCCGGGCTCGTTTGCGCGATGGCGGCGAACCTCATTGGCCTGACAACCCGCGGCGGTCTTGCGACGGATCGGCCTGCGTTGACGCCCCCAGGGAGCTCGTCGCGATGACCGCGCCGCCGCGCCGCCTAATCTCCGCCGAAAAGCGTCCGGAGGACGAAACGGCGCTGCGCCCGCAGGTGCTCGCCGACTTCACGGGTCAGGAGGGCGCCCGCAAGAATCTCAAAGTGTTTATTGAATCTGCGAAGTCCCGCGGTGAGGCGCTCGATCATGTGTTGTTCGTCGGGCCGCCGGGCCTCGGCAAGACGACCCTCGCGCAGATCGTCGCGCGCGAGCTCGGCGTTAATTTCCGCTCGACATCCGGGCCCGTCATTGCGAAGGCGGGGGATCTGGCCGCCCAACTTACCAACCTCGAGCCGCGCGACGTCCTGTTCATCGACGAGATTCATCGCCTCAACCCGGCTATCGAGGAAATCCTCTATCCGGCGATGGAGGATTTTCAGCTCGATCTCATTATCGGCGCCGGGCCCGCCGCACGCTCTGTCAAGATCGACCTTTCGCCGTTCACGCTGATCGGCGCCACGACCCGCGCGGGCCTCCTGACGACGCCGCTGCGCGACCGCTTCGGAATTCCCGTGCGGCTTAATTTCTACACCGTGCCTGAGCTTGAGGGCATTGTTCGTCGCGGCGCGCGCGTCATCGGCCTCTCGCTTTCCGATGAGGGCGCCAACGAGATTGCGCGACGTTCGCGCGGCACGCCGCGAATCGCGGGACGCCTACTTCGGCGCGTGCGCGACTTTGCCGTCGTCGAAGGCGCCGAAATCGTCACCCGTGGCATCGCCGACGGCGCGCTGCGGCTGCTAGACGTCGACGCGATCGGCCTCGACCAGATGGACCGGCGCTATCTGGAGACGGTCGCGCTAAGTTTTGGCGGCGGCCCGGTCGGCGTCGAAACGATCGCGGCCGCGCTTTCCGAGCCGCGCGATGCGATCGAGGAGATCATAGAGCCCTATCTCATTCAGCTTGGTTATGTCCAACGCACCCCGCGCGGGCGGCTGCTGACGCCGCATGCCTTCAAACACCTCGGCCTTAAGGCGCCGCCGGTAGAGTCGATGCAGACGATATTGTTTGATGAAGAGTGAGCGGCGGGCTAAGGGGAAACAAAATGTCGGGGTGACCTTTATGGTCCTGATTCGGAAACCGCCGTGCCCACCTTAATCCGTTTCATTGTCATCGTTGGCGCCCTCGTCGGCCTCGTTTATGCCGGCATGATTGCGCTGGTCGCCAACGTGAAAGTGCAGCCACGCGAAATATCGCAGATCGTCGAAATCCCCAAGGCGCCGAAGTGACCGCTCCGGCTTCGCGCCTGATCGAATCTTTTCTCGAAGCGATCGCATCGGAACGCGGAGCCGCCAATAATACGATCGAAGCCTACCGGCGGGACCTGACGGCCTACGTCGCCTTTCTCCGCGGCAGGGGCGCCACGCCTCTCAACGCGACCAACGATGAAATCCGCTCTTTTCAGGCCGACGGAAGCGCCGAAGGCCTCGCTTCGGCCTCGCTCGCGCGCCGTCTCTCCGCCGTGCGACAGTTTCATAAGCATCTTTATGTCGATGGACGGCGCGGTGACGACCCGACGCTGGCGATCGAAGGGCCGCGCCGAGCGCGCCCGCTTCCCAAGATCTTGAGCGTCGCCGAGGTTGAGCGGCTAATCTCGGCGGCGCGCCAAGGGGTCGAAGCCATGGACCGTTCAAAGGGCGAGAAATTGGCGGCGGCGCGAACAGCGTGCCTTGTCGAACTGATTTACGCCTCCGGCCTGCGCGTCTCCGAGTTGATCGCGCTGCCCAAGTCCGCGGCGCGATCAAAGGAGCCGCTCATCGCCGTGCGCGGCAAGGGCGACAAGGAACGGCTTGTGCCGATCTCGGAGCCCGCGAAAAAGGCCATGCGCCTATATCGCGCCAAACTTGACGAATTTGCACCCGCCCTTGCCGCGAGCCCGTGGCTGTTTCCCGCGGAAGGGGCCAGCGGACATCTCACTCGGCAGGTTTTCGCGCGCGATCTAAAGACCATCGCCGCCGTGGCAGCCATTTCAACGAATCGCGTCAGTCCGCACGTTCTGCGCCATGCGTTTGCAAGCCATCTCCTACAGAACGGCGCTGATCTCCGCGTCGTGCAGGACTTTCTCGGCCACGCAGACATTTCCACGACGCAGATTTACACGCACGTGCTCGACGAGCGCGCGAAGGCCATGGTGCGGGATCTGCATCCGCTCGCCGACGAGAAGCCGGCGTGACCGACGTCCCTTGGCGCGCGACGTCCGACGGGATCGCGATTGCCTGTCGGCTGACGCCCAAAGGCGGTCGCGACGCCATGGAAGGCGTCGCGACGCTCTCCGACGGCGCGCGGGTTGTGCTCGCTTGCGGGGCAACGAAGCCGTATCAAACATGTCGGCGTGACGGGGGAGCCGAGCGCGTTAGTTGCGAGGTTGAGGGCTGACGGACTCCGCATATGCCGTTAGTGTTGGTTGATCGCGCGGACGTGACTGCATTCCGATGGCCATCAGGCGCAAGCAGCCCCGAGTTCGACGGCCGTTTTCCGCAGGTTGCGCCCGATCAACCCTCAATAGCGGTAATGTTCCGGCTTGAACGGGCCCATTTCTGCGACCCCAAGATAGGTGGACTGCTGCGCCGTAAGCTTGGTGAGCTTTACCCCGATCTTGTCCAGATGCAGCGAGGCGACCTTCTCGTCGAGATGCTTGGGCAGCGTGTAGACGTTTTTGCCGTACTGGCCGGGCTTGGTCCAAAGCTCTATCTGCGCGAGCGTCTGGTTGGTGAACGAGGCCGACATCACGAACGAGGGATGACCGGTCGCGTTGCCGAGATTGACGAGGCGCCCCTCCGATAAGAGCAGAATGCGCTTGCCGTCGGGGAATTCGATCTCGTCGACCTGCGGCTTGACGTTATTCCATTTGAGATTGCGCAACGCCGCGACCTGAATCTCGGAGTCGAAATGGCCGATGTTGCAGACGATCGCGCGGTCCCGCATCTTGCGCATGTGCTCGATCGTAATGACATCTATGTTGCCGGTCGCCGTGACGAAAATATCGGCGCGGGGCGCCGCGTCTTCCATAGTCGTGACCTCATATCCCTCCATCGCCGCCTGCAGCGCGCAGATCGGATCAACCTCTGACACCATGACGCGGCATCCCGCATTGCGCAGCGAAGCGGCCGAGCCCTTTCCGACATCGCCAAAGCCCGCGACCATGGCCACTTTGCCCGCCATCATCACATCTGTGCCGCGACGGATACCGTCAACCAGCGACTCGCGGCAGCCGTAGAGATTGTCGAACTTCGACTTGGTTACGCTGTCATTGACGTTTATCGCCGGCCAAAGGAGCTTGCCGTCCTTGGCCATGTTATACAGGCGATGCACGCCAGTCGTCGTCTCCTCGGTAACTCCGCGGATTGATTTCGCGTTGCGCTCGTACCAGCCAGGATGCGTTTTTAGGCGGCTCGAAATCGCGGCGTAAAGGACCTCCTCCTCTTCGTTGCCGGCGGTCTTCAGGAAGGCCGTGTCGCCCTGCTCGGCGCGCAGCCCCAAATGGATCAGCAACGTCGCGTCGCCACCGTCGTCAAGAATCATGTTCGGGTTGCGGCCGTCGCTCCAATCGAAGATGCGATGAGTATAGTCCCAATAGTCCTTCAGGCTCTCGCCCTTGATCGCGAAGACCGGCGTGCCGGTCGCCGCGATAGCAGCAGCGGCGTGGTCCTGCGTCGAATAGATGTTGCATGACGCCCAGCGCACATCGGCGCCGAGGGCCTTTAGCGTCTCAATCAGCACGGCGGTCTGGATAGTCATATGGAGCGAGCCGGCGATACGTGCGCCCTTTAACGGCTGCGAAACCGCGTATTCGGCGCGCGTGGCCATCAACCCTGGCATCTCAGTCTCGGCGATTGAGATTTCCTTGCGCCCAAAATCGGCAAGGCTGAGGTCGGCGACGGCGAAATCTTTGCTTTTGGCGGTCATTGTGGGGAGCCCTAAACTTTGAATGCCGCCCCGTTTAGCAAATCGCGCGACATAGCGCAATAAACATATAAAGAACTCTTTATATCGAATTTCCCTCTGAGCGTGCCGCTCAGCCGTTCGGAGTCCCTTTGCAACAGAAGGGCGAATGCTTTATGCAAAAACTGCGCCGCAAACCTAGACCGGGGCGCGACATGTAGTTGGGTGGGTTCGTTATGGCGCTTTCGGCGAAACTAGCGATGCGGCAAGGCCAATCGATGGTTCTGACGCCGCAATTGCTGCAGGCCATAAAGCTGCTGCAAATGCCCAATGCGGAACTCGCTGCTTTCATCGAAACGGAGCTCGAGCGGAACCCACTTCTGGAGCGGGCCGAGGACAGGCCGGCTGAGCCGGGAGCCTTCGATTTTGCTGAGCCGCCATCCGCGCCGGAAACCGACGCGGTGGCCGGCGATTGGGCGCGAGAAACTCTCGAGACTGACCCGGCCGCGCTTGCGCAAAGTCTCGGAACGGAAATCGATAACGCGTTCGACCCTGATCGCGCGGTAACTCCGGCCGAGCGGGCGCCTATCGACGAGGGGCTAGGCGCCTCGGCTTCGTCATGGACTGGCACAAGTGGACGAAGCGCCGGAGAACAGGCATCCGATATCGCTGCCTATGTCGCCGCTGCGGAGACATTGAGCGAACATTTAACCCGTCAGGCGATGATCGTTCTCGTCGAGCCCGTAGATCGAATGATTGCCCGAGCGCTAATCGATGCGCTCGACGAGAACGGATACCTTACGGACGCTGTCGCGGAATTGGCGCAGCGTTTGGGCGCCCCACCAGCGCGGGTTGAGGCGGTCTTGGCCCGGTTGCAAACGCTTGAGCCGACAGGCGTCTTCGCGCGGACTCTCGCGGAGTGCCTTTCGCTGCAACTCATCGAGCGCAATCGATTCGACCCCGCGATGCGGGCGCTCGTCGAAAACCTAAATATGCTGGCGAAACGAGACATGGCCGCGTTGCGCCGGGCCTGCGGGGTCGACGACGAGGACCTCGCCGACATGATTGGCGAGATCAAACGACTTGATCCTAAGCCGGGTCGGAGGTTCAACGCCTCCTTTGAGCCGACCGCCATTCCCGACGTCTACGTCACGGCGGCGCCGGATAACTCCTGGCAGGTTGAGCTTAACAGCGACGCGTTGCCGCGGGTGCTCGTCAACGAGACTTACGCCGCCCTAATACGGCGAGGTTCGGCGCGAGAGGCCGACAAACAGTATATTTCCACCCATTTGCAGACCGCGAATTGGCTAACCAAAAGCCTTGAACAGCGAGCACGCACCATTCTCAATGTCGCATCCGAGATAATCCGCCGACAGGACGGTTTCCTTGTCCGTGGAGTTGTCAGCCTGAGGCCGCTAAATTTGAAGACGGTCGCGGATGCCATCGGCGTTCACGAATCGACCGTGTCGCGCGCTACGTCTAACAAATTCATCCAAACGCCCCGCGGTTTGTTCGAGATGAAGTATTTCTTCACAACCTCGATAGCTTCCAACGGGGCCGGCGAAGCTCATTCTGCCGAATCGGTCCGCCACAAGATCAAGCAGCTGATCGACGAGGAGGACCCTCACGAGGTGCTATCAGACGACGTTATCGTCGAGAAGTTGCGCGAGGCCGACATCGTGGTCGCTCGTCGCACGGTGGCGAAGTACCGAGACAACTTGAGGATTCCGTCGTCAGTTGACAGGCGACGCTTGAAAATGCCGCCGAGTCGGGCGCCAAGCAACATGGTCGGCCGGTTAACAGTCTGATATGTATCCTAATTTATGGCCAAACGCCGAGCACGAGACCCCACGATTGACATCGGACCGGCACGCTTCTAACGCTAGAGTCAGTACCGGAGTCTCCGGGTGCGGTCCAGCGCCGACTATATCGCGCCGGTGCAAAAATCGGGGCCGCTGTAAAGTTCGCGATTGCGGCGCAGAGCGGATTTGAGAGGCCGGGCGATAGATGCCGTTGAGAGTATCGGGTAAGAACCTCGACATCGGCGAGTCATTGCGGCGACACGTGATCGAGAAGGTTGAATCTGTCATTTCGCGCTACTTCGATGGGCGCATCACCGGCCATGTCGTAATCTCGCCGGAGGGGTCTACCTACCGGACAGACTGCTCGTTTCACTTGAGTTCGGGGATGAACTTGCAGGCCGAGGGGCGCGCACACGAACCTTACGCGAGCTTCGAACAGGCGGCCGATAAAATTGAGCGCCGTTTGCGCCGCTACAACAAGCGTCTCAAGGATCATCAAGCGGGCGGTGAGGCTTCAACGAGCGTTCGCGAAAAGCTGCAGCTCGCCAAGTTCATCATTGAGCCGCCCGACGAGATAGAAGAGGCGACGACCGACTATAGCCCTGTAGTGGTAGCGGAGGGCGCACAAGCGCTCAAAAATCTTTCGGTCGCCTCGGCGGTCGCCGAACTCGATCTTACTGGAGCGCCACTGGTCGTGTTTCAGCATGCAACCACTGAGCGGGTGAATATAGTGTATCGCCGTCGCGACGGCGCGATCGGCTGGCTGGATCCACATTGATCGCTGCAGCATGAGTTTCGCTTCGGGTTCGCGTACATGAGCCGAATTCGCTGTCTTATCAATGGGTTACCATCGGGTTTGCGATGCCTTTGAATGATCTTTTGACTCCGGACTCGGTGATAGCCTCGCTACGAGTCAACGGGAAAAAGCAGGCCCTGCAGGAATTGAGCGACCGCGCCGCCACAGTGTCCGGGCTCCGGCCGCGTGAAATCTTCGACGCGATTTTACAGCGCGAGCGGCTAGGCCCAACGGGCGTGGGAGACGGCATCGCGATCCCGCACGGCAAGCTTGCCAAATGTGACCGGATATTTGGGGTTTTCGCGCGACTTGAGCGGCCAATTGACTTCGAAGCTCTCGACGGGCTGCCGGTGGATTTGATGTTTCTTCTGATAGCGCCAGAAGCGGCGGGGGCAGACCATCTGAAAGCGCTCGCCATGATCGCGCGCGCGCTACGCAATCCAGGTCTTGCCGCTCAGTTGCGCGCCACGCGAGACGCTTCCGGAATCTACTCAGTTCTTACCGCGGCGCCGACGTCGAACGCGGCCTAGGGGGGCCGGTCTATGAAAGCGCGCGTTGTCGTCACTCTGAAACCCGGGGTTCTCGATCCGCAGGGCAAAGCTATCGAGGGAGCGCTAAAGTCGCTCGGAATTCAGGGTGTTGCGAGCGTTCGTCAAGGCAAAGTGTTCGACGTGGAGATGAACTCGGAAGATGCAGAGGCGGCCGCCCGCACCCTGCGGGACGCTTGCGAAAAATTGCTCACGAACTTGATCGTCGAGAATTTCGAGATTTCTATTGGTTAGCCCGTTGCGCGCATCGATAGTACTTTTTCCGGGGTCGAACCGCGATGGAGACGTCGCCCGTGCACTGCAGCGCGCCACCGGCAACGCCCCTACGATTGCCTGGCACGACGACCGCGCCCTGCCCGAGGGAACCGACCTAGTCGTTTTGCCCGGCGGCTTTTCTTATGGCGACTATTTACGCTGTGGAGCGATCGCCGGGCGCGCCCGGATAATGGACGCCGTGCGAAATCATGCAGCGTCAGGCAGACTTGTGCTTGGGATTTGCAACGGTTTTCAAATTCTTTGCGAGGCTGGCCTTTTGCCGGGCGTCCTCGTCCGCAACGCCCGCCTTCGTTTCGTTTGCCGAATGCAGCATTTGCGGGTCGAGACTAATAGAACGCGCTTCACGCATGCCTATGCCCCTGGGCAAATCCTGAAGGCTGCGATAGCCCACGGCGAGGGCAACTACGTCATTGATCCCGAAGGACTGGTTGAGCTCAAGAGCTCGGGGCGAATTGCGTTTCGGTACTGCGACGCCTTAGGCGGAGTCGGTGCGGGCGCAAACCCAAACGGCTCAACCGACGACATCGCCGGAATCTACAATGATAGATTTAACGTTCTCGGCCTGATGCCGCATCTAGAAAACCTGGTTGATCCGCTAGTCGGCGGCGAGGACGGTCGGAAGATGTTCGCGGCGCTAGCCGAGTCGCAAGTGTGACAAATCTATGAACTTTGCGCAGGTTGCGACTCGGCGTATACGCGAGTCGCATGAGCCGACTTCTATTCACAGCTCGACTCGCCTGGCACCTCTCGGATGACCGATTCCGTCGAACGTCTCTATGCGGCCGTGCTAGCGGCTCGAGATAGAGATCCCGCACTTTCACGGACCTCGAAGCTGTTCCGTGACGGCGTACAGAAGATGGCCAAGAAGCTGCTGGAGGAAGCGATCGAGGTCGGCCTCGACGCCGTTCAGATGAATCGTGAGGCGGTGATCCTCGAGAGCGCCGACGTGCTATACCATCTTGCGGTCATCTGGGCAGAGTGTGGCGTGGCGCCGAACGACGTCTTTGGCGAGATGGACCGCCGTGAGAGGCTTTATGGAATTGCCGAGAAACTCCCTAAACAAGCTCTGGCCGCACATACTCGGCGCCTCTCGTCGCTCGCCACTCGGCGAAAGGCGGTTTCGTAGCGCATCCGTACGGAAATTGAACGACTGGCCAAATTTTCGTTATCTTTGCGCCGCTTCATTTCGGTAAGTCGCCGTTGTCCGCTAGTACTGACCCCGCGAGATAAAGCGATCCGGTAATGAGGATTCGCGGGGCAGTTCGCCAATCCCGCGCAGACAGATCATCGAAAGCGGACGCAACACTGTCCACGGCAGTGGCGGGCAAACCAACGCCTTCGGCAATGGCGGCGACCTCCGAGGCCGAGCGGCTGGAGTGCTCTCCTAAGATCGGAACGGCGAATACCTCCTGCGCCAAATCTTTGAAGTGTGCGAGGAAGCCTGCGGTATCTTTGGTCGTCAGCGTGCCGCAGACCAAGATGAGAGGCCGGGGCGAAATATCCTCGAAATCCGCCATCGCTTCGGCGAGCACCCGGCCGCCGGCCTCATTGTGCGCGCCGTCAAGCCAAATTTCCGAATGAGAGGGGGCCCGCATAACGAGCGTCCCGGCGCGCAGGGACTGGAGGCGCGCAGGCCAATGTGCCTCCTTTAGGCCGCGCTCGAAGGCAGATGCGGGCAGTTCCGGCGCGACGGCGCGTAGCGTGGCGATCGCTGTCGCCGCGTTCGCGTGTTGATGTCTCCCGGCTAGGCGCGGTAGGGGCAGGTCCAGAAGACCAAGGCCATCTTCGAACACAAGCCTCCCATTCTCCGCGCGTATGAAATAATCCCTGTCGGCTAGAATGAGTGGCGCGCCTACGAGCATCGCCTCGCGCTCGATAACGCGGAGCGCGGCGCCCTCTTGCGGCGCGACGATCGCGGGCGCGCCTCGCCTCAGGATACCCGCCTTTTCATAGGCGATCTTGTCGACGGTGGTCCCCAGAAACTCGGGGTGATCTATCGACACTGGAGTGATCACGGTGGCCTCGGGCCGTTGGATAACGTTCGTGGCGTCATACCGCCCGCCCAGACCCACCTCGAGTAGGAGAAAGTCGGCAGGCGTTTCGCTGAAAAGCAAAAACGCCGCCGCGGTTGTGATCTCAAAGACTGAAATCGATTTGCCAGCGTTGGCCCTTTCACAACGGTCGAGAGCCGCCTCGAGCCGCGCGTCGTCGACCAAGTGTCCATTAAGCCGAATCCGCTCGTTAAACCGCACGAGATGGGGCGACGTGTAGACATGCACGCGTTTTCCGGCGGCCTCCAGAATCGCCCGCGCGAATGCGACTGTCGAGCCCTTGCCGTTCGTTCCCGCCACATGGATTACCGGAGGAAACTGGGTTTGCGGGGCGCCAAGATCGGTCAGCAAGCGCTCTATGCGCCCGAGCGAGAGGTCAATACGTCGGGGATGGAGCCGCGCAAATCGCGCCGTTATGGAATCGGGTAGGGACAAAATTGAACTCCGAGGCCGCCATGCGACGCGCCAAAAACTAGGCCGCCGCTTTGCGTGGCGATCTTGACAGTATACTGCAGAGCCGCGCCAAGACCGTGCGGATTTGCGGCCTCGGCACGACCATATCGACCATACCGTGCGCTTCGAGAAATTCCGCCCGTTGAAAGCCTTCGGGTAGTCGCTCGCGAACCGTCTGCTCAATAACACGCGCGCCCGCAAAACCAACGACCGCGCCGGGCTCAGCGATTTGAATGTCGCCCAGCATCGCGTAAGACGCCGTAACACCCCCAGTGGTCGGATTGGTCAAAACGACGATATATGGTACCCTCGCGGCGCGTAGCCGTTGAACCGCGACCGTCGTACGCGCCATCTGCATCAACGAGAACATCCCCTCCTGCATTCGAGCGCCGCCTGACGCCGTGAAGATCACGAAAGGGGCGCGTCGTGCGACCGCCTCCGTCATGCCGGAGACGATCGCCTCGCCGGCCGCGATGCCAAGCGTTCCGCCCTGGAAAGCAAAGTCATGCACCGCGACTATTATGGTCTGGTCCTCTAATTTGCCCGAAGCAAGCGTGATCGCGTCCGCCGATCCGGTCTTCGCGCGGTGTTCCTTCAACCGATCGGCGTAGCGTTTAATATCTCGAAATTTCAGCGGGTCGACCGCCGTCTCAGAAATCGCCAGCGACTGGTACTCACCATTATCAAACAAAGCGGCTAGGCGGGCCGCGGGCGCGATCGCCATGTGGTAGCCGGAACTCGGCACGACCATCAAATTGGCTTCCAGATCCTTGTGGAACACAAGCTGGCCGCTCTCGGGACATTTGACCCACAGATTTTCTGGCGTATCCCGCCGTAAAAATGAGCGTATCTTGGGCGGAACAACGTTGGAAATCCAATTCATGGGCTGCTCAGCGACTTGACGACATTGTGCACGCTCGTTGCGATTTCATCGACGAGCCGAACTACTGCGCCAACCGTATCCGGGCCCGCGCGGCCGTCGTGAAGGGAGCGATGCAACGCTTCCACAATCGCGGACCCCACGACAACGCCGTCAGCGGATCCGGCAATGACAGCGGCGCTTTCCGGGTCCTTGACCCCAAAGCCGACTGCTACAGGTAGGCAGCTATGCCGCTTTATACGAGTAACCGCATCGGCAACGCTGTGGGCATTTGGGGCACTCGAGCCGGTCACGCCCGCAATCGAAACATAATACACGAACCCAGAGGTATTAGTGAGGACTGCGGGCAGCCGGCGGTCGTCGGTCGTCGGCGTCGACAATCGAATGAAATTCAGGCCCTCTTGCAGGGCGGGCAAGCAAAGCTCATCGTCTTCTTCCGGCGGGAGGTCGACCACGATTAGTCCGTCAACGCCGGCCGCATTTGCATCTTCCAAAAAGGCCTTGACGCCATAGACATAGATCGGATTGTAGTATCCCATCAATACGATGGGTGTTTCGGTGTTCGTTTGACGAAATTCGCTGACGATCGCGAGCGTCTTGCGCAAGGTCTGACCGGATCCCAGGGCCCGCAAGGCGGCGGCCTGAATGGCAGGGCCATCCGCCATGGGATCGGTAAACGGCATGCCGATTTCGATCAGGTCAGCGCCTGCCGCTGGGAGGGCCTTGATGATCGCTAAAGAGGTAGCCAAGTCGGGATCGCCGGCCATAACGAAGGTAATTAGGGCGGCTCGGCGCGACTCTCTTAGCGCGTGAAATCGGCTGTCGATGCGGGACGTCATGGGCCGCTCGTTAGCACGGCGTCGCAAAGTGCGAAACTACTGACCCAAACAATGGCTCCTCTACCCAAGCAGCGGAGCCCGCTCTATATGCGGAGGTCGAATCCGCCTCTTAGTTCGCAGGGAGACCCGCGCTTGCCTAAAATGCTTACCGATTCACCCGAGAGGGTCCCCGTGACCGTACTCACTGGATATCTCGGCGCAGGGAAGACCACGCTTCTCAATCGCATCCTAAGTGAACCACACGGTAAGAAGTATGCCGTGATCGTCAACGAATTTGGCGAGATTGGCATCGACAATGAGCTCGTCATTGGTGCGGATGAAGAAGTGTTCGAGATGAACAATGGATGCATCTGCTGCACCGTACGCGGGGACTTAATCCGGATCATCGAGGGCCTCATGAAACGAAAGGGCCGGTTTGATGCGATTATCGTTGAGACGACCGGCCTTGCCGATCCGGCGCCAGTTGCGCAAACGTTTTTCGTGGACGAAGATCTCCAAAAGGCCGCGAGGCTTGATGCGGTCGTCACCGTCGCTGACGCAAAATGGCTAGCAGCGCGACTGCGAGATGCGCCGGAAGCAAAGAATCAGATTGCATTTGCCGATGTAATCATACTTAACAAAACCGATTTGGTGACGCCCGACCAATTGAACGAAGTCGAAGCCCGAATCAGAGCTATCAATCCCTATGCTCGATTGCATCGCGCGAAGAAATGCGCCGTCGACATCGGAGACGTCCTCGATCGCCGCGCTTTTGATCTCGACCGCATTCTCGACATCGAGCCGGACTTCCTAGTTGTCAACGACCAAAACCACGAACACAATCACAGTGGACATACGCATGGGTTGAAGCATTACCACGATGAGGAGATGCAATCCATTTCTGCTCGCTTCGAAGGTGACCTTGATCCGAAAAAATTTATGCCGTGGATCAACCAGATTACGCAGACCCAAGGCAGGAATATATTGCGATGCAAGGGCATAGTGGCGTTGAAGGATGATCCCAAACGCTTCGTGTTTCAGGGAGTGCACATGATGCTTGACGGCGAGCCGCAACGCGATTGGAAGCCGGGGGAAAAGCGGCAATCTAAGGTGGTGTTTATTGGTCGCGATCTTGACGAGGACGAGATTCGCAGGGGCTTCCTCGCCTGCGTGGCTTGATTGCGATGTCATTGATTGAGAGAATGCGTCGTGGCGGCTGAGCAAACATCCTTGACCGCCCATGTTCGGCCTTTTCAGGCCACAGAACACGTCGTAGCGGCTGCCTTCGTAGACGGCGAGCCAGCATTGGCGCTTGCGGATGGCGCGATATTGTTCGACGGACCTGTCAGTCCTCGGCGCGTCGTGGCGCACCCCGAAGGGGCGATATTGGTCGCTTCATGTGACGGAAAGCGGCTGATTACCGGCGGGGACGATGGTCGGGTCGTCGCAACTATCGCCTCGGGAGCAACAAGCGAAATTGCCGATGAGAGAGGACGCTGGATCGACGCGGTGGCGACGCGCAGCGGAGCGGTCGTCTGGTCATGCGGAAAGCAGGCGCGCGCGAGCGAAGCGGTCGGCATGGTCAAATCTTGGGACGCGCCGACGACGGTGCGGGGGCTTTGCTTTTTGCCCAAGGGTTACCGAATCGCCCTCGCCCACTATAATGGCGCATCGCTTTGGTTCCCAAATGCCGCCGCTGAGCCTACGGTTCTCGAATGGAAAGGCTCGCATCTCGATGTTACAAGCTCACCGGACGGGCGATTTCTCGTAACGTCGATGCAAGAGAATGCGCTCCATGGTTGGCGGCTTAGCGACTCGAGGAATATGCGAATGACCGGCTACCCCGGCAAAACGCGTTCGTTGTCCTGGTCGCATGACGGACATTGGCTTGCCACTTCAGGGGCCGACGCCTGTGTTGTTTGGCCGTTTCGCGACAAGGATGGACCGATGGGCAAAGCGCCGCGCGAGTGCGGCGTTCGGGCAGAGCGGATAACGCAAGTGGCCTTTCATCCACGCGCGCTGGTCGTGGCCGCTGGCTATGCAAACGGCGAGCTTTTGCTTTGTCGCTTGGGCGACGGCGCTGAAATCCTCGTACGCCACCCGAGTCCGAGCGAGGGCGCGATTACCGCAATGGCGTGGGACGCGATGGGCGCGCGATTGCTGTTCGGTCTCGAAACTGGCTCCGCAGGGTTATTGACCCTGCCGGCGTGATCGCGCCAAGGTTGTAGATATAGGCGTAGTGAATAAAGCGTATCGGGACACCTCATCGCGTCCTGAGGCAAGACTTGGGGAGGACTTCATGGGCGAACTTGAGGCTCAATCGTCTCGGACTAAGCGCTCCCAAGTCGAACCCCGCCTCTTGGAGATTCTCGTCTGTCCCGTCACGCGCTCGCAGCTCAGCTACGATCCCATTTGTGAAGAGTTGATTTCCCGGGCCGCCAAACTCGCTTATCCGATTCGCGACGGAGTGCCAATAATGTTGCCGGAAGAGGCAAGGCCCTTGGAGGAATAGCGGGCCGTAAACCCCGATAAAGGCTGCAGTATACTTTCTCAGCCTCTTTTTCCGGCGAAAAAGGTTCGTAACATCGCCGCGGCGTCTGTCTCCCTGATACCGCCGTAAACCTCTGGGGAGTGCATGCAAGTTGGCTGGGAAAAAATGCGCGGGCCAAACTGCACCGCGCCGCCCTTAGCGTCGGCGGCAGCATAATAGAGGCGCCGTAACCTCGCATGGCTGATGGCGCCCGCGCACATCGCGCAAGGTTCCAAGGTAACGTACAAATCGCAGTCGGTAAGCCGGGCGCGGCCAACAAACGTAGCGGCAGCGCGGATAGCGAGCATCTCGGCATGAGCAGTTGGGTCCGAAGTCTCTCGCGTCCGGTTACCAGCCCGCGCGATCACCTCGCCGGCGCGAGCGATTGCAGCGCCGATTGGCACTTCGCCGCGATCTCGCGCCGCAGCCGCCTCCTCGAAGGCAATGGTTAAGGGATCGTCCGCCACGTTTGAACCTAGCGACATATGCATGGCAAGCTGCTAGGACACGTCCGAACCGGAAGCAAGCGGACCAATGAGCGAACAAACCTCAAATAAGGCCGAAAACCAAAAGGGGCAACGTATCTCCAAGGCGATCGCGCGCGTCGGGCTCTGCTCGAGGCGGGACGCGGAGGCCTGGATTGAGGCCGGCCGGGTAAGCGTAAACGGGCAAGTACTAACTAGCCCGGCGTTTAACGTCAGCCCCAGTGACGATATTCGGGTCGACGGCGAGCGACTTCGCGCGCCGGAGCGCACGCGTTTGTTCTTTTTCCATAAACCGCGTGGACTAGTGACGACCGCCCGCGATCCAGAAGGCCGGGCCACCATCTTCGAATCATTGCCGAAGGACTTTCCCCGGGTCATTTCGGTTGGCCGGTTGGACATTAACACCGAAGGCCTGTTGCTGCTGACAAACGATGGCGGCTTGGCGCGGATGCTTGAACTACCGTCCACAGGTTGGCTGAGGCGATACCGCGTGCGTGCGCACGGCGAAATAAGTCAGGCTCGGTTAGACGAACTGCGCGAAGGCTTAACGATTGATGGTGTGCACTATGCCGGAATCGAAGCCAGGTTGGAGCGCCAGCAAGGTGCAAACGTTTGGCTAATGCTCGGCCTAAGAGAAGGCAAAAACCGCGAAATCAAGCGCGTGCTTGAATATCTCGGGCTTTCCGTCAATCGCCTGATACGCGTCTCATTCGGCCCTTTCGAACTCGGCGATTTGCCCGAAGGCGCCGTCGTCGAGCTGAGTACGCGTATTTTACGCGACCAGCTCGGCCCGAAACTAGCCAAAGAGGCCGGCGCTAATTTCGATGCGCCGATCGGAACCCACCACTTAGAAGAGCCGGCGCCTCGCCAGCTGCGGACCCGCCCCAAACGTGGCGATAGCCCCCGACTACCGAGTCGGGGTCGAGAGGATCGAGCGGAAATCGCGCGCGAACTCGCCGCTCGCGGCGAGCGACCGGAGACCAAAATGTTCCGGAAGCGAAAACACGTTTCGGCGCTTCGCAACGAGGCGCGGGCGGGGGACGTAGGCTCACGCAAACGCATCGCCCGCAGCGCTACACGTGATCGCAAGGGCCGCGAGATCGGGGTCGAGCGATTGATGACCGCTTTGGGAGCGAAAGCTGCACCTGCAGTGAAGCGGGCCAAGAGCCTAGGAAGAGGTAATCACGGACGCTCAGGCGAGGATCGCTGCGAAACTGGCCGTTTTTCGCATACCGAACAATTACGCGATCGCACCAAAAGACCAGAGGCGGGTCCGGCGCGCAAAGAGCGGGCATTCCGCCAGGTACGAAAGTCTCCGGATGGCGTCGAAGGAGGTCGGCGATCGGTGCATGCAGAACACGGCGGTACGGAACGTGGATCTGCCGGCAAGCACAAAGGGCACCCCTCACCTCGGGCTAGACCCCCTCAGTCGGGCCCGGACGGCAAAAGGCGGCCGCCTCGACGGACCTGATCGATGCGCATCGTAGGCGGCACGCTGAAAGGGCGGATTCTCAGGCCACCCACCACGCGAGCGATAAGGCCGACATCGGAACGACTGCGCGAATCAATTTTTGACATTCTTGCTCACCGCTTCCAGGGTATTTTAGACGGGGCGCTTGTTATCGACGTTTTCGCAGGTTCCGGCGCGTTGGGCTTTGAAGCGCTCTCGCGCGGGGCCAAGTCCGTACTATTTGTCGATAATGGAGAGCAAGCGCACGAACTGCTACGTACCAATATTGTTTCCCTCGCGCTAAGCGACGTGGCCCATATTCGGCGGTCCGATGCGAGGCTTCTTGGAGTGGTTCCCTCCGGGGGGCCGCGTTTTACGCTTGCGTTTCTGGACCCCCCTTACGCCCAGGGTCTCGCAACGCCTGTGCTTACGATACTGGGCGAAGGTGGTTGGCTCGCACCGCAAGCCCTCGTCGTAGTCGAGGAGTCCGCGAAAACGGATGTTGTCGTACCGACCGGGTTGCGCTTCGTCGAAGAGCGGGTTTATGGGGATGCAAAGATTATCTTTTTGATCGCCGACCGCGGCGTACATTCCGGCGTGCCCGATAAGAGGTTGCGTCGGCGCTCGACTTCTCAACCGAAGGCCTCATGACTGATTCGAATCCCGTAGAGCGTCGGCGTACTTTTGCGATCATCTCGCATCCCGATGCCGGCAAGACGACTCTCACAGAAAAAATCCTTCTGTTTGGCGGGGCGATTCAGCTTGCCGGCGAGGTGCGCGCAAAGGCCAATCGCCGCCAGACGCGATCAGACTGGATGGGCATTGAGCGTGACCGCGGAATTTCCGTCGTAACCTCGGTCATGACCTTCAACTATGACGGATGCGTTTTCAATCTCCTTGATACTCCTGGTCATGAAGACTTCTCCGAGGACACTTATCGCACTCTGACGGCGGTCGACTCGGCGGTCATGGTGATCGACGCAGCCAAGGGCATCGAGGCGCGCACGCGCAAGTTGTTCGAAGTCTGCCGATTGCGAGACATACCAATCGTAACATTCATCAATAAGATGGACCGCGAGACGCGGGATCCATTCGACCTCCTCGACGAGATAGAAAAAACCTTGGCGCTGGATACTGCGCCGTTGAATTGGACGATTGGGCGCGGACGTTCCTTAGTTGGCGCGTACGATCTTCGACACAAGACCTTTCGGGCGCTTGGTAAAGACGATGCGGAGGTGGCCGTTTCGGGACCCGATGACCCGAGCGTCTACGCGCTATTGCCTGAACACGAGCGGGCTGCGTCGATCGAGGAGACGATGCTCGCAGCCGAGGGTTGTCGCACTTTCGATGATCGGGCTTTTCTCGAAGGGCATCTCACGCCCGTCCTTTTTGGCAGCGCGCTCAGGGATTTTGGCGTGCGTGATCTAATTGACGCGATGACTAAATTCGCCCCTCCGCCGCGGGCGCAGCCAGCGTCTACGCGCATCGTCAGTTCCGATGAATCGAAGATGACAGGTTTTGTGTTCAAGATCCAAGCAAATATGGACCCGAATCACCGCGATCGCATCGCTTTTATGCGCGTATGCTCGGGACGGTTACAGCGCGGGATGCGCGCCAAATTGGTTCGCACTGGAAAGTTCATCACGCTCTCGGCGCCCCAATTCTTCTTCGCGCAAGATCGTTCCCTCGCCGAAGAGGCCTTTGCCGGCGATGTAGTTGGGATCCCGAACCACGGCCTTCTTCGCATCGGCGATACGCTGACTGAAGGCGAGGCACTAGTGTTTCGCGGCGTTCCTAGCTTCGCGCCTGAGATTCTACGCCGGGTAAAACTCGCTGACGCAATGAAATCGAAGAAGCTCCGCGAAGCGTTGCAAGAGATGGCGGAAGAGGGCGTCGTGCAGGTGTTCCTGCCTCATGATGGGGCAAGCGCGATCGTCGGGGTCGTCGGCGCGCTCCAACTCGATGTATTGTCTGAACGGCTTAATGCCGAATATGGCCTGCCGGTCTCTTTCGAGCAAAGTCGCTTCGAGGTTTGCCGTTGGGTAAGCAGTGAAGACCGTGCCGAACTGGACAAGTTAATGTCCGCGTATCCTTCGTCGTTGGCTGCTGATCTGGATGGCTCGCCGGTTTTCATGGCAAGTTCTGCATTCAACCTGAGATATGAGCAGGACCGCTGGCCTAAGATCACATTCGCTGACGTCAAAGATTATCAAAAGGCTGCTTAGAGACCTCTATCTCGTCGATCACCTGGCTGGGCACGCTCGGCGATTTCGCCGCGAACGCTGCTTCGCCGGGCAATGAGGTAGCCTGCGCGAGCCATTCGCCCAAGCACGGTCAAACCGACAGCCGTTTCCTAACCTCAGATTCCACCATATCCCTTCGCTCACCGGCGAGAACAACAGCGCCGCGATCCATGACCGCGTAATCATCGGCAATATCGCGGGCCCACTCGAAGTATTGCTCAACTACG
>Ga0182030_10005343_pt1 | contig 27306 bp, 22 predicted proteins | sample 812S3MmetaG_FD_121299 | JGI IMG/M metagenome (GOLD analysis project Ga0182030, IMG submission 121299) | Permafrost microbial communities from Stordalen Mire, Sweden - 812S3M metaG (Illumina Assembly) | ecosystem: Environmental > Terrestrial > Soil > Wetlands > Permafrost | place: Sweden... | reverse complement strand
TCCAGCACATCCCGCAGCGCAAAACTGGTTTCCAGCCTTGTCACTCCCGGCAGGCGCGATAACTCATTCTGGTGCAGGCGGCCATAGCCGTCGATGTCGGTCACGCGCACCACCAGCATATAGTCGTAGTGCCCGGCCATCAGGTGGCAGCCGGTGATGCTCTCCGAACGGCGCACCGCGGCTTCGAATGCGCCCAGCACCGCGGCCGACTGGCGCTCCAGCGTGACGCGAATGTAGACCGTCATGCGCTTGCCCAGCAACCGGTCGTCGATCTGGGCGCGGTAGCCGCGAATGGCGCCTGAAGCCTCCAGAGCCTGGATGCGCCGCGAGGCCGCCGAAGCCGATAATCCGACCGCCTCGCCCACGTCATAATTCGTGGCCCGCCCATGGCGCTCCAGGTGGCGCAGAATCGACCTGTCCAGCTCGTCTAACCCATCTGCGGCAGAGGCCAGCCCGTTCGCGGCAGAGGCTGGCGCCGCATCGATCCCGCCGTCCTGCCATCGAGCGGAAGATTTGTGCGATTTGCCACCATTTTTCTCACGTTTTGTTCCCATACAGCAGTTTTACCACGATTTTTGCATACACTGGCATCCCTTTGCGCCGTACGATTTCTGTTAGTCGCACAGAAACGCAAGCTGCGCGCCGGCCCCAGCCCTCCCCCGTTTCAATGCCGGCGCAGCAACTTGCCCGCATCCAACCCTGCAGGGCTGAATCCAGGCCCGGCTGGGCTGAATCCAGGCCCGGCTGGGCTGAATCCGAGTGAGAGGAGACAACGACCATGATCATCGGCGTTCCCAAAGAGATCAAAGACAATGAGGCGCGCGTGGGCGTAACCCCGGCTGGCGTGAAGGCGCTCACCGAGGCTGGCCATACCGTGCTGGTGGAGACTCAGGCCGGCGCACAATCAGGCTTTCCCGACGAGGAGTACCAGAATGCCGGCGCGGAGATGGTTGGCGAGGCGGGACTCGTGTGGGGCAAGTCCGAGACCGTGGTCAAGGTCAAGGAGCCGGTCGAGAAGGAGTACGTCTACTTCCGCGAGGGGCTGGTTCTGTTCACCTATCTGCACCTCGCGCCGGTCAGGGAATTGACCGACAAGCTGCTGGAATCGAAGGTGATCGGCATCGCCTATGAAACCGTTCGCGACCGCCAGGGCACGCTGCCGCTGCTGACGCCGATGAGCGAGGTGGCGGGCCGCATGAGCGTGCAGGTGGGGGCTGCGTACCTCGAAAAGGAACGCGGCGGCCGCGGCATCCTGCTGGGCGGCGTGCCCGGCGTTCCTCCGGCCCACGTCACCATCATCGGCGGCGGTGTGGTGGGCACCAATGCAGCCAGGATCGCGCTCGGTCTGGGGGCCAAAACCACCCTCATCGATATGAATCTGAACCGCCTCAGGGAGCTGGACGACATCTTCGGCGGGCGGCTCTACACGCTGGCATCGAACAGTTACAACATTGCCCAGGCCACGCGCGAGGCCGATCTGGTCATCGGCGGCGTGCTGATTCCCGGCTCGACGGCGCCCAAGCTGGTCACCCGCGCCATGGTCGCGCAGATGAAAAAAGGCGCGGTGATCGTGGACGTGGCCATCGACCAGGGCGGCTGCGTGGAGACCGCCAGACCTACCTCGCACTCGAACCCGAGTTACAGCGTGGACGGCGTGGTGCATTACTGCGTGACCAACATGCCGGGCGCGGTGCCGCACACCTCCACGCTGGCCTTGACCAACTCGACCTTCCCCTATCTGTTGCGCATCGCCAACCACGGAGCGCGCGAGGCGCTGCGCCAGGATGCGGGTCTGGCCGAGGGGCTGAACACGTGGCTCGGCAGTCTGACCTATCGCGGAGTGGGCGAAAGCCAGCAGCGGCCTTGGAAAACAGCGGCTAAGATGATCGCGTAAGACGCAGCCCTGAACGCGCAGCCAAACGCAACTCCGGGATTCTCAGGTCTTCTTGTAGGAGCCTGGGAATCCCGGAGTTCATGCTTGAGCCAAGTTTTTGACCGCTTGATTTTGTATCAACCTGTGTGCCCCAAGTCCGGGGTCCCCGCGGACGTATCTGCGTCCGCGGGGTGGAGATCCCGATTTTGGGACCTGGGATGGTCAATCGTAAAGAACTCGCCCCGGCTGCTCAGTTGCTCGAGAGCAGCACACCGGCCTGCTTTTCTTCTGTCGCGCTCTCGTCGTCGCTCACCGGACGATAGAAGAGCTGGTTGGCATCGAGGTACACCTCAAGGAAGGCTGGGCGGGCCGTGATGAGTCCCGCGATCAGGGCTTCGGACAAGGGATCCTCGACATAACGCTGCAGGGCGCGGCGCAGAGGGCGAGCTCCGTAGCTGCGATCGGTAAGCGTCTTGTCGAGAATCCACTTCTTGGCGTCCTCGGTCACGGAAATGGTGATGGCCTTCTGGGCCAGGTTGGCGTTCAACTGCTGCACCAGCAGCTCGACAATCTGGATCAGGTCGGCGTCCGTCAGCGACTGGAAGATGATGACCTCGTCGAGGCGGTTGAGGAACTCGGGGTTGAAGGTCTTCTTGACCTCCTGCTTGACCAACTCCTCGATCTTCTCGCTGACCAGTTCTTCGCGATCGCTCTGGAAGCCCAGGCCCTGCTTCTTTTGCAGGTGCCGCGCACCAATGTTCGAGGTCATGATGATGATCACGTTCTTGAAGTCCACCGTGTTGCCCAGACCGTCGGTCAACTGGCCGTCATCAAAGACCTGGAGCAGAATGTTGAAGACATCCGGGTGGGCTTTCTCGATTTCGTCGAGCAGGACCACGGAGTAGGGCGAACGCTTGACGCGCTCGGTCAACTGGCCGCCCTCCTCGTAGCCGACATATCCCGGAGGCGAACCGATGAGCTTGGAGACCGAGTGTTTCTCCATGTACTCCGACATATCGAAGCGGATGAGCGCCTTGTCGGAGCCGAACAGGAAGTTGGCCAGGGTGCGGGCCATCTCGGTCTTGCCCACGCCGGTGGGGCCCAGGAACAGGAAACTTCCGATCGGCCGAGCCGGGCTCTTGAGGCCGGCGCGGGAGCGGCGGATAGCGCGCGCCAGAGCGCTGATGGCCTTCTCCTGGCTGATGATGCGTTTGTGCATCTCTTCTTCGACGCGCAGCAGCTTCTGCGTCTCTTCTTCCTTGATGCTGGTCACCGGCACACCCGTCCAGCGGCTGACCACGTCTTCAATGTCCTCGCGGCCCACGATGCCGGCCGCCGATTCGTCCAGGTGATACTTGTCGCGCATCGCGCGCAGGTTCTCGCGCTCCTTGCGCTCCTCGTCGGAATAGAAGCGGGCCTTCTCGAACTCGTGGTTGGCAATGGCCGAGTCCATGCGGTGCACGATGAACTTGATGCGCTTCTGGACCTCGGTGATCTCCTCCGGCAGCGAGGTCTGGCGCAGCTTGACGCGCGCACCTGCCTCGTCGATCAGGTCGATGGCCTTGTCGGGCAGGAAGCGGTCCGGAATGTAGCGGCTGGAGTGCGAGACGGAGAATTCGACCGCCTCATCGGTGTAGCTGACCGCGTGAAACTTCTCATAGCGGTCCTTGATGCCGTGGATGATCTTGATGGCGTCGGCCTCGCTGGGCGGCGGCACCTTGACGGCCTGGAAACGGCGCTCGAGCGAGCGGTCCTTCTCGATGGACTTGCGGAATTCGGCCGGAGTCGTCGCGCCGATGCACTGGATTTCGCCGCGCGAGAGAGCCGGCTTCAGAATGTTGGCCGCGTCGAGCGATCCCTCGGCCGAGCCCGCGCCCACCAGCGTGTGCAACTCGTCGATGAAGATGATGGAGTTCTGATTTTCCATCAGCTCTTTCATGATCGTCTTGAGCCGCTCCTCGAACTGGCCGCGGTACTTGGTGCCGGCCACGATGAGCGAGAGGTCCAAGCCCAGCACCCGCTTGTCGGCCAGAAAGCTGGGCACTTCGCCGTCGGCGATGCGCTGCGCCAGCCCCTCGACAATGGACGTCTTGCCCACCCCCGGCTCGCCGATGAGCACCGGATTGTTCTTGGTGCGGCGGCAGAGAATCTGCACTACGCGCTCCAGTTCGACGTCGCGCCCGACCAGCGGGTCGAGCTGCCCGTCCATCGCCGCCTGGGTCAGGTCGCGGCTGAACTCGGCCAGCAGGCTGGACTCGCGCTGGCGCGGCTGCGGCTGAGCTTTTTCCTGGGTGACGCGGGCCAGATCGTCGCGAATCTGCGCCAGCTTCAGGCCCCGCTCCTGCAAAATCTCCGCGGCAAAACACTTTTCCTCGCGCAGCAGGCCCAAAAGCAGATGTTCGGTGCCGATGTGCTTGTGCCCCAGCCGTTCGGCCTCTTCCGCCGCGTAGGCCAGCACCCGCTTGCACTCGTTCGACAGAGGCAGATCCACCGAGGTTGAAACCTTTTCTCGGATGGTGGTATGTCCTTCAATCTGCTTGCGAATCGACTCTACCGAAGCGTGCGTCCGCAGGAAGCGGTTGGTGAGCGCCTTGTCCTCGCGCAAGAGACCCAGCAGCAGGTGCTCAGTCTCGATATAGGGTGAGCCGAACTGGCTGGCCTCATACCGCGCGAAGAAGATCACACGACGTGCCTTCTCCGTGTAGCGTTCGAACATGTGAACCCCCTTTGGTGCCGGCTATCCGCTGGAGTGGCCGTCCGGTTCACTTGCCGGCTTCAACCCAACCTGCGCGAGCCTTCCTTTTGAACTCCGCCGCCGGGGTGCCCTGGGAAAATGCGGCTTCGGCCCCCGAACAGCCCTGGAGGATGGATATGAGCGCCCTTGCTGCCCGTCAACTCCCCGGCGATGGTGCTGCCGAAGAGACTTCCATCCCTTCCTCTTCAGCCTGGAAAGAATCCAGTTTCATTCCGATTCCAGCCTGCTGTACTAAGTAAGACTCAGAAAAAGCTTGAAATGGTGCATTTTTCGTCACGAGTTCCCGGCGTTCAAACCCGTTTGGGAAGCGTGTGCCAAAGTGGCAGATCGACCTCCGTCCAGCCTTCCCGCTTCCAGACGAAGAGTGCGCGTGCAGCGCGCAGCCAGATCGAGGTTATGCGTCACCAGAATCGAGGTCAGCCCGTGCGAGGCATGCAACCGCCCGATCAGGTCGAAGACAAATCCGGCCGTAATCTCGTCCAGATCGCCGGTCGGTTCGTCGGCCAGCAGAAGCCGGGGATTGTTGACCAGCGCCCGGGCCAGCGCCACGCGCTGCTGCTCGCCGCCCGACAGTTCGCCCGGCCGATGATCGGCGCGATCCTCCAAGCCAACCTCCCTGAGCCAGTTTGCGGCCGCATCCAGCGCTTCCCGCTTGCGCACGCCGCGAGCCAACAGTGGCATCGCCACGTTTTCCCGCGCCGTGAACTCCGGCAGCAGGTAATGAAATTGCCAAACGTAGCCGATCTCGCGATTGCGAAAAATCGCCGCCTCGCGCTCGGAGAGCTGGGCCACATTGGTTGAAGCGCAGTATACCCTTCCTGCCGTGGGAGTATCAAGAGCGCCCAGAATGTGCAAAAGCGTGCTTTTCCCCGCGCCCGACTGGCCCACGATGGCCACCATCTCGCCCGTCTGGACCTCCAGGTTCAGCCCCGCAAAGAGGGTAAGCGCACCGCGCTCGGTGCGGTAGGTTTTTTCCAGATTCTCAACCCGAACGATCGGGGCCTGGCCATCCTGGCCGACCGGCACCTGCCCGTCCGCGGCGGGAAGGCTCTCGGCGTCTTGCGCCCGCAATCCCGTCTCCCGCAGGTCGCGGGCGTCCTGGCTGGCAGCCGCTGGAGTGGTTTGCATCATCCGATTACAGCCATTTTACCGCGCCGGGGCCGGTTTTGCGCTGTCTTCGCTTCCCCCCGGCTCGCCGGAGCGGAAAGCCGCGGGGTTCAGCCGGGCTATGCGGCCCCTGGGTCCAACGACGAACGGCAGCGAGAGGGCGTTCCAGTTCCCGTCGTCGACCGGCTGCCAGGTTTTGCCCTCGTCGCGGCTGATGTCGGAGCCGTTTGTGCCGGCGGCGATCCAGGCGTGCAACACTTTGCTCCATTGCACGCTGGAGCGGTAGCCGTGGGGAGGTTGCGCGGAGGCGGTCCATCCGAGCCATTTCCGGCTATACGCCGCTGCGCCCGCTTCATCGGGCTTTGAATAGTCCCCTCCGACGGCTACATAGACAGCCGAGGGGCCAGACCGTCTTGCCGCACCAGACAGTCTTCCCGCAACCGAAAAGATGCCTGCCGACTCTCCACGTCCAAAGACCGGCAGAGGCTGAACGAACCAACGATCGCGATCAAACGGCCTTTTTGTGCATGGATCGCAACGCGTAAAAATCCGAACGCCGCCCGGTCCTCCCGTCCCGAACAGCTCGATTCCATCTTTCCAATCGGCGAAGAGTGCCGAATTGCTGGCGGCAAACGCGCCTTCCGATCGGAGACTCGGAGGCAGTTTTTCGCTTTTCCAGCGTCTTCCGCCGTCCTCGGAGTCCTCCATCGTGAAAGATCCGGCAACCGGATCCCCAAGAATCGAAATCTTGTCGCCGCTCGCTGAAAAAGCGTCCCAGAACCCGTCTTGATCTGGATTCCCGAAGACCAGCTTCCACGTCTTGCAGCCATCCACCGTCTTGTACAGCCGGCTCTTCGTGCCCGGCCCGGAGGCCATCACCAGGGCCGTCCGCGCATCCCAGGCCCGCACACCGCGAAAGTCGAGCGTCGCCCCGTCGGAGATCGCATCCGGGACAGCGCACTTCCGCCAATGCTCCCCTCCATCGGAGGTTTCGAGCACGGTTCCGCCGGTGCCGCTGACCCAGGCGACCGCGCCATCCACGGAGAAGACTCCGCGCAGACCGGCCGTCGTTCCCGAGTTCAGCATCCGCCAGGGCGGTCCGGCCGGCGTGGGGGACTGAGCGCCAGCCAAAGCCGCCGCGGTTAGAAGCAACGTGAGCCAGAAACCTCGCATGGCTCGCAGTGTAAATGCGCATTCAGGCGAGAACCAGGACCGGTCCCTGCATCGATTCTCCCCGGCGTGGCATCCTAAACAGGAACGAATTCCACTTTCACCACACAGGCTGCCCGCCAGGGGGGCCAGATCGCCAAGAGAATGAGTTGTTGACCGCAGACTGTCTTCCCATCACCGCGGCGCCGGGGTTGCACCGGCTCTTTCTGGACTATTGCTCCGGCGCTGCGGGAGCGCAGCCGTTTTATCCCCTCCTGCCGCCGGATTCTGGATGGCATGAACGCCCGCCGCTCCCGGAACACTGGCCGCAACTGGTTCGTCTGCTTGCCGCACAGAACGCCTCGCCTTCTCCGGCTGCCGCGGCCGCGCTCGACGCTCTCCGCCAGGGCGCGGGAGCCGTGGTGACCGGCCAGCAGGTGGGGCTGTTCGGCGGGCCGCTGTTTACGCCTCTGAAAGCGGCCACGGCGTTGGCCCGCGCACGCCAGGCCAGCGCCGCCGGCCATCCGCACGCCGCCATCTTCTGGCTGGCCACCGAAGACCACGACTTCGCCGAGATCAACCACGTCGTCTTTCCCGCCCGCCGCGAACTGCGCAAACTGGTCTACTCCCGCGCGCCCGCCGTGCCCAGGCCGGTGGGCGGCATCGTGCTGGACGAGGCCATCGCGCCGCTGATCGACCAGGCCTGGGAGCTGCTCGGGGCCTCGGAGGCGATGGATGCCCTGGCCCGCGCCTACCGGCCGGGACGCACCTTCGCCCAGGCCTTTCAGGAGTTTTACTCCCAGGTTTTTGCCGCCCAGGGGCTGCTCTGCATTGACGCCAGCGGACGCGAGGTGCATCGCCTGGGCGCACCCATCCTGCGGGCGGCCATCGAACGCGCCGATGAACTGCACGCAGCCTTGCTCGACCGCAACCGTGCGCTCCAGGCAGCTGGCTACCACGCCCAAGTGGCCGTCGGCCCGCAGTCCAGCCTGCTGTTTCTCCTGGATGAGAGCACCGGCGCGCGCCAGGCCCTCAAGCGGCAGTCCGCCACCGCCCGGGAGCCAGGCGGCTTGTGGCAGGCCGGCCGGCAGAGCTATTCCACGGCCGATCTGGTGGGCATTCTGGAGGCCGAACCGGAGCGCATCTCGCCCTCGGCGCTGCTGCGGCCGGTTTTTCAGGATTTTCTGCTTTCCACCTCGGCCAACGTCGGCGGACCGGCGGAGGTGGCCTATTTTGCCCAGTCCGCCGTTCTTTTCGAGCGCATCCTGGGCCAAAATCTCTCTGGCCGGGTGACGCCGGTGCTGGCGCGCTTTTCCGCCACGCTGGTCGAGCCGGCAATCGGCGACCTGTTGCACCAGCACGAGTTGACGCTTGAACGGGTTTTCGCCGGGAATCCCGACTCGCTGGCGCAGCTTCTGGCCGCCCGCTCCCTGCCCGCCGAGGGCAGGCGGAAGCTGGCCGCTGCGGGCACCGCGCTCGATGCGGAGTTGTCGCCGCTCGTCGACTGGATGCGTTCGCTCGATGAAAGCCTTGCCCGGCCGGCTGAGACCGCGGCCAGCAAGATGCGCTACCAGATGAACCGCCTGCGGCGCCTGGCGGCGAACTTCCAGTTGCAGCGCGAAGCCTCGCTCGCGCGCCACGCCCAGGCCATCAGCCAGGCGCTCTATCCCGGCGGCGTGTTGCAGGAACGGCTGCACGGCGCGGCATACTATCTGGCCCGCCACGGTTTCGCACTGGCCGAAGAGATGACCCGGCAAGCCGCCCACAACTGCCCCGGGCACACGGAACTGTGGCTATGAAAAATGCAGGGAACAGAGACTAGCGGATTGGGAACAGGGAACAGAACGGCTCTCTGCCGATGCGGCTCTCCGCGCCACATTCGCGCCGGATTGAAATCTGCCTGGAAAGCAAGAAGCGGGCCGCCTGCTCCGGGAGTGGAAGGACTTCCCGAAACCGGCGGCCCGCTGGACCCTGGACCGGGTCTAGGTGATACATTCAGTCTAGGCTTGTTTCCACCAAAATCAAGTTCTTTTTTGGGTAAACATTCCCAATATGTGACCACGGTCACGGGCAACCTGAAATGAGCGCCTTCTGCGTTGACTTGGGGGCGCGCGCCTGATACAAAAAAGGGTTCCACCCGCACAAAAGCGATCATGCGGACCGCCTGAAGAATCTGGACGAACCGGACCACAATGCACATCGTTCAACAAATCGGGAATCTCCTGCTTGGCTCTGTGCCCACGATGCTGATCTTCATCGTCCTGGTTGTGGCCTACCAGTTCCTGGTGCAGGGGCCGCTGACGGCCACGCTCAGAGAGCGCCGCGCGCGCACCGAGGGAGCCGTCGAAGAGGCGCACAAGGCTATCGCCCAGGCCGAAGCACGGGCAGCCGAGTACGCCGAAACGCTGCGCCTGGCCCGCGCCGAGGTCTTCAAGATACGCGAGGCTCGCGTGAAGCAATGGACAGCTGAGCGCGATGCCGCTCTCGATGCGGCCCGCGAGGCTGCCGGGCAGAAGCTGCAGCAGGCCAAGACCGAGCTGGAGGCCGAGGCTGCCCGCGCCCGGGAATCCATTCACGCCCTGGCAGCGGATCTGGCCTGCCAGGTGGTTCGCGCCGTGCTGCCCATGGCCGCCGGGGAGGCTCGTTGAGAGTTTTGACCGTGCAACCGCGTCTTTTGACCTCGGCTTTTTTCTTGAGAACTGCCCGGTTTGCCTTGTTGGCGGCGCTTGTCGCCGTTGGGCTGGCCGCTCCCGGCCGCGTGGCCGCGCAGCAACCCGCTCCCGCTGTCCAGGCAGTGCATTCCTCCCCGCCGGCCGACACGGCCCGGCCTCAGGCTGCCAAGTCCGCCGACTCCGCGCCCACCGAAGAAGAGACGGACAACAAATTTCTGCAATCTCCCAACGTGCGCAAGATTGCCCAGTTGTTTCATCTGAGCGTGGGCGTCACGGAAGCCATTTTTCTGGGAATCAACTTCGTCGTTCTGGCGCTGGCCATCGGCATTCCCCTGTTCCGCTGGCTGCCCAAAGCTCTTCGCAAGCATGCGCAGAAGGTGCGCGACGACATCGAGTCCGCGCGCAAGGTGACCGCGGACGCGAACGCCCGTCTGAGCGCCATCGAGGCCAAGCTCTCCGGCCTGGACGGGGAGATTGCCCAGTTTCGCGCCCAGATCGAGCAAGAGAGCAAGCAGGACGAGGTGCGCATCAAGTCCACCATTCAGCAGGAGAGCGCCCGCATTGTGGCCGCCGCCGAGCAGGATCTGGACGCTTCGGCCGCTCAGATCCGGCGCGGGCTCCGCAATTTTGCCGCCGATCTGGCCGTCGAGCAGGCCACCCGCCAGTTGGCGCTGACGCCGGAGACGGACCACGCCCTGATTGCCGAGTTTCTCACTGACGTGGCCAAGAACGGCGGATATGCCGGCAGCGGTGGACATGCCGGCAACGGCGCAAAACAGGGAGGGCAGAACTAGATGGCGGCCTTTGTTGCGCGATATGCCAGCGCCTTTGCCGACGTTGTGATCCAGGAAAAGCTGGATCAGAAAGCGTTGGACCTGCAACTGGACGATTTTCTGGCCACCTGGAACGGGAGCGCCGAATTGCGCGAGATGTTTGCCAACCCGTCCATCGCCGGCCGGCAGAAAGTGTCGATCCTGGACACGCTGAATGTGAAGATGGGGCTCCGGAAAGAGCTGCGCAACCTGCTGGCGGTGCTCATCTCGAACGACCGCATCGGCCAGGTGTGCGAAGTGGCCGCGGCCTTTCGCGCCGAGATGCGGGAGCGTCTGGGAATTCGCACAGTGGAGATTGTGACCGCCCGCGAACCGAGCGAACAGGACCGCGCCGAACTGCTGGCCGGAGCCGGAAAACTCGCCGGAGCGCGCATTCAGACCAGCTTCAAGCTGGACGCATCCATTCTGGGCGGAACGGTAGTGCGCATTGGCTCCACGGTCTATGACGGTTCAGTCCGCGGACGGCTTGAACGGCTGAAAGAAGCGCTGATTAGCTCCTAGCTGCTAGCTGCTAGCCGCTAGCTCATTCCTGCCCGGTTTGACGAATTGGGTTTTTGTGAGAATGCCAGGAGCGTGAAGATCGGCTAAAAGCTAGCAGCTAGAAGCTAGAGGCTAGTGCTCAGGAATCAGGTTTTAAGAACAGGAACAGAGATGGCTCAGATCAAGGCAGACGAGATTACGCAACTTCTTCGCGAGCAGATCGCGAACTACGACGCGAAGGTCCAGGTCGACGAAGTCGGGACCATCACATCGCTGGGCGACGGCATTGCCCGCCTCCGCGGACTGGACAAGGTGATGGCCGGCGAGTTGCTCAGCTTCCCGCACGGCATTTCCGGACTGGCGCTGAGCCTGGAAGAGGATTCGGTGGGCGCGGTGATTCTGGGCGACTACACCGAGCTGAGCGAAGGCAACGAGGTCAAGCGCACCGGCCGGATTCTGAGCGTGCCGGTGGGCGAGGGCATGATCGGCCGGGTGGTGGACGCGCTCGGGCAACCCATCGACGACAAGGGCCCCATCGCCTCCACGGCCACCCTGCCCATCGAGCGTCTGGCCCCCGGCATCATCGACCGCCAGCCGGTCCGCGAGCCGATGGCCACCGGACTGAAGGCCATCGATTCCATGATTCCCATCGGCCGCGGGCAGCGCGAGCTGATCATCGGCGACCGGCAGACGGGCAAGACAGCCGTGCTGCTGGACACCATCATCAACAACGCCAAGAACGACCTGACCTGCATCTACTGCGCCATCGGCCAGAAGCGGTCTTCCATCGCGCAGGTCGTACAGACGCTCACCGAAGCCGGCGCCATGGGCCACACCATTATCGTGGCCGCCTCGGCCTCCGAACCGGCCCCCATGCTCTACATCGCCCCCTACGCGGCCACCGCCCTGGGCGAGTACTTCCGCGATTCCGGCCGCCACGCGCTGGTGATGTACGACGATCTCTCCAAACATGCCATGGCCTACCGCGAGATTTCGCTCCTGCTGCGCCGTCCCCCGGGCCGCGAAGCCTATCCCGGCGACGTCTTCTATCTGCACTCGCGGCTTTTGGAGCGCTCTTCCAAGATGTCGAAGGAAAGGGGCGGCGGCAGCTTGACCGCGCTGCCGGTCATCGAAACCCAGGCGGGCGACGTCTCGGCCTACATCCCGACCAACGTCATCTCCATCACCGACGGGCAGATCTTTCTCGAAACCGACCTGTTCAACTCCGGCGTCCGCCCGGCCGTCAACGTGGGCCTCTCGGTCTCGCGCGTGGGCTTCTCGGCGGCCATCAAGGCGGTCAAGCAGGTGGGCGCGACGCTCAAACTCGACCTGGCGCAGTACCGCGAGCTGGCGGCCTTCGCGCAGTTCGGCTCGGACCTCGATCCGCTCACCCAGAAGCAGCTCAACCGCGGCGCGCGCCTGACGGAGTTGCTCAAGCAGCCGCAGTTCCAGCCGCTCACCTGGCAGCAGCAGACGGTGGCGCTCTTCGCCGGCACGCAGGGCTATCTGGACGATTTCCAGATCAAGGACATTCGCGCCTTCGAGGTCGGCCTCTACAAGTATTTCGCTGCTGCGCAGAGCGGACTTCTCGAAGATTTAACCCAGAAAAAAGCGCTCGACGACGACCTGCGCGCCCGGCTGCACGCGGCGCTGAAAGAATATGCGGCCGACTTCAAGGCGGAGTTGGCCGCGAAGGAACCGGCTGCGACGCCAATCGCTCCAGCGGCAGACGCCAAGGAAGCCGCTCCCGCGGCAAGCGCCAAGGATGCCGCTCCGGCAGCAAGCACGAAGGAAACTTCTCCAGCGGAAAGCGCCAAGAAGTAGGGAAGACCATGGCAAACGTACTCGATCTACGGCGGCGCATTCGCAGCGTGAAAAACACGCGCCAGATCACCAAGGCCATGAAGATGGTCTCGGCGGCAAAACTGCGCCGGGCCCAGGAGCGGGTGGTCTCTGCCCGGCCTTACGCCAAGATGATCACCAGCGTGCTGGAGTCGCTTACCCGCCGCATCGACATCTTCGATCCGGTGACCCACAACCTGCGCCATCCGCTGTTCATCACCCGTCCCGAGAAGCGGGTGCTGCTCGTCATCGTCAGCGGCGACAAGGGTTTTGCCGGGGCCTTCAACGCCAACATTCTCAAGACCGCCTTCCAGTTCATCTCCGGCAACACCGACAAGGAGATCGACGTCGAGGCGGTGGGCCGCAAGGGCCGCGATCTGATGCGCCGGCGCTATCCGGCCGCGGTCTACTCCGAAGTCCAAGACTCTGGCAAGACGGACGCCAGCGGCAACACGGTTCAGGTGAGGGAGCGCAAGGCTCCGGTCGAAGTGACCGGCGACCATCCGGGAATGCTGCTGAAGCTCGAACAGAGCCGGGTTCTGGCGCTGGCCGATAACATCATCGCCCGCTACGCGCACGAAGAGATCGACGCCGCCTACATCGTCTACAACGAGTTCAAGTCGGTGATCTCGCAGCGTCTGGTGGTCGAAAAGCTGCTGCCGCTCCTGAAGATCGGCATTCCTCAGATCTCCGGGACCACCGAGCCGACCGAGGAAGAAAAGGAACGCGCCGCCGAGGCCGCACTTTCGGCGGGCATCGAGATTGAACCGGTGGACACGGCCGAGGCCGAAGAAGAGGCCAAAAAATTCGGCACGGCTGAGGTGGACTACATCTACGATCAGCCCTCCGAGCAGTTGTTTGCCGGGCTGATTCCGCAGTATGTCGCGTCCATGCTGTATCACGCGATGACGGAGTCGGTCGCGGCCGAGCACGCCGCGCGCATGACGGCCATGGATTCGGCCACCAACAACGCCTCGGATATGATCGACGCGCTCACGCTGCACATGAACCGCGTGCGCCAGGCGGCCATCACCAAGGAAATCATCGAGATTGTTTCCGGTGCCGCGGCACTGTAGCTTTTCACCAGTCAGCATCAGGTTTTGAAAGGGCACGACTTCAGTCGTGCCGATGACGCGGTACAAAATTGTTGGGGGCTTTAGCCCCCGAGGCAGAAAAAATGGCAGAAAACATCGGCAAGGTAATTCAGATCTCCGGTCCCGCGGTGGACGTGCAGTTCGAGGAAGCGACGATGCCGCCCATCTACCAGGCGCTGCACGTCATCAGCGAGGGCTTCACCGTGCCCTCGCCCATCTCTGTGATCCTCGAAGTCCAGCAGCACCTGGGCGAGGGCCGTGTGCGCACGGTGGCGATGGAGGCTACCGACGGCATGGTGCGCGGCATGAAGGCCATCGATCTCGGCGGCCCCATCCGCGTCCCGGTGGGCAAGGAGACGCTGGGCCGCATCATCAACGTGATCGGTGAGCCGGTGGACGAGCTTGGTCCCATCGGCGAAAAGACGCGCATGCCAATTCACCGGCCAGCTCCGCTGTTTGACGAGCAGTCCACCCACGAGGAGATGTTCGAGACCGGCATCAAGGTCATCGACCTGATCCAGCCCTTTCTCAAGGGCGGCAAGATCGGCCTCTTCGGCGGCGCCGGCGTGGGCAAGACCGTCGTCATCATGGAACTGATCAACAACGTGGCCAAAAACCACGGCGGCTTCTCGGTCTTTGCCGGCGTGGGCGAGCGCACCCGCGAGGGCAACGACCTGTGGCTCGAAATGACCGAGTCCGGGGTCATCAAGCCCGGCGACTTCGCCAACTCCAAGTGCGCCCTGGTCTACGGCCAGATGACCGAGCCGCCCGGAGCCCGCCTACGCGTGGCCCTGAGCGCCCTGACCGTCGCCGAGTATTTCCGCGACGTCGAAGGCTCGGACACGCTCTTGTTCATCGACAACATCTTCCGCTTCACGCAGGCCGGCAGCGAGGTTTCGACGCTTTTGGGCCGCATGCCCTCGGCCGTCGGTTACCAGCCGAATCTGGCCACCGAAATGGGCGAGTTGCAGGAGCGCATCACCTCAACGAGCAAGGGCTCCGTGACCTCCGTGCAGGCCGTCTACGTGCCTGCCGACGATCTGACCGACCCCGCGCCGGCCACGACCTTCGCCCACCTGGACGCGACCACCGTGCTCAGCCGTCCGCTCTCGGAACTGGGCATCTACCCGGCCGTCGATCCGCTGGCCTCGACCTCTCGCATCCTGAGCGAGCGCATCGTCGGCCAGGAGCACTACGACGTGGCCCAGGGCGTCAAGCGCATCCTGCAGCGCTATAAGGACTTGCAGGACATTATCGCCATTCTGGGCATCGACGAGCTCTCCGAGGAAGACAAGCTCACCGTGGCCCGGGCTCGCAAGGTGCAGAAGTTCCTCTCGCAGCCCTTCCACGTAGCCGAGCAGTTCACCGGCATTCCCGGAGCCTACGTCAAGGTGGCCGACACCGTGCGCAGCTTCAAGGAGATCATCGCCGGCAAGTACGACGACATCCCCGAGCAGGCCTTCTACATGAAGGGCGCCATCGAGGAAGTGCTGGAAACGGCCGAGAAGCTGAAGGCGACGGCGTAAGAGCGGCTTTTAGCCGTTAGCTTCTAGCCTCTAGCTAGGAGCTAACGGCTAGCAGCTAGGAGCTAAGGTTTTATGGCAGACGAGACAAAGCTACTGCGCGTCCGGCTGGTGACGCCCGAGCGCACCCTCTTCGAGAGCACGGCGGCGGCCGTTGAGCTGCCTTCGAAGTCGGGACAGATGGAGGCGCTCTACGGACACGCGCCGCTGCTGGCCGAGTTGGGCGCCGGCGAGGTGGTCCTGCATGGCATAGCAGAGGCTGAATCGGGCGGCCCGGAGAGCGTGCAGCGCTACAACGTCAGTTGGGGCTTTGCCGAAGTGCTGCCCGACCGGGTCACCATCCTGGCCGCGGACGCGCTCAAGCCCGAGGAAATCGATGTGCCCCGCGCTCAGGAGCAACTGGCGCGCGGCCAAAAGCAACTGAAGGAAGCCGGCGACAGCCTGGAGGCTTACGACCAGGCCCGGCACGTGATCGCCGAGGCCGAAGCCAAGCTGGCCACGGCCGCGAAAAAGAGCTGAAGCCTTTTCGCCGATTGCTGATTCAACCGAAACGGCCCTGCTCTTTTGAGCTGGGCCGTTTTGCCTGTTGAGGGATGAAGTTCACGGGATTCGGGCCGGATGGAAATTCGGGCCGGATGGGAATTGGAGAAGCTCAGGCGCCCAGCAGGTTGAGCAGCGCCCGAATGGCTCGTCCGCGATGGCTCAGCCTGTTCTTGGCCTCAAGATCGAGTTCGGCCATGGTCAGGTCGAGGACGGGCAGGAAGAAGAGCGGATCATAGCCGAAGCCGCCTGTGCCGCGCGGCGCTTCCAGAATCTCCCCTTCGACCACGCCTTGGGCGGTGTGGAGCACCTGCCCGTCGCAGGCTGCGGCCAGCACGCAACGGTAGCGGGCGGTCCTTTCGGCCAGGGGGACGCCGGCCAGCCGTTGCAGCAGAACCAGATTGTTCCACACGTCGGTGTTGTCGTTCGCGTCGGGCGAGTCCACGATGCCGGCGTCGGCGGCAAAGCGGGCCGAGCGCACGCCGGGCGCGCCCTCAAGCGCATCCACTTCGAGGCCGGAGTCGTCGGCCACCACCCATTCGCCGGGTGCCAGGCGGGAGTAGTAGACGGCCTTGAGCTTGGCATTGTCCTCGAAGGTGAGGCCATCCTCCTCGGGCGCGGGAATTGCCTTGAGCTCCGGAAGTGGTTCGATGCTCACGGCGTGGGTCTGGGCGGCGACGCGGAAGTCGCGCAGTTTGCCCTGGCTGGTGGTGGCGGCGTAAAGGCGGAGTGCCATAGAAAGAGTGTAATGGGCGCGGAGCGAGGGCGATTCCTGCGCAACGGGAAAAGATCCCCGAAAAACTGAAGAATCCGGTTCTCCGCCCCAGCAAAAGTGACAGCGGCGCCCAAAAATCCGCACCTGAGCGCAGTCGAAGCAGAAAGCGTCTGGCCCATATCTTCTCAGGCTGGGCGCTGCTCAGGCTAGTACCGTGCCTTGGTGAATTCGTAATTTAGCCGCAACAGTTTGGGTGCCCCAGGTCTCGCTCTTGAGACCTGGGAAACGAAGAAATTACTCGGTCAAGGGGCTATGCGCTGCTCAGCCGGGCAGCGGCAGCACTCCATCCAGCCCGGCGGCGATCAGGCTGGCGCGCAACTGTTCGACGGTCGAGAACTCGATTGTCTGGATGCCCAGCGCCCGCGCCGCCTCCACGTTGGGCCGCTTGTCGTCGATGAAGAGCGTCTCCTCGGGCTGGACGCCGAGTTCGGCGAGCGTATGGCGATAGATGGCCGGGTTGGGCTTGATCACGCCCAACTGACAGCTCCAGACGAGCACGTCGAAGCGGTGAATCCAGTCAAACTCGCGCTCCACGCTGGCCAGCACGGAGTCGCCGATGTTGGAGAGGATGGCGGTCAGCAGCCCGCGCTGCTTGATTGCCGATTGCCAGGCCACCATGACCGGGTTCTGGACGGTCCACATCCGCGCGTCCCAGCGGTTCAGCTCCTCGACCATCGCCTCGTCCGGCGGCAGGCCAGCCTCGCGCAGGAACTTCCGCCAGACGGCATGGCCGGTCAGCTTGCCCTCGTCGAAGGCCGACCGGTCGGCCCAATAGAGGCTCTCGAAACGGTCCAGAGGCAGCCCGGTGATGCGCACCAGGGCGGCGTGCGCCGCGGGGTCCGGCTGACCGGTCAATACGATGCCATAGTCGAAGACAACTGCGCGTAGAGACAATTTTCCTCCCAGGGTCGCCCGTGTACTGTTGAAAGGGACGCTCCTTCTATTGTGGCACCTGCGGTTCGGCAGTCTCTTCTAGATTCCCGAATTAGAATACTAATGGATCTTGGATAAACGATTGCCGATGCGCTTTTCTGAGAGAACAAACTGGAATTCGGAGGAAAGCGAGCTGGCGCGGGCCCACCGGCTTCGCGCGGAGGCAGGCCTGCCCATCGCCGACCTGACCGCCTCGAATCCCACCCGCTGCGGCTTTGAATACTCGCCGGAGTTGTTGTCCCCGCTGAGCGCTCCGCAAGCGCTGGACTACGATCCGCAGCCGCGCGGTCTGATGAGCGCTCGGAGTGCCGTCTGCACGTACTACGCCGAGCACGGGGTTGCCATCGAACCCACGCAGATTCTGCTCGCCACCAGCACCAGCGAGGCTTACAGCTTCCTCTTCCGGCTGCTCTCGGACGCGGGCAGCGAAATCCTCACCTTCCAGCCCGGCTACCCGCTCTTCGATTTTCTCTCCGTGCTGGACGATGTGCGCCTCAGGGCCGCGCCGCTGGTCTACGACCACGGCTGGCAGATCGACCCGGAGTCAATTCGCCGCGCCCTCACGCCCCGGACGCGGGCCATCGTCCTCGTGCATCCCAACAACCCCACCGGCCACTTCACCAAGCCGTGGGAGGCCGAAGAGCTGGCGCGGCTCTGCCGGGAGTTCGATCTGGCGCTGATTGTGGACGAGGTTTTTCTCGATTACAGCCTGGGCGACGGCCTCTCCGGCCCAGCCGGAAGCCTTCCCACCAGCTTTGCCGCCGGTCTGGAGGGGGTTCCGGTCTTCGTCGTGAGCGGGCTGAGCAAGATTGCCGGGCTGCCGCAGATGAAGGCTGCCTGGATGGTAGTCACCGGGCCGCAATCGGGGGCCGCACTGGACCGGCTGGAGGTCATAGCCGACACTTTTCTCTCGATGAATGCGCCGGTGCAGTGCGCGCTGCCCGCCTGGATCGAAGGCCGCGCGCCCATCCAGCGGCAGATTCGGGCGCGTGTGGCGGCCAACTTGGCCGAGCTGGACCTGCAACTGAATCGACTTCCGGCGGTGAACCGTCTGAAATTCGAAGGCGGCTGGTACGCGGTGCTGCGCATTCCGGCGCTCGCCCCCGACGAGCAGACGGCGCTGGCCCTGCTCGAACGCGGCGTCTGGGTGCATCCCGGCTACTTCTTCGGAATGCCGGACTCGGGCTGGCTGGTCCTCAGTTTGCTCGGGCCGGTGGAGGAGTTCAGTCGCGGGGTCTGCGAGCTGGCCGACTATCTGGGGCAACGGACCGCTTGAGCCGGGACGGCGTCGTACTGGCTGACGCCGCAGACGCGCGCGGCCAGCGATCCGGCTGACCTGGTTCGTCTTAGGCTCGGAGGCTCGGAGGCTCGGACTTAAAGTACTACAGTTGTAGATCGTCTTTGCGGAGGGAGCAGGGGGCTTCAGCCCCCTGAAAAACTGCCCAAAAAGCGGGGCCTTCAGGCCCGGAACAGGGCAATCCAAAGCAAATACAACTGTAGTATTAGGAGCTAGTTGAAATACTCCCGTCGGGTGGAAGGTACGGGCTTTAGCTGGAGAGTACGGGCTTTAGACCGTACATAAATACTGCAAAATCAGACGGGCTTTAGCCCCTGAGGGCCATAATCCGGGTTCCTCAATCGATTTTCAACAAGTTCTTAGAGCAAAAACGGGACCAGCGCCGCCACACGCTGGCAATACGACTGATACGACGCGCCGAAATGCTCGCGCATCCATTGCTCTTCCAGCCGCAGCTTGCTCCAAAGGGAAGCAGAGACCAGGACGAAGGCCAGGATGCCCCGAAGCTCTGTGGTGGCAATGGCGGTGCCGAGAAAACCTGTGAGCAGACCCGTATAAATCGGGTGCCGCACCAGCGCATAGGGCCCCGTGACAATGAGTTCGTGGCCCTCCTTGATGGTGACCGACCGACTCCAGTTGCGGCCGAGATGAAGACGCGCCCAGACCGAGAAGAGCAATCCCGCAGCAGTGATGGCAGCGCCCACAAAGAAACTGATGTGGCCGGAATGCAGGAAATGCCAATCGAGCGCGCGCGGGAGGATGTTTGGCTGGACCAGCAAGACGACCACTGCGACGAACAGAACCGCCCGCAACACGCGCGATACGGCGGGTTCCAAGCGCTTCGTTGCCTTCACATTTGCGGCCATGATCTGCCAGAAGACCAGATACGCGATCCAAAGGACGGGAAACAGATATACGTCGAGCAAACGCATGAGATTTTCTCCTCCTGCGAAGTCAATACGGATCGACGCGCAATCCGGTTCTCGATCTTGGCGCTGTGCCTGCCCGCCCGTTCCTCACAGCCCGCGCAGAAATGGGTTGCTGCGGCGTTCCTGGCCGATAGTGGTGGTGGGACCGTGGCCGGGCAAGACCTGGGTATCGTCGGGCAACAGGAGCAGGCGCCTCTGGATCGAGTCGATAATCTGACCGTAGTCGCCGCCCGGCAGGTCGGTGCGCCCGATGCTGCCGGCAAAGAGCGTATCGCCGGCAATGAGCAGTTTGAGCGGGGCAAAAAGGAGGCAGACCGAGCCCTGCGTGTGGCCGGGAGTATGCAGCACCTGGGCGCGATAGTGTTCCAAGCCAACCAGTTGGCCTTCGGCCAGGCTCTCGTCGGGCGGCGCGGTCTCAGGCGTTGCCACCCCCAGCCATCCGGCCTGCATCTCCATCATTTTCAGCAGCGGCAGGTCGTTTTCATTCAGCAGGATAGGTGCGCAGGTCAGCCGCTTGAGCTTCAGCGCACCGCCCACATGGTCGATGTGGGCGTGGGTGACAAGAATCTGCTTGAGCTTGAGGCCAAGCCCGGTAAGCCGACTGTGAATGCGGCCCACTTCGTCGCCAGGATCGATGACGATCGCCTCGCCGCTTTCCTGGTCGCCCAGGATCGTGCAATTGCAAGCCAGCGGACCGACCGGAAAGCTCTCCAGAATCATGGTTTCATTGTAAGACGCAATGGCCCGGAACGGTGAGCGGAAAGATCCATCTGCCGGCTCTGGCCCGAGCGGAAAAATGGCCGGCCAACAAAAGCGGCAGACCAAGGGGCCTGCCGCCTGGGTGAATCGTGTAGCGAAGGAGGCTTCTACTTGCCGGACTTGGCGGGAGCCGAGACGGGCGCGGAGTTGCCCAACACCGAATGCGAGCCGCTGGAACGCTGGTAGAGAATGGTCAGGGTGATCGAGGTGCACATGAAGATGATCGCCGACCAGGTGGTGAGCCGGGTGAGCACGTTGGCCGCGGCGCGTGGGCCGAAAGCGGTCTGCGATCCCTGGCCGCCGAAGGCGCCAGCCAGATCGGCCGAGCGGCCCTGCTGCAACAGGACAACCCCGATCAGAAACAAGCACACAATAATGTGCAACACGACGACAAAGTAAAAGAGAATATTCATCTCAAAGGCTGCTTTCCAGATCAATCCGGTTCGCCCGGACGAGAGACATTTGGTGCGGAGGAGGGGACTTGAACCCCTATGCCTTGTGGGCGTCAGCACCTCAAGCTGGTGTGTCTGCCAATTTCACCACCTCCGCACTGGGGTGAACCCTTTGAGTATAGCAAAAGGAGAGGACGATGAGAACCGGAGCCTGTCAAGTCCTCGATTCGCCGCGCTCTTTCCCGGTGGAAAAACCGGCAACCCGGGACGCTGGCGCGGCTTTCTCCATCGGGTCGGGCGTCCGCTACTGAATGCGCTCGAAGGGGAAGCCTCCCTCGCGCAGGGCGTGGCTGATGACGGTGATGTGGGTCGCGCCGCGGGTTTCGATGGTCACGTCGATCACCGTTTCGCCCAGGCTGACGCCGTAGTAGGACCGATTGTGGATGGTTTCGACGATGTTGGCTCGCTCCCGGGCCAGAATCTCGGCAAGCGCCAGCAAGGCTCCGGGGCGGTCCTGCAGGTGGACGCGAATGCGCAACAGGCGGCCGTCTTTCACCAGTCCGCGCTCGATGATCTTGGCCAGCAGGGTAACGTCGATATTGCCGCCGCAGACCAGCACCACGGTCCGGCGGTGCCGCAGGTTGGTCTTGGACTGGACGACGGCGGCCAGGGCTGCCGCGCCCGCGCCCTCGGCCAGCGTCTTCTCCTGCTCCAACAACAGGAGAATGGCGCTGGCGATCTCCTCGTCGTCCACGGTCACAATCTCGTCCACGTAGCGGGAGACCAGCGGCAGCGTCAGGTCGCCGGCGCGGCGCACCGCAATGCCATCGGCGATGGTGGCTTCGGCGGCAATGGTCACCGGGGCGCCGGCCTCGCGGGCGCGCAGCATCGAAGGCAAACACTCCGACTCGACCCCGATGACGCGAATCCTGGGATTGGTCTCCTTGAGCGCGCAGCCGATGCCGCCGATAAGACCGCCGCCGCCGATGGGCACCACGACCGCCTCGATCTCCGGCACCTGTTCGAGCAGTTCCAGGCCGATGGTGCCCTGGCCGCTGATGACCTCGGGATCGTCGAAAGGATGGATGAAGGTGCGGCCCTCCTCGGCGCGGCGGCGCAGCGCCTCCTCGCAGGCTTCATCGTAGTTCGCGCCGTAGAGCACCACCTCGGCTCCATAGCCGCGGGTGGCGGCCACCTTGATCTGCGGCGTGGCCAGCGGCATGACGATCTGCGCGCGGATGCCAAGGGCTGCGGCATGGTAGGCGACCCCCTGGGCGTGATTGCCGGCGCTGGCCGCAATCACGCCCCGCTTGCGCTCCGTCTCGCTCAGCGTGAGCAGCTTGTTGAGCGCGCCCCGCTCCTTGAAGGAACCCGTGAGTTGCAGGTTTTCCAGCTTCAGATGCAGGGGCAGGCCGGTCAGTTCTGAAAGGGAGTGCGAAAGCTGGCAGGGCGAAACGTAGATGGCTTCGCTGATGCGCGCCCGCGCGGCCTGAATGCTGGAAAGCGTGACAGATTCCAAATTGTGCCTCCTTCGGCGGAGCAAAAAAGTCTGTGGAATTGAACGGAAAATAAAAATGCCACCAGCCGCGTTCGCGGGTGGTGGCCTGGGTGCTGCATAACTCGAAAATCCGGTTTGTCAGGCTTCCTATCCCGCGCGCTTCATGGGGCTGCTCATTCGAAGGCTGGGCATCGGCATAGCAATGCGCATAACCGGGAAGAAGCTCGCATTGGCGCAGTACAAATGCATGACGTTGATTGAAGTAAAGCAGAAAAACAAAGAATCCGTCAAGAAACGGGCGCGAGGAAGGGTTCTTCGGCCATCCTCCATCGGGCGCCCCCTTATTACTACAGTTGCAGATCGTCTTTGCGGTACTCCAGTTGCAGATCGTCTTTGCGGAGGGAGCAGGGGGCTTCAGCCCCCTGAAAAACTGCCGAAACAACGAGGCCTTTAGGCCCGGAACAGGGCAATCCGAAGCAAATACAACTGTAGTACTCATTGGCCGGTCGAGAATTAGCCGGTTGAGCCTTGCAACGGATGGCTTCGCAGTTTATTTTTGTCTCTTCCGTGCCCTTTGCGAGCCTGATACCCTGAAATCCTTCTTGCTGCGCAGGCTAGCTTTCCGGGGATAACAGCACTTCTGGTGACCTTCGCACGATGCTTCGGGTTACCTTTGTGATCGCAGAACGGAGAATTTTTCTCACGATTTATTCATTTGCAGGCGATTCTATCTAGTAAGCAATCATCTTGTGTTCATTGAGTATGACTTCAGGGGGGCAAACACGCATGGTGTGTACGAAATGCCAAAGCACTAGAATGCGTCGGATCGGAAGGGTCGGATTCCTGCGCAGAAAACTGGCTCCGCTGTTCGGTTATTATCCGTGGCGATGCTCCATCTGCGGAACGGTCCAGTTACTGAGAGCGCGCGGTGAGCGCATGCGCACGTATGACTCTCCCCCTGCGCGCGAAGATGATCTCGTCCATTCATCCAACGAAATGCACAGAAGAATCGCCGGCTGAAGCCACAAATCTTCCCCTCATCTCCGGCTTCAGTTTGTTTTCCCCGACCGGCGGGCGATAACTTCCTTTCGCACGTGACCAAGAGTTGCGTCTGCCTGACTTGCAGAGGCGGATTTTTTGACTTGTTCGGTCGTGGAGCTCAAGAGCGAGCGTTTTTAAAAACAGCTTGAACCCATTCTTGGATTGAGTCTCAAGTTGAATGGCTCCCAGCTGGTTCGATCCACCGATCCAATTGCCGGCGCACATCGAGAGACAGAATGGGTTGAACAGTGGCCGCCCCTTGGCCCCCGGCGCCGAAGGCTCCGCCGATATCCAGTCCGTCGCGCCAGATAGACCCGGCGGCCGAGCACGCCCATCTGTGGTAATGGCCTCCCGCACTGCCTTCCGCTTGCGGTGCGAAAGCCGATTCTTCCCTTCACTCGAAGCGGCGTCAAATCAACACGTTGTTGCGCACTCACCGGCACTCAACTGCCGGCTCTGGAAGTCAGACGCCCTATTCCCTGTACCGGCGGCCGCTGAACTGTATACCATCAGAGGAACAGTTTCTCTGGGAGTCGAACGCCATGAAGATGCGGCCTGGAACACAAACAGGGTTTTTGTCGTGCGGCAAAGAGTGGACGGAGGGCGAAGCACTCGAGGTTCATTCGCCCTGGGACCAGGGACTGGTGGGCCGGGTGACGATGGCCACCCGGGCGGACGCGCGCCATGCCTTGCATCACGCCGTGGCCAGCCAGCGCCGCGCACGCGCCCTGCCGCGCTGGAAGCGGCGCGAAATTCTGGAGGACGTGGCCGCGGCGCTCATCGAGCAGAAGGAGCGCTTCGCGCAGTTGATTGTCGCCGAGGCGGGCAAGCCGGTTCGCCTGGCGCGGACCGAGGTCGATCGCGCCGTGCTCACCTTCAAAACCGCTGCCGAAGAGACCTCGCGGATGGGCGGCGAGAGCATTCCGCTGGACCTGATGGAGGGCAACGAAGGCCGCTGGGGGCTGGTGCAGCGCTTTCCGCGCGGACCCGTGCTGGCCATTACACCCTTCAATTTTCCGCTGAATCTGGTGGCGCATAAGCTGGCGCCCGCGCTGGCCGCCGGCTGCCCGGTGATTCTGAAGCCCGCGCCCGAAACCCCGTTTACCGCCCTGGCCCTGGGAGAAGTGATTCTGAAGGCCGGCTGGCCCGCCGAAGCGCTGGCCGTGCTGCCGCTGAGCAACGCCGACACCGCCTGGATGGCCGAAAAGGAAGAGAGCATCAAGCTGATCAGCTTTACCGGATCGGCCAAAGTGGGCTGGGAACTGAAGGCTCACTCGGGGCGCAAGCGCGTGCTGCTGGAACTGGGAGGCAATGCCGCGCTGATCGTCTGCGGCGACTGGCCTGACCTGGACGAGGCGGCAGCTCGCACCGCGCACGCGGCTTTCAGCTTCGCGGGCCAGTCCTGCGTAAGCGTGCAGCGGGTGTTTGTCGAGCGCAGCATCTTCCAGACGTTTTTGTGGAAGGTGGTCGAGGAGACCGCCAAGCTGGCCTCGGGCGACCCGGCGGCGGAGGCCACCGAGATCGGTCCGCTCATCCGGCCCGCCGACGCCGAGCGCGTCGAGTCCTGGATCAAGGAGGCGGTCGAGGGCGGCGCCAAGCTGGTGGCCGGCGGTGAACGCCACGGCTCCATGGTGACCCCGGCCATCCTGACCGGAACCAGGCCGGGCATGAAACTGCGCGATGAAGAAGTCTTCGGCCCGGTGGTGGCCATCGAACCCTACGATGATTTCGAGCAGGCTCTGGCCGACGTAAACCACTCAAAGTACGGACTGCAAGCCGGACTGCTCACCCGCGATGCCGGCCGCATTCTTACCGCCTTCCGCGAGCTTGAAGTCGGCGCTTTGATTGTGGGCGACACACCCAGTTGGCGCCTCGATCCAATGCCTTTCGGCGGGGTCAAAGACTCCGGACTGGGTCGCGAGGGGATACGTTCGGCCATCGAAGAGATGACCGAGCCGCGTATGCTGGTCGTCGCGGGGCTATAGCGAAGTCAGAGTCGATGCACCCGGAAACCCCTGCCTTCCAGTCCACGCGGCCTTCCGGGAGTGGCGACCCCGCACAAACTTCAAAGGGACACGATAACTCTGCTTTCGCTCTATAAGTCAGGCACGGCGCTGCCGGACGCCCGCCCGCGCCATGCTATCAGGAGCGTGTTGAAATACTCCCGTCGGGTGAAGGGTACGGGCTTTAGCCCCTGAGGGAATGCCGGTCCACCGGTCTCAACCTCTCCAAGGCGCTGAAAATGGATTCAATCATTGAGACACTGCGCTAGGGGTTGGCCAACCCGCTTGCCCAGTCTTGCTTACTTGGCCTTCTGCGCGGCCCAGCGCTTGCGCTGCGCATCGGCAATCCGCTGGCGCGCCTCGGGGCTCAATACACGGCGCTTTTTCGCCTTGGCCGCGGGCGCGGCTTTCTTGGTGATGCGCTCAGTTACTTTGGCTGTGACTTTACCAGTGGCGGCCAGCAGGGTGCGAACCTGCGTAAGCCTTGCGATTTCGGCGTCGATGAGGACAAGAATAGAGTCATTCGTCATAAGTCAAGCATAATTCACAAATTCTTTTTTGCCTAGCTTGGATGAAGGATGCCTCTATCTTGCCTTTCCTCTTCACTTACAAGACCGGATACTCCGCGCGGACCTTATACGTTGACTTGGTGAATTCGTAATTTAGCAACGAACATTCGGGTGCCCCAGGTCTCGCTTTTGAGACCTGGGGCACGACGAAATTACGCGGCCAAGGTACTAGAGCCTGTCATGAACTTGCGCGCGGCCAGAGATCCGTTCTCAACGCGATCTCTACCGCGTACGCAGCCACCCATAAAGCGGAAAGCAATCGGCCATCTCGCGAACCTCATTGCGAATCCCTTCCAAAGCCGCATCGTCGTTGCGCTGTTCCAGGGCCTTGGCAATCCACTTGGCGATCCGCCGCATCTCCGGCTCCTTCATGCCCCGGGTCGTCAGCGCGGGCGTGCCGATGCGAATACCCGAAGGCTTGAGCGGCGGGTTGGTGTCATAAGGAATGGCGTTCTTGTTGACCGTGATGCCGGCCTTGCCCAGCGCCAGCTCGGCCTCGGAGCCCAGGATGCCCTTCTCGAAGACATCCACTAACATCAGGTGATTGTCCGTGCCGCCGGAGACGATGCGGAAGCCGGACTCCTTGATCTCCGCCGCGAGCACCTGCGCGTTGGCCACGATCTGCGCGGCATAAGTCTTGAACTCCGGCCGCAAAGCCTCGCCCAATGCCACCGCCTTGGCGGCCACGATGTGCACCAGCGGGCCGCCCTGCTGGCCGGGAAATACTGCCTTGTCCACCGCTGCGGCCAGCGCCTGGCTGCACAGAATCAGCCCCGCGCGGGGCCCGCGCAGCGTCTTGTGGGTGGTGGTGGTGGTGATGTGCGCATACGGCACGGGCGAGGGATGAACGCCGCCCGCCACCAGGCCGGCGATGTGCGCCATGTCGAAGATGTACACCGCGCCCACCTTGTCGGCAATCTGCCGCATGCGGGCGAAATCCCACAGCCGGGGATAGGCGCTGGCCCCGCCGATGATCACCTTCGGCTTCTCGCGCAGGGCGATCGACTCCAGTTCGTCGTAGTCGATCATCTCAGTGTCGCGCCGCACGGTGTAGAACGTGGGCCGATAGAGTTTGCCGCTGAAACTCAACTTACGTCCATGAGTCAGGTGTCCGCCGTGCGCCAGGTCCAGGCCCAGGATCGTGTCGCCCGCCTGCAAAACCGCCATGTAGGCTGAAGCGTTGGCCTGCGAGCCGGAGTGCGGCTGCACGTTGGCGTGCTCGGCGCCGAAGATCTGTTTGGC
>Ga0182030_10005342_pt1 | contig 27306 bp, 26 predicted proteins | sample 812S3MmetaG_FD_121299 | JGI IMG/M metagenome (GOLD analysis project Ga0182030, IMG submission 121299) | Permafrost microbial communities from Stordalen Mire, Sweden - 812S3M metaG (Illumina Assembly) | ecosystem: Environmental > Terrestrial > Soil > Wetlands > Permafrost | place: Sweden... | reverse complement strand
CTGCTGCAGACGCAGGTTGAACATTTCATGGCGCAGGTCCCGGCTCTTGGCCGACAACTCCACCAGCGTCATGTCTTTCATTTCCGTAAATTTCATAAACTCAATTCCGCCTATCGCGAGCCCCGGTGCCGCGAGATGAATTTCGTCCGGATCGGCAGCTTCGTGGCCGCCAGACGCAACGACTCGCGCGCGATAATCTCCGTCACCCCGTCCACTTCAAACAAAACGTTCGCCGGACGGATCACGGCCACCCAGCCTTCGAGCGGTGCCTTGCCCTTGCCCATGCGGGTTTCGAGCGGCTTCTTCGTGAACGACTTTTGCGGGAAAACCCGGATCCACATCTTGCCGTGCCGCTTCATGTTGCGGGCAATCGCCACGCGCGCCGCCTCGATCTGCTTCGCGTCCATCCAGCAACGTTCCAGCGACATCAAACCGTATTCGCCAAATGCCACCGTGTTGCCGCTGTAAGCCATGCCGGCGCGGTTGCCCCGGTGCATCTTCCGAAATTTTACCCTTGCTGGTTGCATTGCCATAACAAAAATCTTTTAAAATCAGTTCGCGACCGGTTCGGGCGCCGGCGCCGGAGGCACAATCGGCAGGGCCGGCGGCACCACGGGCTTTTCCTTCGTCGGTTTGTTTTCGCCCTTGCAAATCCAGCACTTGACGCCCAGCTTGCCGTACAACGTGAGCGCCTCGGCAAAACCGTAGTCAATGTTCGCGCGCAGCGTGTGCAACGGCACGCGGCCCCAGTGATAGGTCTCCACGCGTGCCAGTTCCGCACCCCCCAGGCGACCGGCACAACGTATTTTAATTCCTTCGGCGCCAAAATCCCGCGCCGTCTGCAAAGCCTTTTTCATCGCCCGGCGGAACGACACCCGGCGCTCGAGCTGCAACGCGATGTTTTCCGCGACCAACTGCGCATCGGTCTCCGGCGTCTTCACCTCGACGATGTCCACGTAAACTTCCTTGCCGGTCATCTTGCTCATCTCTTCCTTGAGCTTGTCAATTTCGGCGCCTTTGCGGCCGATGACCACGCCCGGACGCGCGGTCATGATGGTGATGCGGCAGCGGTTCGCCGCGCGCTCGATCAAAATCCTCGGCACGGCGGCCGCTTCGAGTTTCTTCTTCAGCAGTGTGCGGATGGCGCGGTCCTCGCTCAGCAGCTTGCCGAATTCCTTCTTCTCGGCATACCACTTCGAGCGCCAGTCCTTGTTGACGCCGACTCGCAGACCGATTGGATTTGTTTTTTGTCCCATACTTGCTTATTCGTCCGACAAGGTGATTTTGATGTGACAGCGGCGCTTCAGGATCGGCCCGGCGGAGCCGCGCGCCTTGGGCATGAAACGTTTGATGATCATCGCCGAACCAGTCACGGCTTCCTTCACGCGCAGCGACTCCGGCTTGAGATTCTTGTTGTTCTCCGCGTTGGCGATGGCCGACCGGAGGGTTTTGGCCACGAACCGCGCGGACTTGCGCGGCACCACCGCGAGAATTGCCTGCGCCTGCAGCGCGGGCAGCCCCTGGATCTGTCGCACCATCTCGCGCATTTTCTGCGGCGACATCGGCACGTTTTTGGCAATTGCGTAAACTTCCATGCTATTTCGCCTCCGCCTTGGCCGTGTGCGCACCGTGCTTCTTGAACGTGCGCGTCAGCGAAAATTCGCCGAGCTTGTGGCCGACCATGTTTTCCGTCACGAACACCGGGTTGAAAATCTTGCCGTTGTGCACGCTGAACGTGAGCCCGACGAAATCCGGCGTGATGGTCGAACGCCGCGACCAGGTCTTGATCGGCGTCTTCTGGTTTGCTGCCTTCGCCTTCTGGATCTTATCCAGCAGGTGAAAATCCACAAACGGACCTTTTTTAATCGAACGTCCCATAAAATTTTACTTGTTCTTCATCGGCAAACCGTTGCGCTGAACAACGATGAAGCGGTTGGAATGCTTGTATTTGACCCGCGTCTTGCCGCCCTTGGCGATCTTGCCCCACGGCGATGTCAACTGCTGCCAGCCGCCGCCAGACTTCGACTTGCCCTGGCCGCCGCCGTTCGGATGGTCCACCGGGTTGCGCGCCACGCCACGGCTGATGCCGCGGATGCCGCGATGCCGCGAACGACCCGCCTTGCCGAGAATCACGTTTTCATGCTCGGTGTTGCCGACCTGCCCGATGGTCGCATAGCAGTCGCCGTTCACCTTGCGGATTTCACCGGAAGGCAGACGGATCTGGGCGTATCCTTCATCGCGTGACATCAAGGTCGCCGCGCCGCCCGCCGAACGGACCATTTGTCCGCCCCGACCCGGCGTCAGTTCAATGTTATGAATGGCAATGCCGACCGGAATGGATTTGAGCGGCAGCGCGTTGCCGATTTCCGGGGGAGCCGCCGGACCGCTGGAGATGGCCGCACCAATCTGGATGCCCACCGGCGCAATGATGTAACGCTTCTCGCCGTCCTTGTATTCGAGCAGCGCCAGGCGCGCCGAGCGCATCGGATCATATTCAATGGCCGCCACCTTCGCCTCCACGCCATGCTTGTTGCGTTTGAAATCCACGAGGCGGATTTTCTGCTTGTGACCGCCGCCAAGACCGCGCGTGGTCACGCGACCGTAGTGGTTGCGGCCACCGGTTTTCTTCCGCGTGACGACCAGCCGCTTCTCGGGCTTCGTCTTCGTAATATCGCTGAAATCTGCGAACGTAATGTAGCGCAGAGACGGCGTTAGCGGTCTAAAAGATTTAACTGGCATAAAAGCAAAAATCCAAGTCAGCAACTCTTGGTAGTCGGCGAGCCATCATTCCCGTCCCCGTAAGGGATCAGTTATCGGTTCGCAATCATGCTGTCCACACGGCCTTTCGGACGTGACGGAGCAGGGAAAATATCAAATGTGCGTTCTGATGCAAGAGGTTTTTTGCAAAATTTTAGGGTGTCTAAAAACGGATGTGGAACCGCAGAAATTGCGCCAGCGGTTCGACATACCGGGGATTTTAGCGAGGGATGGGAACGCCACACCGGAAAAGGAATACCGGCCCGTGGTACAGCCCTCGTGGCTTGCTGGATTAATCAGAAACGGAACCGCCCAGTGGTTCCGCAGATTTAATCGTCATTTGTTCCAACGCCTCGTCATGACCCAAGGCCAGGGCCGCGGCGATTTGTTTCGGCTCGGCGGTGAACGAACCCACCGGCAACGGACGGAGTGGCCGGAAAACTCTGATTTGGATTCCCGCCGGCGGCTGTTTCATCAGGTCGAGAGCGGCGTTGTAATGCACATTTTGTCGCGCCGTCCAGACCCGGGCCACCAGGGGAAACTCCGGGTAAGCCAGTTTTCCCATCCAGCGTGGTATCGGCTTGAGACGGAACGCCGGGTTGTGCGTGAGCACGACCGTGATTTCCGTCGCGCCATCCTGTATCGCCCGGCGAATGGGAATTGGGTCAGCCACCCCGCCGTCAGCGTAGGGCTTGCCGTCCACGAAATCAAATCCACGCGTCGCCAAAGCCATGGATGCCGTGGCGCGCAGGGCTGCAAAGACCCGATCATCGCAGACATGGAAGTAAGCCGGTTCACCCGTGTGACAATCAGTCAGCACGATGAAAAAACGGGTGGGCGCCTTCTGTAGAGCTTCGACGGAAAGCGGAACGCGCTTCCGCATGACATGGTCCACCAGGTAAGCCAGGTCAATCATCGGTTTGTGGCGGAGGAAATTGCTTTTGCGAACCACATTGCAGGCCAGTTCGCGCCAGATGGTCAGGCCCGGCTCCCACATGTCGGCAACAAAATAGGCCGCCGAACAGGCGCCGGAAGAAGCCGCGTAAACCAGATCGTATTGCCGCCGCCCACGTTCCTGAAGATAGGCCAGCACTCCCGCCGCCCACGCTCCGCGCATCGCTCCACCTTCCACAATCAACGCGGTTTTGCGGCGAACACCTGACCCTGCAATTTCAACTATCGGCGGCGACATCCCATTTCCTTTCAGCTTCAGGCCCGGTTACACTTGGCGGGACCCCGGGCGGGATTCCGTTGATTCAACATAGCACACCTCCGTTGAATCACAGGGTGAGCCGTACGAAATCAGCGGAGCGACTTTGATGAATAATCCTCGCTTGGCTCCAATTTCACAGCGCATGCGAACGTGACGGTGGTCGTGAGGCCGCGCTCCGTCCGATTTAATGCCGGAATTGCGATTGCTTGCTGACCTTGGCCAGGCGTTTTTCCCAGTCGCCCTTGTGTGCCAGCGGGTCGGCATCCGTGCCCCAAAGTTTTTTCACCATCTCGCGCTGTGGTACGAACGGACATTTCGCCTTCGGATTCTTGAACTCCTCCATTTCGCGCAATGCCAGTTGCGTGCCGGTCATCACGGATGTCCTTCCAAATTGCTGGTTCAGCACGTGTGCCGCGTCGTCGAGCGCGCCCCAGCGCTCGGCATCGGTACGCCCCCACAACGTCGGCTGCGTGTCCAGCCGCGCCAGGTTCCAGAAGGCGATGCGGATCTGTCGCACCGGCCTCACCTGCCCGCCCATGACATCACAGAAAATTTCCTCAATGGTGGCGTTGACGACCGAATTCTGAAACTGCGGCTCACGGAAACGATGGCCACCGCCAACTTCACTGAAATCGTTGAAGCGGATCGTCAGGGACATTTCGCGCGCCTGCAACTGCTCGCGACGCAACTGGCCGGTCAGCCGCGTCGCCTCGCTCAACGCGAACGTCAGCGCCGCCCCGTAATCCGGCTCGTCGTAAGGCAACGTGGTGTTGCTGGAAATGGTTGTGCGGTCCTTCACCTCCAGCAGCAACGGCTCGTTCCACAGCCCATTGGCAAACAGCCAAAGCTGCTGGCCCCAGATGCCGAATTTCTGCCGGAGCAGCATCGAAGGCAGCTTCGCCACGTGACCAAATGTGGTCGCACCCAGCGCGGCCAGGGCGCGTTGGCGATTTTTGCCGATGCCGGAAAGTTCGCGCACGGAACGGTCCTGTAAAAATTCCTTCTCCGATCCGGTCGGAATTTCAATGAAACCCGGCTTGGCCGCATCCGTCGCCAGCTTGGCGAGCCGCGAGGAACTCGCCAGGCCCGCGGACACCGGTAGCTTCACCTCCTGCAAGATTCGCTGGCAGATTTCCTTCACATATTTTTCCGGCGTGGTGTTGCGCCAGACGTGGCGGTCCATCGTGGTGAAATCCAGAAAGCCCTCGTCAATCGAGATGGGCACGAGCATCGGTGAATATTCCTCGAGCACGCGGAACATTTCCGCCGACAACCGGCGGTATTCGTCGTAGTGCGGCCGGCAGAGCACACCGCGCGGACACAGCCGTTTCGCTTCAAAACACGCCATGCCGGTCTTGATGCCAAATTTCTTGGCCTCGCGGTTGGCGGCAATGACGATGCCGTCGCCGCGCCGCCCGCCGCCCACCCAGACCGGGCGTCCCTGCAACTCGGGCTTCAACGCGATTTCGCAACTGGCGAAAAAGCTGTCACCATCCACGTGCAGGATGCGAATGGGCGGTTTTGCATTCACGGGCAGACTCTATTTGTACCCAAATTCAGGCCGTGTCAAATCCTCGCACACCGGCAGGGACAAAGGCTGTCCAACCAAAAAAAAACGGCGCGGAAATCTTTCCGCGCCGTTCGGAATTTAAATCAATTCTAGGTCAAAACAATCTTGTCGCCGTCCTTCAGCGTCACGATGGCTTTCTTCCAGTCCGGAGCCTTGCCGGCTTGCGAGGTGCGCTTGCGGCGGGACTTACCACGGACGTTCAGCGTATTCACCTTCGTGACCTTGACCTTGAACAGTTCCTGCACCGCCTGGCGGATTTCGGTCTTGTTCGCGCGGCGGTCGGCCACCACGGTGTATTGGTTGTACTTCTCGCCCTGGCGCGTGCCCTTCTCCGTCAAACGGACGGTCTTGATGACTTCAAAAGCGTTCATGTTATTCCTTGATCAGACGGGCCTCGACTTTTTCGAACGCGCTCTTCGTAAAGAGCAGCTTGTCGGGCCGCAAAATATCGTACGTGTTCACCGAATCGCTCGTGGCCAGCGTCACATTTTCGATGTTGCGCGCGGCGAGCGTGAGGTTCTTGTCCGCCGGGGCGACGATGAGCGTCGAGCCCTTCAGCTCCAGCGCGGACATCAGGCTGACGAAATCCTTCGTCTTCGGCGAGGTGATCTTCAAATCGTCCACCAGCATCACGTCGCCGGCCTTGAGCCGTTCGCTCAGCGCCTTGCGCAACGAGAGGGAGCGGGTCTTCTTGGAAACTTTCTTCCGGAAATCGCGGGGCTGGGGGCCGAAAACCACACCGCCACCGACCCACAACGGCGATTGATGGGAACCGGCGCGCGCGCGGCCGGTGCCTTTTTGCTTCCACGGCTTCTTGTTCGAGCCGGAAACTTCGCCGACTTTCTTGGTGCTGGCCGTGCCCATGCGCTGCGCCGCCTGGTAGGCGACCACCACGTCATGCACCGCTTGCGTGCCTTTTCCGTTTTCAATCAGCGGGAACTTGACCTCAAGTTCGCCCTGCTGCTTTCCTTCGATATTTTTAATGGCGATCTTCATGGCCGTTCAAATTACTTTTTGGCTTCAGCGGGTTTGGCTTCGGCCTTCTTCGCGTCGGCGGAACCCTTCTTCTTCATCGGCGCCAGGCTGACCGGCGGTTTCCAGCCCTTGGGGCGTTTCTTGGATTCACGGATGACAACGTAATCCCCTTCCGCACCGGGTATCGCGCCCTTGATGAGCAGCAAATTGTCCGCTTCCCGCACCTGGATGACCTCCAGGTTCTGGGTCGTACGCGTGTCCTGCCCCATGTGGCCGGGCATCTTCATGCCGCGCATGACCGTGCCGGGAAACAGGCGCTGACCGATCGCGCCACTGCGGCGGTGCCAGCCCTTGGCGCCGTGCGTTGAATCGCCACCGGCAAACCGATGGCGCCGCACCACGCCCTCAAAACCACGGCCCTTGGTCACGCCGATCGCGTCAATAAAATCACCGACGGCAAACAGTGTTGGTCCGACCACATCGCCCGGCTTCACTTCTTTGGAAAAATTCCGGAATTCGCGGATACGTTTTACAGCCACGCCGTTTTGCTTTTTGATGTGGCCGAGCAGCGCCTTGGTGAGCCGTTGTTCCTTCTGATCGTCGAAGCCGAGTTGCACGGCGTTATAGCCGTCCTTGCCGGCCTGGGTTTTCACCTGCAGGACGCGGTTGGGACCGGCCAGCACAACCGTGACCGGCGTCATGATGCCGCGCGCATCATAGACGCGCGTGCTGCCGAGTTTTTTTGCAAGAAGTCCGAGTGGCATGGTCTGGGTGGTTAAATTTTTATGGTGATGTCCACGCCCGCCGGGAGATTGAGCTTTTTCAATTCATCCACGGTCTTGGCGGTCGGGTCGAGAATGTCAATCAGCCGCTTGTGCGTGCGCTGCTCGAAGGTTTCCTGTGATTTCTTGTCCGCGTGCGGCGAACGTTGGACGGTGAAGCGCTCGATGCGGGTCGGGAGCGGGATGGGCCCGGCGACGCGCGCGCCGGTGCGTTTGACGGTGTCGGCGATTTCACGCGCCGATTGGTCTATGACGCGCTGGTCATAGGCCTTAAGTCGAATGCGAATGCGTTGTGCTGCCATACAAAGAACAATTTTCTGTTTACCGTTTGACTAAATTTCTCCGCCCTCGGTTTGAAAGCGGGCGCGCAATCTATCAAACGCACGTTCCAATGCAATATCTTTTTTGAAATTTTTTGGTTCAATCCCGATCTTGAAGCGAAAAGTCTGAATTTTCGCCGCTTTTTCAAACCCATCTGTCGCGATGAATTCAAAGCGTGAAACGAAATTACCGCTGCCACGCGGCCCATTTGCAGTCTATTCTATCTCGCTCACAAACCGGCGGTATTGGGCCTCGACCTGGTCCGGTGTGACGGGACCGTCAAGGATCAACAGGCGATAGCGAAATGTAACCGACTGTTTTGGCTCCAGCGTGAAGTTCAATTTTTCCTTGCCGTTGCTGAAAATGGCCTGGCCCAGCGGATTGGCGGCGAACAAACCGTACCCGCGCGCATGCCAGTAAGTTGGAAATCCCATGTTCCGTGGATGGTCCAATATGGCCAGTGTCAGCGGCTCCTGATTGACCTTGCCGGTCAGCATTGCCCACCGCGCGCGCGTGCCCCAGACCGCATCGCCCGTCTTGCCTTCACTGCTACAATACAAACCGGTGACACCCGTGTTGTCCATCACCTTCACCGGAGTAGGCCGGCCGCTGGCATCGGTAAAGACCAGCGGATCGTTTGATGGCTGCTCCAGTTCGCGGCGCACGCGCAGGCCGAGCATCCCTTCCTTGTCGTCGTGAAACACGACCTGCTGATCCAAAGCCGTCAACATCGTGATCCGGTCCACCGCCCGCAGGTTCGGTCCCGCCTGAAAGATAAACCGGGTGTTCTCCCGCAAAATGGGACGGTTGTCAGGCATCATCCAATCCATTTCAACCTCCAGTTCGCCGCGATCGGTTCCGCCGGTGGCGCGCACAACCCGGCGATGCACGACCGCGCCCATCTTGCGTTGCTGCGCCGGCGGCAAGGCAACCGAGTTGTTCCAGAAATCAACACCGTTGACATTACCGTAACTCAGCCAGAACCCGGCATGGTGGGGGTGATCCACCCGTTCGCCCGGGCGCGGGTCGAGCGGAAAACCACGGGTGACAATGGTGCCTTGTGCCGTGCGCAACGGATAGAGCACGGGCACCTTCAGCTTCTCTGGCCAGATGTAGGAAGTAAACGGCTGGCCATCAATCAGGACATCAACCCGCCGATGCGCCTCGTCTTGCACGAAGCTCACAACCTTCGCCTGTGCCTGAATGGTAGCAGCCAGAAAACCAAGAGCCACGAGCAACACTCCCAGGCGCACCGGTTTCACTTTGCCAAACTGCCGGGAGAGTTAGTCCAGGACATTTTGTCAGACCACCGTGTTTGGGCCCCGCAAAGGCAGCCCGTCTGATTACTTTTTCTTGGCTTTGACCTTCGCCCAGCGCGCCTTCATCGCGGCCGAGATTCTGGCTCTGGCGGAGGCGCTCATCTTGCTTCTGGTTTTCGGCGCCGATTTGGTCGGAGCCTTCAGCCCTTTTTGTTTGGCCCAGCGCGCCTTGACGGCCGCACTGATTGCGGCCCGGCCGGCGGCGCTCATCTTCCGTTTCTTCGCGGGAACGGCTTGCGCGACAGGTTCGGCTGAAGCGCCTAGAATCTTGCCAAGTTCTTTTTCAAGAGATTGGATTTTTTCCTTCAGCGTGGCCGCCTTGCGCAATTGTTGAACTGACAGACCATTTAATGATGTACTCATAACGAGGTAACTACAATTTTCAGCACGATAAGTCAATAATAATGACATAAATTGGCTGCTTCTGTCAGACCACCAAAGTTCTATAACTCAATACTAATCTCGATTCATATTTATAACCTCCAAATTTTACAACTATCCGGACACTGGCTGCACATGATTCCCGAAGTGGAGGCTTCAGCTTGCGGTAACGTGCTTACGGATATGAATGACACGGCGTAAACGCCACGCTCCAATCTGGTTGTCCCGACCTCTTAGAACCATCTGGACAAGATGAAGCGGTACGCATAAGTTCAACTTGACATGAGGCCGGTCATGACCGATTCCAATTTCAAAATTCCGGAGGCGCTTGCAAAGCTGCTCGACCAGCAAAAGCAGATTCTTGGGCTGCTCGAAGAGTTCAAGGATATCATCGAGTTGGGAACGGTTTATCAACGCTGGGACGCCCAGGCTTTGAAGATTGTGCAGACGCTGGCGCCGGACCGGTACGACGAGTTTGTTAAATATTATCTGCCCAACCAGAACCGAAAACTGCTGGACGAGGCAATTCAGGACTATGTCCGGTGGATCGAGCCGGTGGAAGCACCCGGCACCGGCGAACTGCCTTTTGAGCCGCACGAGCTGGCCCGCGTCCGGCTTCTCAACCAGCTCCAGATCCTCGGCACGCTGGCCTGCCGGATTGATGCAGTGCTGGCGGACGTCGAGGGCAATTTATTTACCGAGCTGCAGGACAAGGAACTCGCGGCGGCCAGATTACTGAAAGAGACCAATCCCCGGGCGGCAGGAGCGCTGGCCGGGCTGGTTCTCGAACGTCATTTGCGGCAGCTCGCGGCGAATCGCGCGCTGACCATTCCGAGGAAACAAACCAGCATCCGCGAGCTGAACGATCCTTTGTTGAAAAGCAACGCCTACGGCCTGACCACCTGGCGGACGATTCAGATGCTCGGCGATTTGCGCAACCTCTGCTCCAGCCAAAGGAACGGCGACCTTACGAAAGAACAGGCTGAAGATCTTATTTACGGAGTTAGCTCCGTCATCAAGTCGGTCTTTTGACACGGCCTAAACTCATTAACACTCCTGCCAGCGAGATCGCAGGAAAGTGGTTCTGCAATCAGTAGACCACCAGACCGCTTATGGTTCATTACAACCCGGCCCAATCAAGCGATGCCGATTTGAAGAACGAATCTCTCATGGCGATCATTCTACCTGTCATTTTCATTACTATATTTTTGATTTATGGAATATTCACTTGATGATGCCTCTTAAGAGGCCGGGCACATAAGCTCATAAAGCGAAGAGGAGTTCGTAACCAAGAGAAGAAAAACAAATGCGACGGTTGAACCGTCGCATTTGGTGATAAAACATTTGAGCATCCGGCTTAAGTTCTGGCCGCCGGCTTTTTGGCCGCTGCGTCCAGGATCGTGCTGAGCACGCTGTTGGGCACCTGTTCGAACGTCAGCGGTTCCATGGAATAGGATGCACGGCCCTTGGACAACGAACGGATGGCCGTGGCGTACCCGAACATTTCCGCCAGCGGCACCTGCGCGTTGACAATCGTCTGGCCTTGCTTGGCCTCGATGCTGATGATCACTCCACGCCGCCGGCTGATGTCGCCGATCAAATCGCCCTGGTATTCGTCAGGCGTGGTGAGCTCCACCTTCATGATCGGTTCGAGCAGAATCGGATGCGCTTTTTTAAAGGCGTCCTTGAGCGCAAAGATGCCGGCCATCTTGAACGCCAGCTCGTTCGAGTCCACTTCATGAAACGTGCCGTCCGTGACCTGCACCTTGATGTCAATGACCTGGTAGCCGGCATAAACGCCGCCCTTGATGGCTTCCTCGATGCCGTCAATGACCGCCGGGATGTATTCCCGGGGAATTGCGCCGCCGACAATCTTGTTTTCAACCTCGACGCCTTTGCCTTTTTCGTTCGGCTGAATCTGGATGCAGGCGTGGCCGTATTGGCCGCGGCCGCCGGATTGACGGATGAACTTGCCTTCGCCGTCAGCGGGCTTGGTGATAGTTTCGCGGTAAGCGATCTGCGGCGCGCCGGTGTTGCAATCCACCTTGAACTCGCGCTTGAGCCGGTCGCAAATGATTTCCAAGTGCAACTCGCCCATGCCGGCGATGATGAGCTGGCTGGTCTCCTCGTTGGTGAAGCAGCGGAACGTCGGGTCTTCCTCGGCCAAGCGCTGCAAACCCTCGGACATCTTGTCGCGATCGGCCCGCGTCTTCGGCTCGACGGCCATGCTGATGACCGGTTCGGGGAACGTCGGCGGTTCCAGCGTCACGTCGTAATCCTCGTCGCACAGCGTGTCACCGGTGGTGATGTTGCGCAGGCCGACGAGCGCGGCGATGTCGCCGGCAAAAACCTGGGTGATGTCCTTGCGTTCGCTGCCCTGGATGATCATCAGGCGGCTGACGCGTTCGCGTTTGCGTGTGCGGGGATTGTAAATCGTGTCGCCCTTTTTAAGCGTGCCGGAATAAACGCGGAAGAACACCAGCTTGCCCGCATAGACGTCGGTCCACAGCTTGAACGCCAGCGAACAGAACTTGTTGCTGTCGCTGGTCTCGACGTGAACGGGATTTTCCGTGCCCAATTCCAGCCCTTCCGCGCCAGGAACATCCAGCGGGCTCGGCAGGTAATCCACGACTGCGTCAACCAAAGTTTGCACGCCCTTCTTTTTGAAAGCCGAACCGCAGAGCACGGGAACCAGTTCAATCTTGCAGGTCAACCGGCGGATGGCGGCTTTGAGCACCGGCGGTGTGATTGGCTTTTCCTCGATCACGAGGTTGGCGATCTCTTCGTCCTTGTTGGACACCGCGTCAATCAGTTCGGCCAGCGCAGCCTTGGCGCGTTCCTGATGCTCGGCCGGAATGTCCTTCACCTCGTAGTTAAGGCCTTCGTTGACCACGTCTCCGGGTCCCCAGAGGACGGCCTTCTGGTTGACGACGTCAATGACGCCTTCGAAATGGTCTTCCGCCCCGATGGGCAGGAAAATCGGGTAGGCATACGCCTTGAGCTTGTTGCGCATGTCGGCCAGGGCGTTTTCGAAATTCGCGCCGGTGCGGTCCATCTTGTTGACAAACGCAATGCGCGGCACCTTGTACTTGGTCGCCTGGCGCCAGACGGTCTCGGATTGCGGCTGCACGCCGGCCACGCCGCAAAACACGGCAACCGCGCCGTCAAGCACGCGCATGGAGCGCTCCACCTCGGCCGTGAAATCCACGTGGCCGGGGGTGTCAATGATGTTGATGCGATGGGTGACGTCCTTGAACGCCTTGAACAGCTTGTCCTCGCCGGATTTGACCGACTTCTGCGTCCAGTAACAGGTTACGGCCGCCGAGGTGATCGTGATGCCGCGTTCGCGTTCCTGCTCCATCCAGTCGGTGACCGTGTTGCCATCATCCACGTCGCCGATCTTGTGAATGAGGCCGGTGTAAAACAGGATGCGCTCGGTCGTCGTCGTCTTGCCCGCGTCAATGTGCGCCGCGATGCCGATGTTGCGGGTGCGCTCCAGTGAGAATTCGCGGTTGGGCGAACTGACCGATTTGGTATTTTCTGCGGCTGCTTGCATGTCTAAATCTTCTACTTTCCTGTATAAATAACAAAAATACCCCGGAAGTGCAACTGCCGGGGCAAATCCGACTCAAATCTTACCAGCGGAAATGGGCAAAGGCCTTGTTCGCCTGGGCCATCTTGTGGACTTCGTCGCGCTTGCGGATGGCGTTCCCCTGCCCTTGATACGCTTCCATGATTTCCGCCGCCAGCGCCTCGCGCATGGGCGTGCCCTTGCGGGCGTCCGCGAAATCCACGATCCAGCGGAGCGCCAGGGCGGCCTGCCGGTCCGAGGGCACTTCCAGCGGGACCTGGTAGGTGGCGCCGCCGACGCGGCGGGGCTTGGTTTCGATGCGGGGCTTGGCATTGTCCACCGCGCGCTGCAAAATTTCCACCGGATTGCTGGCCGGGTTCTTCTCGGAAATGCTCTCGAAGGCACCGTACACAATCCGCTGCGCGGTGCTTTTCTTGCCGCATATCATGATGGTGTTGACCAGTCGTCCCACCAAGGCGCTCTGGAACTTTCCGTCCTTGGCAATTACCCGTCTTGTAGCTTGTCGTCTGCGTGACATAATTTCGTTGAATCGTTAAAGCGTTAGAGCCATTTAGGCGGCGGGAGCGGCGGCCGCCGGGGCGGCTGCAGCCGCAGGTTTGGCACCTGCCTTCGGACGTTTCACGCCGTACTTCGAACGGCTGACCCGGCGCTTTTCAACACCGGCGGCGTCGAGACGTCCGCGAACAATATGATAGCGGACACCGGGCAAATCCTTCACGCGCCCGCCGCGCACCATCACAATCGAGTGCTCCTGCAGGTTGTGGCCCTCGTCCGGAATGTAGGCGATGATCTCGTACCCGTTCGTCAGACGCACCTTGGCGACCTTGCGCATCGCGGAGTTTGGCTTCTTGGGCGTGCGGGTCATGACCTGGATGCACACACCACGGCGAAACGGTGAACCGTCCAAGGCGGGTGACTTGGACTTGTATTTTACCTTGCGGCGGCCCTGACGGACCAATTGATTAATAGTCGGCATTGCGTCTTAAAAATGAACGGCAGATAATATCATATGAATTCCTCGTTGCAACAAGTATTTGTCATTCCCGGTTCAGGCCAGCAACGGATTCTCCGCGGCGGCGGGTTCCGCCGGCTCTTCCGGCTCCGGTGTGTCCTCGACTTCAACCAGCAGCTTGAGATGCACTTTGCGGTGCATGTCAAAGCCGGTGCCCGCCGGGATGATGTGGCCCATGATGACGTTTTCCTTGAAGCCGCGCAGGTTGTCCACCTTGGAACGGGTGGCCGCCTCGGTCAACACGCGGGTCGTGTCCTGGAAGGACGCGGCGCTAAGGAAGCTGTCGGTTTCGAGCGACGCCTTCGTGATGCCGAGCAACACGGGTGACGCCTCGGCGGGCTTGCCGCCCATTTTGTCAACGCGCTCGTTTTCCTCCTCGAAGGCCAGCTTGTCAATCTGCTCGCCCCACAGAAATTCGGTGTCGCCGGGCTCGGTGATGCGCACCTTGCGGAGCATCTGGCGGACGATGATTTCAATGTGCTTGTCGTTGATCGTCACACCTTGCAGACGATAAACTTCCTGCACTTCGCTGACGAGGTGTTCCTGCAATTCCTGCGGTCCGCAGACCTCGAGAATCTCGTGCGGGTCCATCGGACCTTCGGTCAACTGCTGGCCCTTCTTCACCATGTCACCCTTGAAGACGATGACGTGCTTGCCGATGGGGATGAGATGTTCCTCTTCCGCCTGGGTCTGCGGGTCCTTGATGACAATGCAGCGCTTGCCGCGCACGCTCGCGCCAAAGTCCACGAGTCCGTCAATCTTGGAAATTTCCGACGCGTCCTTCGGACGGCGGGCTTCGAACAGTTCCGCCACGCGGGGCAGACCGCCGGTGATGTCCTTGGTCTTGGACGTCTTGCGCGGGGTCTTGGCCATCAGCGTACCAGCGACAATCTTGTCGCCTTCGTTGACGACAACGTGCGCGCCCGAGGGAATCGGATAATTCGCCACGGCCTCGCCGGATTCGTCGCTGATGATAACCTGCGGATGCAAATCTTCCTTGTGATCAATGAGCACCATCGCCTCCTGGCCGGTGGTTTCGTCCATTTCCTGCTTCATCGTCACGCCTTCGATGATGTCGTGGAACTTCACCTTGCCGGCCTTTTCGGAAAGAATCGGCACGTTGTACGGATCCCACTGCACGAAGGTTTCACCCTTCTTGATCTTCGAGCCATCCTTGAAGGAAATGACCGCGCCGATGACAATCGTGTGATTCTCCAGCTCCCGGCCGTCGTCGCCCAGGATGGAAACCGTGCCGTTTTTGTTCAGCACGATGTTGTTGCCGTCTTCCAATTGAACGACGCGTAATTCATTGTAACGAATCGTGCCGTCATGCTTGGACTTGACCTGCGGAACCTTGAAGACCTGCGCCGCCGTGCCGCCGATGTGGAACGTCCGCATCGTCAATTGCGTGCCGGGTTCGCCAATGGACTGGGCGGCAATGATGCCGACTGCTTCACCGAGTTTGACCAGGTTGCCGGTGGCCAGGTTGCGACCGTAGCAATTCAGACAGATGCCATGCTTGCTTTCGCAGGTGAGCACCGAGCGGATGCGGACGCGGTCAATGCCTGCGGTCTCGATCCGCTTGGCCTTTTCCTCGTCAATTTCCTCGTTGGCATGGATGAGATGCTCCTTCGGGTTCGTCGGGTGGACGATGTCGTCGCACGCAAAACGGCCCACGAGCCGGTCGGCCAGCTTGACGACCTCGTCTTCGCCCTCGTAAACCGCAGACACCCAGATGCCATTGGTCGTGCCACAATCCTTCAACTGGATGATGACATCCTGGGACACGTCCACGAGCTTGCGGGTCATGTAACCGGAATCCGCCGTCTTGAGGGCGGTGTCGGCCAGACCCTTGCGCGCGCCGTGCGTGGAGATGAAGTATTCCAGCACCGACAGACCCTCGCGGAAATTCGCGAGAATCGGCTTTTCGATGATGTCGCCACTGGGCTTGGCCATGAGGCCGCGCAACCCGGCAAGCTGGCGGACCTGCTGCTTGTTGCCGCGCGCGCCGGAATCCACCATGAGATAAACCGGGTTGAATTCCTTCTTGCCCTGGTTCTGTTCAAGGGTGCGGAACATGACGCTGGAGATCTGGTCGGTGCAATGCGTCCAGACGTCAACGATCTTGTTGTAACGTTCGCCCGGCGTGATGACGCCCTTGCGATACTGTTTCTCGACTTCCTTGATCTGCTTCTGGGCGGTGTCAATTTCCTGGTCGCGCTCCTTGGGCACAATCATGTCGTCAATGCCGATGGACACTCCGGATTTCGTGGCTTCGCGGAAGCCCAATTCCTTGAGCTTGTCGAGCATCGTGACAGTCTTGTCGTGGCCGGCGACCTTGTAACATCTCCAGATCAGATCGCCGAGCTGGCTCTTGCCGGCAGCCTTGTTATAAAAGCCGAGTCCCGGCGGCCAGATCTCGCTGAACGTAACGCGGCCGACGGTGGTCTCGATGATTTTCTTGTCCGAATTGCCGTAAACCGTCTGACGGCCGTAATCGGGATTGGCCACGCGGATCCAGTCGTGGGTCTTCAGCGTGCCGTCGTCGTAGGCGAAAATCACCTCTTCCTTCGAACCAAACAGCGGCAGCTTCCGCGTGTCGGCCGGCATGGGCGTGCGCGGTTCGGCGGTCACATAATAACAGCCAAGCGTGATGTCCTGCGTCGGCGTGATGATCGGCCGTCCGGAAGACGGGCTGAAAATATTGTTCGTCGCCATCATCAGGAGGCGCGCTTCCATCTGCGCCTCGACGGACAGCGGAACGTGAACCGCCATCTGGTCGCCGTCGAAATCCGCGTTGTAGGCGGTGCAGACGAGCGGATGAATGCGGATGGCCTCACCCTCGATGAGCTGCGGCTCAAAGGCCTGAACGGACAGACGGTGCAGCGTCGGCGCGCGGTTGAGCAGGACCGGATGACCCTTGGTCACTTCCTCCAGCACATCCCACACTTCCTTCGTCTGGCGCTCGATCATTTTCTTCGCGCTGCGGACGGTATGGACATAGCCCAGTTCCTTCAGCCGGCGGATGATGAACGGCTCGAACAAAACCAGCGCGATTTTCTTCGGCAGCCCGCACTGGTTCAATTTCAGTTCCGGGCCGATGACGATGACGGAGCGGCCAGAATAATCCACGCGTTTGCCGAGCAGGTTCTGGCGGAAACGTCCACCCTTGCCCTTGAGCATGTCGGACAATGACTTAAGCGAACGGTTGCCGGCGCCGGTGACGGGGCGGCCATGGCGGCCGTTGTCGAACAGGGCGTCCACGGCCTCCTGCAACATGCGTTTTTCGTTGCGGATGATGACCTCGGGCGTCTTGAGCTGGAGCAGCGTCTTGAGCCGGTTGTTCCGGTTGATGACGCGGCGATACAAATCGTTCAAATCCGAAGTGGCGAAACGACCGCCTTCGAGCGGCACCAGCGGGCGCAGGTCAGGCGGAATCACCGGCAACACGGTAAGGATCATCCATTCCGGACGACTCTTGGAAATCCCAAGGCCCTGGAGCAGTTTGATCCGCTTCGCAAGTTTCTTGCGGATTTGTTTGCTCTTGGTCTCGGTCATGGCCTGCTGCAATTGCTCAACACCCTTGACGAGGTCCACGCGTTCCAGCGCCTCGCGCACGGCTTCGGCGCCCATTTTGGCCACGAACGCATCCGCGCCGTAGGTCTCGCGGGCTTCGCGATATTCGTGCTCGTTAAGCAGTTGATTTTGTTTCAACGGCGTGTTGCCGGGATCAATGACGAGGTAATCTTCGTAGTAAATCACGCGCTCCAGGTTGCGGGCGGTCACGTCGAGCACGAGGCCGATGCGCGAGGGCATGCATTTGAAAAACCAGATGTGGCACGTGGGCACGGCGAGTTCGATATGGCCCATGCGCTCGCGGCGCACGCGCGCCAGCGTCACTTCCACGCCGCAACGGTCGCAAACGACGCCGCGGTGCTTGATGCGCTTGTACTTGCCGCAGGAACATTCCCAGTCCTTGACGGGGCCGAAAATGCGTTCGCAGAAAAGGCCGCCCTTTTCCGGCTTGAATGTGCGGTAGTTGATGGTTTCGGGATTCTTGACTTCGCCTTTGCTCCAGGACCGGATGGCCTCGGGGGACGCGACGGTGATGCCGACGTAGTCCACCTGATTGACCTTTTCCAGCCCGAGCAGCTCGCGCGCGTTTTCTTTGTTGCCGATCATACGAAAATTTGTCTCCGCGTTGGTTGAATGGTTTCCGGGTTAAAGCGACGCCAAAGCCGCTGCGGGTTCCTCCGGATGTTCCGCCGGATTGGTGTAACCGACCTTCACATCGAGGCCGAGCGACTGCATTTCCTTGACCAGCACGTTGAAGGATTCGGGAATGCCCGCCTCCAGCGCGTTGTCGCCCTTGACGATGGCCTCGTAAATGCGTGTGCGCCCCTGCACATCGTCGGACTTGACCGTAAGCAGTTCCTGTAGCGTGTAGGCCGCGCCATAGGCTTCCATCGCCCACACTTCCATTTCGCCGAAGCGCTGGCCGCCGTACTGCGCCTTGCCGCCCAGCGGCTGCTGCGTGACGAGCGAATACGGCCCGACTGCGCGAGCGTGAATCTTGTCCGCGACCAAATGGCCGAGCTTCATCATGTAAATGTAACCCACCACAATTTCCTGGTCGAACGCCGCACCGGTGCAGCCATCGTAAAGAATCGTCTTGGCGTGCTCCGGCAATTTCGCCTCCTTGAGGTAATTGCGGATGTCCTTTTCCTTGATGCCATCAAAAACCGGTGTGGCGAATTTCAAGCCCAGAATTTTCGCCGCCCAGCCCAGGTGCGTCTCCAGCACCTGACCGACGTTCATGCGCGAAGGCACGCCCAGCGGATTTAACACGATTTCCACCGGCGTTCCGTCCTCGAGGAACGGCATGTCCTCTTCCTTCACAATCTTGGCGACGACACCCTTGTTGCCGTGGCGTCCGGCCATCTTGTCACCGACGGACAGCTTGCGCTTTGAGGCGATGTAAACCTTCACCGACTTGACGATGCCCGCCTCGACGCCTTCACCGGCCTCGGCGCGTTCCATTTCCTCGTCGTACTGCATCTGCAGGTCATCGAACTTCTTTTTAAACTGCCCGATGATTTCGTTGATCTTGTTGCGGATGGGCGACGGATCAATCTCGATGCGGTCATAGACCGTCGCGAGCTTGCGCAGGAGCGTCTTGGTGATCTTGCGGTTGGCCGGGATGATGATTTCGCCGGTCTCGCTGTTCACCACGTCGAGCGGAATTTTTTCGCCGAGCAGAATATTGCTCAACGCCTCGGTCAACTGGTCACGCAGTTCGTCGGTCTTTTTCTTGTTATCGTCCTCGATCTGCTTCGCGTGCCGTTTTTCTTCGCCGACCGGCGCCTTGGAGCTGCCGTGCTCGCCTTCTTTTTTTGACGAAACCTTCACGTCCATGACGATGCCGTAGGTGCCCGAAGGAACCTTGAGCGACGTGTCCTTCACGTCGGCAGCCTTTTCACCAAAGATCGCGCGAAGCAGGCGTTCTTCCGGCGCCAGTTCGGTTTCCGATTTCGGCGTGATTTTGCCGACAAGAATGTCACCGGGCTTCACTTCCGCCCCGACGCGGATGACGCCATCCGGTCCGAGATTTTTGAGCGCCTCATCGCCGAGGTTCGGGATGTCGCGCGTGATTTCCTCGGGACCAAGCTTGGTGTCCCGGGCGGCGACTTCAAATTCATCAATGTGAATGCTCGTGAAAATGTCGTCCTTCACGATTTTTTCGCTGATGAGAATCGCGTCCTCGAAGTTGTAGCCGTTCCAGGGCATGAACGCGACGAGCACGTTGCGACCCAGCGCCAGCTCGGCGTTCTGCGTGCAGGGACCGTCGGCAATGACCTGCCCCTTCTTCACGTGGTCACCCTTATGCACGAGCGTTTTTTGATTGATGCACGTGGCGGCGTTCGACCGCATGAATTTGCGGATCGGATAGACCCACACGCCCTTTTCGGGATCGTGCTTAATTTTCTTTTTCGACTCCGGCAGCTTGCCGTCCTCGGTGATGATCACCTGATCGCCGCCGACGGATGCAACCTTGCCGTTTTCCTCCGCAACCACCACGGCGCGCGAGTCGCGGGCCACGCGGTCTTCGAGGCCGGTCGCCACCAGCGGCGCCTCGGTCACGAGCAGCGGCACCGCCTGGCGTTGCATGTTCGAACCCATCAAGGCGCGATTCGCATCGTCGTGTTCCAGGAACGGAATCAGCGACGCGGCGATGGACACCAATTGTTTCGGCGAGACGTCCATGTAATCCACGCGCGCGGGCTCGACGTCAATGAAGTCGGTCCGGGAACGGCAGACTACGCGGTCGGTCAGAAACTTGCCCTTGTCGTCCACCGGCGAGTTCGCCTGCGCGATGATGAACTGCTCCTCGCGGTCGGCGGTCAGGTAATCAATTTTTTCGGTGAGCCGGCCGTTCTCGACCTTGCGATACGGCGTCTCGAGGAAGCCAAAATCGTTGATGCGCGCAAACGTCGCCAGCGACGCGATCAGGCCGATGTTCGGGCCTTCCGGCGTTTCAATCGGGCAAATGCGGCCGTAGTGCGAGGGATGCACGTCGCGGACTTCAAAGCCGGCGCGGTCGCGGCTCAAGCCCCCGGGCCCGAGCGCCGACAGGCGGCGCTTATGAGTCAATTCGGCCAGCGGATTGATCTGGTCCATGAACTGGCTCAACTGTGAACGGCCAAAGAAATCGCGAATGACCGCCGAGAGCGCCTTCGGATTGATGAGCTTCTGGGGCGCCATCTGCTCGACGCTCTGATCAAACAGCGTCATGCGTTCCTTGACGAGACGTTCCGTGCGCGAAAGCCCGACGCGGCACTGGTTGGCAAGCAATTCGCCCACCGTGCGGATGCGGCGGCTGCCGAGGTGATCAATATCGTCCACGCTGCCTTCGCCCTTTTTGAGGCGGAGCAGGTATTTGGTCGCGGCCACAAGATCGTCCTTGGTGAGAATCCGCGACTCTTCCTTGTCCTTGAGTCCGAGTTTTTGATTGATCTTGTAACGACCGACACGGCCCAGATCATAACGTTTGGGATCGAAGAACAGCCGCTTGAGCAGCGCACGCGCGTTGGCGGCCGTCGGTGGATCTCCGGGACGCAGGCGGCGGTAAATATCCTTCAGCGCCTCCTCCTCGTTTTTGGCCGGATCCTTTTTCAGGCATTTGATCATGATGCCTTCGTCGGCCGTGGTGTTAACAACCTTGATTTTGGTGATGCCCAGCTCGGCGATCTGCTTGACCACGGTCTTGGACAGCGGCTCAAAGGCGCGCGCCACGACCAGGCCCTTTTCCGTGTCCACGGCGTCCTGAATCAAAACGCAGTTCGGCAGGTCTTCAAGTTTCTCGGCTTCCTTGATTGTGAGTTCCTCGATTTCGTAAAATAGCTTGAGAATTTCCTCGTCCATGCCGCGGGTCTTCTCGCCGTTGTCCTTGCCCTTGCCGATGCCACCTTCGACATCCAAAAAGCTCAGGGCGCGGAAGAACGTCGTGGTCAAAAATTTCCGGCGGCGTTTTTTGCGGTCGAGATAAACATACAGCAGATCGCTGGTGTCAAATTGCGCCTCGTACCACGAGCCGCGGTCGGGGATGACCCGGAAGCTGTGGAGCATTTTCCCATTGGGATGCTGCGCGGCCTCGAATGCGATGCCCGGGGAACGGTGCAACTGGCTGACGACAACGCGTTCCGCTCCGTTGATGACAAACGTGCCCTGCGGCGTCATCAGAGGAAGTTCGCCCATGAAAACTTTTTCCTCCTTGGCGCTCTTGCCCTCTTCCTTCAGCAGGAACGTGACGTATAACGGCGCGCCATAGGTCAGCCCCTCGCGCAGGCATTCAAGCCAGTCCAGCTTCGGCTCGCCGATTTCGTACGAGTCGTAGCCGAGCACGCACTTGCCGTCGTAGCTCTCGATGGGAAACACTTCCAGGAAGACCGCTTCCAGACCGACGTGTTTCCGGCGCTTTTTAGGTGCCAAATCCGCTTGCAGGAATTCCTTGTAGGAATTGGTCTGCAATTCGATCATGTTCGGCGGCACGACAATTTCTTTGATTTTGCCGAAATTGATACGTTCAGTGACTCGCGATGGCATTTGGACTTTCTGGTTTGGCTGGCGACTGGCCCGCCGGTAATCTTCAGTTAACGACACAAGGCAAGGCCACTGTGTTCAACAGTGAACTTGCCGGAACTCTGACCGCAAACGGCGGCCGCCTGTTGCTGCTGTTTGTGACTAATAAAAAATATGCTCCACATGGCGGAAAACGGGGGGCGGTCCCGGCCAGCGGGACCACCACCCCAAAAATTCGCCAGTTACTTGACCTCCACTTTGGCGCCGGCTTCTTCCAGTTTCTTCTTGGCCGCGTCGGCATCGGCTTTCGGAGCGCCTTCCAGCACGGGCTTGGGCGCGCCTTCAACCAGCGCTTTGGCTTCCGCCAGACCGAGGCCGGCCTTCACTTCGCGGACCGCCTTGATCGTGGCAATCTTCTTGTCCGCCGGAGCGGACACGAGGATCACGTCAAACGTGGTCTTCGCTTCAGCGGCGGGCGCAGCGGCGCCGCCGGCCGAGGGAGACGCGGCAGCCGCAACCGGTGCGGCGGCAGTGACTCCCCATTTGGTTTCCAATTGTTTCACCAGGTCGGCGGCTTCGAGAACCGTCAACTTGCTCAACTCCTCCACGAGGTTTGTTATATCAGCCATGTTACCTTTCTTGTCGTCTCGTCGTCCGCTGCGGTCCGTCTTCGCCTAGTTTCGGCGCCACGATCCGCGGCTGTTTTAAGTTCGCTTTTGAACCGACGATTTACGTTGTTGTTTGTTGTTTGTCCGGCCCGCTGGCTAAAGCGGGCGGAAATGGTTTCAGCCTTTTTCGCCCTTGGCCTGGATGACGCGCGCGAGCTGGGTCGCGGGCGTGTTGATCAAGACCACCAGCTTCGTCGCCGGCGCATTGAACAAGCCGAGCAGCTTGGCCCGCAGCACGTCCAGACTCGGCAGGTCGGCCAGGGCAATGATCGCCGACTGTTCCAGGTGCTGGTTGTTCAAATAGCCGAATTGCACCTTCAGCTTGTCGAACTCCGCACCGAAATTCTTGACCGTCTTGGCGGCGGCCGAAATGTCCTTCTGGCCGGTGACCACGGCCAGTTGTCCCGTAAGCCCGCCGGCCAGTTCGCCGACGCCCGACTCCTTCGCCGCAATCCGGAAGATGGAATTCTTGACGATGTGGACCTCTGAACCGGCCTTGTGCAGGCGCTTCCGCAGCTCGGTCATGTGGGAGACTTTGAGTCCCCGGTAATTCACCACGATGAAGAACGGCGAGGCATTCAGCCGCGCAACATATTCTTTCGTTAAAAGTTGTTTTTCAGCACGCATGGGTAGAAATAGTTCTGGTTAATGGATCACGAACTCGCGCACATCCAGCCGCACCGGCGGACTCATCGTCGCCGACAGCGTGCAGGTGTGAACATAAGTGCCTTTGAGGCTGTTGGGACGCGCCTTGAACACGGCTTCAATCACCACGCGCGCGTTTTCCTCGATTTGATTGGCCGGGAACGACGCCTTGCCCACGCCCACGTGGACGTTGCCCGCCTTGTCCACCTTGAACTCGACGCGGCCGGCCTTCACTTCCTTCACGGCCTTGGCGGTGTCGTCCGTCACGGTGCCGGTCTTCGGGTTGGGCATCAGGCCGCGCGGCCCGAGCACCTTGCCGAGCTTGCGAACTTCGGCCATCGCTTCGGGCGTGGCCACGGCCACATCAAAATCCGTCCAGCCGGACTGGCACTTGGCAATCATGTCCTCAAATCCGACGAATTCCGCACCGGCGGCTTTGGCGGCGTCCGCCGAGGCACCGCTCTTGGCGAACACGAGCACCTTCACGGTCTTGCCGCTGCCGTGCGGAAGCGGAACCGTGCCGCGGACCATCTGGTCCGACTGCTTCGGGTCCACCCCGAGGCGGAACGCGAGATCAATGGTCTCGTTGAATTTCGCCTTGGGAAATTTTGCGAGGACGCCGACGGCATCCTTCAAGGGATACGCCTTTTTGGCGTCCACCACTTCGAGCGCTTTCTTATATCTTTTACTGGGCATTTTGCTTTGGTGCGGTGCAAGCGAATCCTTCAGGACTCTCCCGCGGTTGTTGGTTTATCCGACGACTTCAATTCCCATGCTGCGCGCCGTGCCGGCAATGACCCGGAACGCGGCTTCCTCCGAACCCGAATTCAAATCCTTGGCCTTCATTTTCACGATGTCCAAAACCTGTTTGCGCGTCACCTTGCCGACCTTGTCCTTGTTCGGCACCTTGGATCCGGCGGTGATGCCCGCGGCCTTTTTCAGCAGGATGGACGCCGGAGGCGACTTGGTGATGAACGTGAACGACTTGTCCTGATAAACAGTGATGACAACGGGAATCACGAGTCCCGCGTCGGCCTTGGTCGCCGCGTTGAATTCCTTGCAGAAGCCCATGATGTTGACGCCGTGCTGGCCGAGCGCCGGGCCGACCGGCGGGGCGGGATTCGCCTGGCCCGCCGGAATCTGCAACTTGATCTGTCCTGTAACTTTCTTTGCCATAAAAATTCTTAAGCCTTTTCAACCTGCCAATATTCCAATTCAACGGGCGTGTTGCGTCCAAAAATGTTGACGGTGACCTTCAGCTTGCCGCGTTCGGGATCAATCTCCTCAATCACGCCGCTGAAATTGAGGAACGGCCCGTTGTTGATCTTGATCGTTTCGGCGACTTCAAAATTGACCTTCGGTTTCTCCGTCTCCTCCGACGCCGAAATCTGCGCCTTGATGGATTCGACTTCCTCCGCCGGCGTCGGCACGGGCGGTTCGCCGCCGACGAAACCGATCACGCCCTGGGTTTCCTTGATGAAATACCAAGGCTTCTCGACGATGCGGTTGTCCTCATCCAGCAGCACCATGTCCACAAAAACATAACCCGGCCACAACTTGCGGTTGGACACGGTCTTCTTTTGATTGCGCACCTCGACGACTTTTTCCATCGGGACGAGGACTTCCTTGACGTAATCCTGCATCTCGTCGGTCTTGACGCGCTTCTCAATGCTGTCCTTGACCTTCTGCTCCTGGCCGGAAAGCGTATGTATGATGAACCATTGGCTGCGCATGAAACTTATAATTTGAAAAATACGAAATAGAGCATCTGGTCCACCACGAAAACAAACGTTCCCAGCAAAGCAATGGTGACCATGATCAGTGCCGTGGAACCCTTTAACTCCGTCCAGCTCGGCCAGGCGCACTTTTCCAGCTCCGTCCAGGTTTCCCGCACATAGTCGGCCAAACGCCGGATCTGTCCCTGCCACCAGAGGTAGGCAAAAACAGCCCCGACGATCACCGCCCAGATTAAAATGGTCCAGCCGTTCACAATGTTATGTTCAATCTATTCACTCACAAATCTTTCCGGCTTGCCGAGCCGTGGCTCGCAGCCCCTGCAACGCATCGCGCGCCTTCATCTTCCGCTCTTTCCCAGCGAAGGCTGGCGGAGAGGGAGGGATTCGAACCCCCGTCGGGTGTTAGCCCGAAGCGGTTTTCAAGACCGCCGCGATAGACCACTCTGCCACCTCTCCGTTCGCAGATTGGCACGGCAGGAGGGACTTGAACCCCCAACCAACGGTTTTGGAGACCGCTACTCTACCAATTGAGCTACTGCCGTATCCGCCCAATCTTGTTTGTTTTTCGGACAAAAAAGGAGCCGCGGGTTCATCTCCCGCGCTCCAGATTTTGAAAACCGCCTTAAGCTATGACATCCGTCACGCGACCGGCGCCAATCGTGCGACCGCCCTCGCGAATCGCGAAACGCTGGCCCTTTTCCATCGCCACCGGCGCGATCAATTCGATTTCCACCGAGACATTGTCGCCGGGCATGACCATTTCCACGCCCTGCGGCAGGGTCACCGTGCCCGTCACGTCGCTGGTGCGGAAATAAAACTGCGGACGATACTTTGTGAAAAACGGCGTATGCCGGCCGCCTTCTTCCTTCGACAGCACGTACACTTCCGCCTTGAACTTGAGGTGCGGGGTGATCGAACCCGGCTTGGCCAATACCATGCCGCGTTCCACTTCCTCCTTCTTGGTGCCGCGGAGCAGCACGCCGACGTTGTCACCGGCGCTGGCCTTGTCGAGCAGCTTGCGGAACATTTCAATGTCCGTCGCCACCGTCTTGCGGGTGTCCTTGAGACCGACGATTTCAACTTCCGACATGCGGTCCAGCACACCGCGTTCGACGCGACCGGTCACGACCGTGCCGCGACCTTCAATGTTGAACACGTCTTCGATGCACATCAGGAACGGCTTGTCCACTTCGCGGGGTGGCAGCGGAATGAAGGCGTCAATGGCCTCCATCAATTTCTGGATGGCATCCTCGCCTTCCTTCTCGCCCGCGAGCGCCGCCTTGGCGCTGCCGCGGATGATCGGGGTCTTGTCGCCCGGAAATTCGTATTTGGTCAGCAGGTCGCGGATTTCCATCTCGACCAACTCGAGCAGTTCCTTGTCGTCCACGAGGTCAACCTTGTTCAGGTAAACCACGATGGCGGGCACACCGACCTGGCGGGCCAGCAGCACGTGCTCCTTGGTCTGGGGCATCGGGCCTTCCGAGGCATCCACCACCAGGATGGCACCGTCCATCTGCGCCGCACCGGTGATCATGTTCTTGATGAAGTCGGCGTGGCCGGGGCAGTCAATGTGGGCGTAGTGGCGCTTGTCACTCTGGTACTCCACGTGCGAGACGGCAATGGTGACCGTTTTGTTTTCGTCACGCACCGTGCCGCCCTTGGTAATGTCGGCGTAGGAAATCGGCTTGGCCAAACCCTTCCGGGCCTGCGTTGCCACAATCGCGGCGGTCAGAGTGGATTTGCCGTGGTCAATGTGTCCGATGGTGCCGACATTAACGTGCGGCTTTGTTCGTTGAAATTGCTCTTTAGCCATTGTTATCTCCTGCGTTTAGTTTTTTGGTTAACAGTCAAATCTACAAACCAACATATTTTTCAATACAAATAAACTGGAGCCCATGATCAGGATTGAACTGATGACCTCGTCCTTACCAAGGACGCGCTCTACCAACTGAGCTACATGGGCGCACAAATCATTAGTCAAGTCCGATACATGCTTAAAACGACAAAAAAACCCGTTCCCCTCATTTTTTCCGTTAAAATCCAAGGGGCAACCGGCTGTTTTGTCTTTTTTTCGGCTCTGCTACTGACGCAAATTATAAAACACTCACCCTACTGTCAACAGGTTTTTAAAATTTTTTGGGACTATGTAGTTGACGGAAGTAAATCCCCTGCTTTTGGGTGAATTTAGACGGTTTAAGGATTAACGCCGTGCCTTGCGGCCAGTGATAATGACTTTTCCCCATGCTTTGCCAGGCT
>Ga0182030_10005340_pt1 | contig 27311 bp, 30 predicted proteins | sample 812S3MmetaG_FD_121299 | JGI IMG/M metagenome (GOLD analysis project Ga0182030, IMG submission 121299) | Permafrost microbial communities from Stordalen Mire, Sweden - 812S3M metaG (Illumina Assembly) | ecosystem: Environmental > Terrestrial > Soil > Wetlands > Permafrost | place: Sweden... | reverse complement strand
TACAAACTTTAGCTTTAATTTGTACAACAGATTCTAAAAAACAAAAGACCATATTTATAATAGACTTATTAATATTATTAAAGATCTCTTAAATTTCTAGATATATATTATTATTATCAAAAATTATTTTGTAAATCACCTTTATCATAACTATATCCTAGATCTAAGCTTTGATAATATAATATAATACTATATTAAAAATTTCTTGATTTTCGCTTATATAAAGCTTGTTTAAATTAAAAAAAAGAAATATATACCTTTGCTACTAAGATCTAATATATTAAATAAAAGTCTAACAAAATAAATAAGGTCTACTATATTATTATTCAAAGAAAATTATTATTATTAAAGACCAAATTGTCCTATACTAAAAAAGCTTTGTAATTCTTTTTAATTCAAGGGTTTTGTACTTTCAATTACTACTTTTAAATTTAAAGTCTAATATTTAAATTTTACAAAAAATACGTTTTTTATAACAAAATATTATATTTAAGAAACTAAAAGTACTATTAATAAAGAAATTAGAAAAGCTAGTTATAAATATTCAAGCCTTAATAATAGATTATTAAATACTAATACAAGATCTTCTAAAATAAATCTACTATCTAGTCCTTGTTTTCAATACTAGGATTTCTTTTTTTATAGTATAGAAAATCACAGAAAAACATTTAAGATTAGGAAATTCTTTATACTTTTCTAAAGGTCTACTTTTTTTATATATTTATAATCAAAATATATATTTGTTACTAAGTTATAATAAAGAAGATTATAAGATAACTTAGTATTACTTAAATCTTTCTTTAAAGGTCTAGATTAAGAGAAGTATTACTATTATATTATATTTATAGTACTTGCTTTATAAAGACCTTAATTCAATGCAAATAAAGAGATAGTACAAGTTTATTAGTATTCTAGACATCTAAGAAGAGAAGAGAGAAAAGCTTTTATTCTAAATCTAAGGTGCTAGGGTAGGAGCTAACGTAGCCTCCTCACGTGACCATGACAGCGTTTAACTTAGTCTGTTCCTTAAATGGGCAACTTTGTTGGGAAAATTGATTTTTCAGGTGGGACTGGATCATACATACTCCATACCAGTACCCATCCAATTTCCCAACAGCTCGTGTAACTTAGGTCTAGGGCCAAAGTAATAAGAACTAGAATCCATGCTCAGTGGCTTCTTGTGGAATACCTTGTGGGCTGCCCAGAATTTTTTGCAGGTGAGACCCAGACAGGTTGATGTGACGGGGTCAAGGATCTCAAAGAGCATAAATAAGCCGTCGGTGTGAAGTGTGGTGTCGTTGAATTTACCAGGAAGAGAGATGGTGGAGCGAAGTGGCTGGAACAGAGATAGTCCATTGTGAATCTCTGAAGCTTCGTGGCCAAGACAGATTTCAGACAATAGAAGACGTTCGAAGTTCGGCATTATATATCTCGTAAGCCAAAGCATTAGATTGAAGAGAAATTTGGCTGTGAACCTATTAACATAGGTGAAGTACCTTTTGATGGGATACAGACTTTGTTGAACTCACCCTTGATCCCATGAAGAAGCCCCTGGGGAAGATAAATCCCAGAAAATAAGTTGTAGTACCACATAAATCGGGGTGAGAGAAAGCTCTATCTCAGCAGTTCAAGTGTTATCTACTGCAAACGCTGCTTTCAACAAGAACAAACTGCAAGATTCTAGAGTAGGTAATAGGGAACATAGCACCAATTCTTTTGATTCCTTTATAGAGATGGTACCTTTACAGCCCTCGTTTTTCACATACCCCTTCCCTAAGTTTTAAAAACTACATATTAAGATTTTTACCCCTAACCTAACTCGAAAACTAATACGACTGATGTTTTTTTGTCCACTGAGTCTTATTATTGCCTAGCAAATGCCTATTATACAACGATTCAGATATTCTCTTTCTTCTAGAAGACGGAAACAATGGAATCATGCGTTGCGACCGGTACTTTCAGCCACAACAAAGAACACAAGTGTGAATTAAACTTCCCGATATAGGTGTCAAATTTTTTTTGGAACTTGAGAGTATAGCTCTGCGTTTAAAATATTCCTTACGATAACAAATGTCTTACAATAATCCCGAAGAGCACGAACTGCAATTGTCTGGAATAGAGCGTCTACCCTCTGAGATACGCCTTAAAATCTGGCAGATTACACTACCAGCCCGTGTATTTACAATTCGATGGATCTCAAACCATCTTAGAGTGACAGCCTCGCCATCAATTCTAAATTACTCTCTCGTCAACCGTCAATTTTACCACGACATTCAAGACACATATCTGCATGATCCAGCTTTCCAGGGACGAGTCAATGGTGGAATTAAATTCAATTCAAGCAGAGATATTCTGTTCATTCCAAGTGCGGTTGGCTTAGTCAATTTCTCTACTCCCTTTTTGGGATACTCGCTAGCATTAGTAACTCAAAATGCCCCAGTACACTTCCTTGCAGTTCGTGGGCGCCTTATCACAAGACTACTTCAACTGATAGCCAACTTTATCAATCTTCAAATCTTGTATTTAGAAGTACCAACTGATCAATTTCTTCAATTGTCGTTACAAACGCGAGACCAAGCTATGGCAGCTATTAGAGCAACGATAATCTCTCATTTTAATGCAACAGCCGCAAATGGACATCAAGTCGTGATTCCTTGGGTAGTTTTTCTGACAGGTCTCGGTTTTAATTTGATGGCAAATCCTTTCCCGCAACAAAGAAGCACACAAGACTTCGGACCAGCGTCAACTCCGCGACATTGAACCTAGCGGGCTTGGGATCTTGCGCTTCTGCATATAAGGCAACATTACAACTGAGTCAACTAATCAGACTCTCCAGCAATAAAGAATGTTGACCTGAGTGCTCTATATGGATTTAGTCTTTGCATAGCTGAAGAACAGTTGCCAGTAAACATCAGCCTCCTATCAACCCTTCTCCCATATTCACACATAATAGCTTCCAATGATTAAGCGCTACTGGAAAAACTATGGAGAAGTTGATCATAGCTTTCATCCTTTGATATGATCTGGGTTTCTAAGTCGCCGAGACTTTGAAATGATGACAGGGGTTCGCTTAAGCCATGAAATAGACTGTCGAGGGAGAAGAAGACAGCGTTTGTGCAACTCTCATTCCAATGAATAGGACATCACTGAGAAATATTATGAGGCAAAGTCTAACAGGCAATTTTTCGGCCTCAGATGGTTCAAGTTCCTAGAAGAGGGTTGTGGAAGAGTAGTAAATACAGTCACATAGGTATCACAGCAAGAACTAAGGCGTTTTTGCAGACTTTATTCGTGTTTATTATGCATTGAATTTATGACGTGCTCCCGCATTCGCAACTCGCTCCGCTGATATCGCAGCTCACCTCATAAACATACCCCCATTTTGCCACAAGCACAATAATGAACCACTCTAAACACATCCACCCAGAGAAAAGTTCCCCAAACCAATCAGCTCTCTATATGTTCGCCCTGCTCTCGAGATTTCTCCGTCTCCGCTCTTTCCTTCATAAAATTTTCCTCAAACGAAAGGGCTTTCTTCTTTGCTTTCTCCGTTTTCTTCAGCGCCTTCCTCTCTGATTTCTCCTTGCCCTCTTGCGTATATTTGGCTCTCTTATCCTTGCATCGCTGCCATTTAATCTTCCTCACCTCCTCCAACCTCGCCAACTCTTGATATCGCGCATTCGTATAATACATCTTCCCAAACCTGAACACTCGTGGCAACATCCATTCCTCTAGCAAATAAGCGAGATGACCGACACGCTGTGCTGGAGATCGGGTGCGTAGGTGAACGTTGCCGTGAAGACGACGGTGTTGGTAGTAAAGATGTTTGCAAGTGACACCGAGACATGCCGAGGTAATAGGGTGGAGTTGAGGGATGGTCAGTTGTTGGATTTCGAGAGGGAGCTTGAGGAAGGGGAAGACGCCAGTGCCTGCGAATAATTAGCGCAAATCCTTGGGAATCGGGTCGAGGGAGGATTTACGTTTGAAATAGGGATCAGGAGAGTCCGGACCTAAGACTTGCTTCTTCTTCTTCTTTTTGTTCTTCTTCTGTGTCGTGCGATTACGAAATTGATCGGTATTAACGAGGAGATGGGAACTGCGCGTGCGATTATCGGAGGAATGACGAAGATAATCGGAAGGACGATATCTTGTGCCAGCCATGATTGCGATTTTAAAGTTGTGTTGCAAGTTGGTGGAGGATGAAGAAGTTGACGGAGACGTCGCAGAATTTGTTATTGCAATGAGTCATAGGTACGATTGGGATTTATTAAGGTTGAAAAAGGTTGATAGCAGGTGAATAAGGTGCATTCACTTTCGTTTGTCTAATGCTAGCCCCGCAATATAAAGCCCACTAGCTGATTAGACCATCCCTTCTGATGACTCCTTGACTGCCTTCTTCACAACTCGTATATAATCTGACCTCCCACTGTTGCTCACGGGTGCCATTTGTGCTAGCTTCCAGTCTCTTAGAAGGTGGTGTAGAGGCGTCCGAAATTCTTCTATTACTAGGTGGCGATACAAATGTACTTTGATGTGAAGTTCTAGACGTATATATAATAGAACTGTTTGCATGACAGGTCGAGATACACGGGGCTGATAGGACCGAGGAGTTCGAAGATTTGAAGGTGTTTCTGCAGTAAGGCCGCTGAGGGATGGGGTGCTCAACCTGCACTTTTCATAAACATTAGATTTGAGACGTTCAACCTCCTTTAGGGAGATTTATATCCTAAACTTGGATTCTCAGGTTCTACATTCCCAGCTCTCTCACCACCATGAATGTTCTTTTCTCTATTAATAGAAACCTTACTCCGCCATCTGGCTTTCCCCTACCAATTCCTCTGTCTCCTCTACTTCGTCTTCCTCCTCTGAATCCCCTTCATCCTCCGTATGCTCTTCATCATCATTCAGTCCATATGCAATCCGCACCAATTCAGCCAATCTCTCTTCGTCCAAATATTTGTGAACACCAAGATCTCCACCATAATACAGATCCCTCGGCATCTAGCTTCCCAGTAGAGAAGCGAGGTCATAGAATGAATGCAACGTTCTAAAACCAAGACAGTACCATGATGGCGTTACTTCAGCAAGAGATACCGTTCTCCAGCGCTTCCAATGTATTGCATACATGCTCTTGCAAGTTAGTCCAAGGCATGTTGAAGAGATGTTGTCGAGGTGGTCGAAGAGTACGAGTTGAACATCAAGTGGAAGCTCAGTTAGGCTCTTCTTGGAATCTCGGTCTGCTTGTTATTAGACATAGGCCAATTTTAATAAATAATTGCTTACCTTGCTTGATTATTTGATCTGAAGAGACGGGTGAAGACATGATTGCTTCCGCTGATGGCTCGATCTAATGGGTGCTGCTCAAATAAAGTGTGTTTTGGATTGAAAGGTTATAAGTGGGGAAGAAGTTCACATAGGATTTTATGTTCACTTTGGAGAATGGCTCTCGCCTTTTTGGGAATAGCTAAGGTAAAAATTTTTGGGTATTTGATTCAATATACTTAAACCGATCGTCCGACGACGACACCAGCGAAGCAGGAGAATTGTTGGTTTTGAGAAGAATTTCGTATTCACCGATATACGGGTAGTGGGAGATCTAGACCAGGGGTCGGCATGGGCATCTGGGATTCTGGTTCCATTGTCTGGGGCAATTTCAAACATTCAGAAAATACTTTTTAGACGTGAATGTGGACATCCCAGGACTCTAGTTTTCATTGTCTAAGACAATATCAGACATTCAAAAAGGATTTTTCCAAAGTAAATATAAACATCCCCGATATATTTTTTTTCATTGCATAGGAAAATTTTAAACAATCAAAGAGAAGTTTCATAGGCGGGCGTTGGCATAGGACAATTCTGGGATTGAATGTCTGAGCTATTCCCAGACAATCAAGGATGATACCTTCAAATATTTAGGACAAAATATTTGATTGTCTGAGTTGTTCTAACACATTCGAATGGGATTTATAGTGGAATTTCCTTAGCTTTGCGTTTGATTGTCTAGTTTATTTTCACACAATAGAGTATAGTGGCTGTTGTAGAAAAAAAGGGGGGGCAATTCGTCTAATCTCGCTTCGGGATGTAGGGGTAAGGACATCTAAAATTCTGGTCTTCATTGATTGGATAGTTCTTACAAAATTGAGGAAGACCTATTAGGGTCGGTATAGCCATGTGATATTCTTGCCTTGATTGTCTAAATTATTTCTGCACATTCAAAGTTCCCCTCGATTGACTGCTTCATATATCCCATCAATTCCAAAGGTGCTAAGGCGCATACGGATCATACTCTTCGTGTGCCAAATCCCCAAAATCGAACTCAAATTTCTGGACTTTAAACATGGTCAGAATAGGCTCGCAAATCTTGCTGTCCAGAAATAGCTCAATTGCTCTCTGGTTAGCTATAATCATATGGTTCGGCACTCTCTCACTTGACTTAGGTATAACTTCCAGCCAGAGTCATTGAAAGACGCTTGATCAGAGGCGAGTTGGACATGAGTTTAGAAAAGCCGCCCATAATGGAGCATGAGCGTAACATCTGTTAATATGTTAAGGCAATATCTGGATCTACGATGATGTTCTTTTTATTAACCCAGAGGATGATGTTATTGGAACGTTCTAAATCAAGTAGCGTCTCGAACTTGATTTATTTAAATTGCGCGAAATAATGAGGATCTATAAGGCCTTCCACTTCGGGATTGTGGGAGGTGACAGTACCATTATATTTTTTTGCCGACGCCTTCGAGGGGGTCATGCCTCCACGCCTGTCCTTCAGGGGGAGCTCCATATTTCAACAAAGGAGGATCCTTGCCGAAGCAGAGTACGTGTGCTAGATATAAGACTACTGTAGCCTTAGTATAGAAGATTGATGCAGATTCATCGTGTCTGTAATGGTTCGCTCGAAGAACGGCTGGGTATCTCTCGTGTTGTCCAATATCTTCGTGTGGATGTGAATCGTCTTTGGCCTGCCAGATAGACCGGAAGGGTGAGCTGTAGAAGATAGTGGTCTATGTCGAATCGGATCCCTGCGGAGGCATTAACGGAACTGGAAAGCTGAAAGCTATAATAGCACCCGTTTGGGAATGCGAAGAAAGTAGCACATGGCTGGCGAGTCGGCCTTTGATCCTCTGCTGTCCATGACTGTATCTTCGGCGATGCAAGTAAGAAAGAATGGCATTCACATGCTGTAAGGCTGAAGTGGAACGATAGCCTTATTAGTAACATGATCGCCAATGCTGACCAATTGAGGCCGGCTCCCACTGTACGGTTCGTAAGGCTAAGCAACACCACCTTTAAAAAGAACAACAAAAACCCACAGCCTTTGCTCTACACATTTGCTATCTCACTGACTGTTCACAAGGAAGATACACATGCGCCTCGCGAATCGTACATCTGCTGCACTCATATCGAGCCTCTTCGTACGACCCAACTTCCCTACCTGCAGCATCATCCAAACGCAGCAATACAGCACGATGCCTGCTCCAGTCATCTCAGTATGCCATGGCGGTGGTCCGTTCCCAATTATGGGAGATCCAGGACATGCGGAGTTAATCAAGTCCATGACCGAACGAGTGCCTAAGATTCTGGGCTTGGGAACTTCGAATGCCCCAAGAGCTATTGTTCTGGTGACGGCGCATTGGAATGAGAGACGGCCTACAATCAGTAATGCAAGCAAACACAAGCTATTCTACGACTACTATGGTTTTCCTCCCGAAGCATACAAGGTCAAGTATGATGCGCCTGGAAGTCCTGAAGTGGCTAAAGAGGTCTACGATCTGCTTGAGAAAGCAGGGCTTCAACCAGAGATGGACAGTGAACGAGGTATGCCTATTCTCAAATAAGCTTCTGTGGCTGACAATTTTAGGCTGGGATCATGGTGTTTTCGTTCCGATGACCCTGATTAATCCCAAGGCAAATATTCCAGTAGTTCAACTCTCAGTCCTCACATCAAATTCTCCAGTACAACATTATGCTATGGGCCGCGCTTTAGCCCCGCTCCGGGACTCGAACATTGCTATCCTTGGATCAGGCATGCCTACCTTCCACAATTTACAAATAATGCGGACAATGTTCTCTGGTGGTGCCAGTGAGAAAGGAATCGCACGGAGGAATGCACAATGGAGTGAGGAGTTGACCAAAACGATTAAAATCGAAGACAGTGAGGCTCGGGGCAAGAAGTTGGAGGAATGGAGAGAGTGGGTCGGAGCAAAAGAAGCACATCCGGAGGGTGGAGTAGAGCATTTCTTGCCTTTGCTTGTGTGTGCTGGAGCTGGAGGCGATGGGAAAGCAGAAGCGTTCGGTGATGTTATGATGGGTACAAAGCAGTACACATATTACTGGGCTACAGAGCAAAAGTCTGAGCTATAGGTGATCAAAAATATTGAGCAAGCCTTTTTTTAGAGTATCAAGTGAAGACTTTGGTAGCCTTACCCCTAGAATCATTGCAGCAATTAGTACGCAAGAAATGAAGCCGAGGTTAACACAAAATATTTACTAGTTCAATTTCAACCTCCATCTCGATCTCACTTTCGTGTTCTTATTTTTTCTTTCCTCGCTTTATATTACGAAAATAATCACAGGAATCCAAGGCCGAAAGCGAAGGACCTAACATGTGTACCCAAAGAACGAGGGATCTAATCAACCTACAGCTAAGCAGTCTTACCGCGATTTTAGACACTGTAACATCAATATTAGGTTTTAACAACCAGCCAGTTACCCCAGAGCCGCAGTGCGTAGAAGCAAAGCATGAAAGCCCTCAAAATCACTCAAAATCACATCTCAAGTACTGCCGCCAGAACTTCAATGCATGATCTTTTCCAACCTTGACCCCTGCTCTTCAGTTCTCGCAGGCATACCCTGCGAACCCCTTTACAAAATTCACACGTCGGAAACCAGTATTGTCAACCTCGGAGGATTAAGCCAGTGGTATTGGCCAACAGGAAGATCCAAAATCGAGGAATGGAGCCATACGATGTCTCTCAGTTGCTTGCTCGACACTGTCTTAATGCCTTTTTCTCGCGGACTGAACGCTCCTATTCTACTATGGGAACTTTGAGAGGGTTGGATGGGCGGGGAGTACGAGTATTGTCGGAATAGGTTGGTGTTTGTCAGGAGGGGGACGGCAGGACCAGTTCTAGATATCAACAGAGAGGAGGAGTTGAAGAAGAGGAGTAGGATGGTTAGGAAGATGGTGGAAAACATCGTTGATTTAGACCCAACAGGATCCTGCTTGTCATAAAGTAAGCTATCCTTAACAGGCTCTTGAAGGCTAAGGTGAGTTGTAGGGCTTGTAATTACTCCCTCTATGATCGAGCAACCGTCCACGGCTGAATGGCTTTTTCGTCTGGATCTCAGCGGGACAGAGTAAAATCCGAACTTCTTCCTTTCAATACCGTGTCGCAAGCTCTCAGAAGGTCTAATCATGTGATCGTCTCCACAATATACTAGGTAGGCACAGAAAAGGGGGGGTGTCAGCGCCAAGCTAATAGCTGTAGCGCCAAATCACTTCTATTTTAACAGAACTTAATAGCCCATGACTTTTAATTATTAACTGTGTCCTAATATCGCATGCCACTCATTTCAAATTCGATTACACCCAAGATGGCATGAGCTTCATATGATCGGGTAGCAACCAATGTCCGGTTCTGAATGGGTCCCAGAGCTTGAAGGTGGCAAAGTCTAGACTTTGTTGCATATCGTCCGGAAGCTACTGCACGATCAACCAAACATTTGAATATAATGATAGATCTATGCAACAAACTAATGTAGACCAATTTCGGTCCCAAATGGAGAAGAGGATAGGTATCAGTTGTCAAGTTTGGGTAGTTATAGCTGGTCGGGACTGCTATAAAGCATTGTTTTGTTGCTAACCCACCTCCCAACTACCTATTAAAGAGGCCAGTAGGTATTCATTATCAACAAAGAACTGTATGCTACGAGTGAAGCTACTGTCTTCTCATTTACAGCTAGTCTTGCAGTGGAACGAAATGTCTCATCTACGAGCACGTGATTGGTTGTCCACGGTTTTTAAGGCATGGGCAATGAGCATGCACGGGTACCTTAGACTCTTCCATCAAAATTGTTTTAGCTTCAGTGGCTCCCATTTTGTTTGAGCGGGGTTGCCCCTACTTATTGTATTCAATAATTCTCCCAAAGCAAACTTCTAGCATTCTTCTATGGCTCATTTCCTACACACATCACCAACAGACCCCCACCTTTACAAAATTTGTCCTCCATATGTCAAAGCAGGAGCATATAGGAGATTATTTACCAAATTTTTAGAAGAGTTTGTTTGTAAATTAGCTATATATAGGCTTTAGAGGGCTTACCTGGGATCTTTGATTTCAGTTAGATCAACGACGCCCAATCTAGATACCTTTCCTTTCGACTTCACCCACCAGATCACCCGCCACCTCTTTCCTGCTGACAACATCTACCTCGCTCTCGCATCTCCTAGTCTCTGCTTTCAGTACAGAGACGTAAAACCCTCTTAGTGCGATCTTAGAGAAGAAATCTCCAAAGACAACTACTAATTGAGACTCAAGATTGAGAAGTCGATTGGCGAGAAATATGTGTGGTATAAGAGGTATGGCACTTTTAGGTTGGAGGAATTCGTGGGAACTAACCCGCTGACTTAAGTGGAGTTTTATTCGAGGATGGAGAAGTTGGGAAGGAGGAGTCCATGTATTCAGTGCAGTAAACTCAGACACAGGGTGGCCCGGAGACTTCAGAGACAGTGAAATAATTACAAACCTTAAACCGAGCATCGATCTCGAGATAAATCGGGTGCAGGACAGAGGCTCAGACTTTAGAGCACTAGTAATTAAGAGGAAATATAGGTAAAATTGACTATATAAGAAATCTTATAGAGCCTTGATAACTACTATAATTTGACATGACAGTGATGACGTGGGCACACATAAAAGGGCTGACACATTTAGAAATGCAGAGGACAGGGAAACCCGGCACTTCTGCAGATGTGTGTACATTGAAGGGGGTAGACAGCAATCAAACTACACGCCGCCCCTTTCCCGCACAGTCGAGCCATGGAGGACTTTCTTGCGGTGGTCCATCTCAGGATTATCCTAGAGCGAAAAGGGTGGCTCAGACCGAGTTGTCAAGAGGAGAGAAGCTGGGCGTCGTCTTCGATTCATTATGGGAAGATGGATCACTTGAAGGTAATTCACCCCGACCTACCACATGCTAAACCAGCTTGAGGCTCCTGCTAAAGCTCAGAAGCGGGACCCACGCGTTGTTGTGATACGGCAACTGAGAATGTATCAGAAGACGAGTTCATCAAAGAACGGAATCGCAGTCAGGAAAAGAATAGCTCTTAGCTAACGTCGAAATTGGGGACTCAGTCATTAGCCTTTATCACGAAGCACTTTAAAAGTAGCCAGCGATATTGTTCTCAAAAATGTATCGCGTAATTGGTTGGGAAATACCTATCACGGAGCCAAATCCTTCTCTTCACCAACAATGAAGCTCCACTTCACATCCTCAAAGCCCTCCCTCCGCGTTATCGACACCTTCACATCTCCCTTTGGTTTCTTTGCTCCAGCCCCTATCTTATGGGTCCTTGCCCCGATTATTTGAGCTCCCTCTATATCAAATCCAGATATCAGTGCCGCAACAAACCCTAATACTTCCGTAAAAGCTAGGTGCCGGCCCGGACATAGGTGTTTGCCACCACCAAACGGAATAAATCCTTGTTGCCTTGTCTTCTTGTCGTCTAGAGCAAGGAATCGTCTAGGATTGAAAGTTCCAGAGTCTGATCCCCACGTCGACGAGGTGGTGTGCAGTACTGCAGAGGGAATCTGAATGATGGAGCCCTTTTTCAAGAGATAGCTGCCCAATAAGGTATCGGCAGTAACAAAGCGGACAAGATTGCCATGTTGTTGGAGGCGCTGGGTTTCCTGAAATGTGGAAATCAGAAGCGGGCAAGAGCGAAGTTTAGTGATATCAAGAGGATTGCCTAAGATTGCGACCTCTTCGCGAAGGTCTTGAAGTAATTCAGCATCAGAGTAGATGTAGGAAAGCATCCAGAAGACGGTAGGGACGACGTTTGTGACAGCTGTGAAGCACATCGCAATTTCAAACATCCCAAGTACGGTATTGTCAAAATTATGGTCCCTTGCAACTTTTGCTCGGCCCTTGATGAATTGGTTGGCGTTTTTGTCTAGACCATCATCATAGTATGCTTTGAAAGCTTTTGAAACGCGTTTTTGGGCTTGATAGGCTTTCCTTGCCACGATTTGAGGGTAAAATCCCATCATCATTAGACTGATATCTTCTTCGAAGTCCCTAGAAAATCAGAAAACGTAATGCGAAAGGATGAGAGTGAATTAATATACCAAATTTCATTAACAAGTCCAGGAACTGGATTGTCGGGGCCGTAAAGAGTTTCTCCGGAAGCAATTGTGTATGATTGTCGAAGGAAATCATAGAGGTTCGTTTCTTGAGGGATGAGATACCTTGAAAGAGTGTTGAGGACCCGAGCGTTTGATATAATAAGATCAGGACCAATCGATAGTGCACTATACATTTGCGTATGGAGCTCATTGAGGTAGCCAGAGGTTTCGAAAATCTTGACGAGATCAGGGGAGGCGTTCAGGGCGTTCCTGAGAAATTCGATTGTGAATGGTTCAAACGTGAGAAGTTTTGATTCCCGAAAAGTAAGTGCAACGAATTCAGGAGAGCGGACCACGTAGATCCGAGTGTTGAAAATCTTGAGGGTGAAGACGGGGTTGGCGGTATTGTGACTGTCCTTATTAGATTGGATACGATTATATATATGGCTACTGACCTCAGAATCTCAAAGTACCCAACTTGATGCCTCATCATGCCTAAGATATGGCCAATAAATGGAACTTTGGAAAGCACAACTGGAGGTTCACGAGAACCGAGAGTAACATCTGCATTGCGCCAGAGGAGGAACAATCCGCTGAGGATTCCTACCGCGATGGCGATGAATCCTAGGGCGAGAGCCATGGTTATCTAGGTATCGAAGTGATTACAGAAGCTAGAGAGGTGCAAAGAATGCTTCAACGTCAAGAGGGAAGACGCGGGTGCTGACCGCCGGATGTAAGCCCCTGTTCCTCAAGCTTACACCTACAAGGTTTGCAATTGGACGCCACAAGGACGCTCACGGGTGTGCACAAATTACAGGAGTTGCATCTCCCTCGCAATCTCAAGCTTATGAACAACTTGCTTGTATCGTCGGTTTCAAATTCATTCGTCGGAGGCCTCGACACTGCCAAACGATTAGCTCTTGAGTGGCTCCGAGTAGATAATAAATTTTAGCCCCAACACTTCAAACTCACTTTAAAATATAATAAGACCTGAGATTCGTCATATTTCTTTTTTGATTTAATAATCATCTATGATCATTACCTCCCTGTATGAAAGACTTATGAAGGAGGCCAGCAGTATTGAGAGATCGCTGGCGTTGAAATAGTATCACGTGAGCGATTCAGGGGAAGGCTGTGGGTCACGAGACGATGTTGGAGGACGGTCACGAGCCCATGTCAGAAGGAATGTTTGAGGCTGTCTGAGATACTCTAAGCATCGAGGACATGATTGCTTAGGAGGGTAAGGCTGATCAGGCGCATTAACACCATGTGTCTACCAATCGAAGATAATGACCAAATGGTAGAGCTGACCATCGATTAGTGTGGCATCACGATGTCTACGCCTGATAGCCTTATGGGGAGAAATAACCTAGAGGAGATTAAAATTTCCCTTTTGAAAAGTATGGATGACTCTTTAACATGGCCTTGATTCTTGAAAGTGATTCTAGTGTGGATGGTGGCACTAGAACCTCCTCGCAAATGGTATAAGATCTTCAGGGCAGCAAAGGAAATCCCCACCATCAGACAAAGAAGGATTCAGAGCAACGTACTTAAGCATCGCCATTTATCCAATGTTTCTTGCAAAGGTTCTTTTCATCTGGTCTCTTTTCCTATCTCCTCCAAATTCGAGCTCTCCAGCACAGCTTGCAGGGGTAACTCATAATGTCAAACCAAAATTACCACTCTTATTCTCTTCGAGACCTGTTCCGCATGGGATTCTCAACGAAGAGGAATAGACTCGGCAGATCCCATAGCAAGCACCATAGATCGAAACACCACCAGCCGAGAACTTCTCGATACCCATCTCACTATGAAGAGTACCCTAATTGTAAGGACTCCCTCCCATCCGGCTCAGCACCGTTCTTACTTTGCAAATTACAGACGTAACTGGTAGAAACGCATATATCACAAACCTTCCTCCAGAGCTCCAACTATCCATCTTCGACGCTCTAGACCCCGTCTCCTCCACCTGCCTCGGACTCTCCAGCAAAAAGCTCTACCCAATCCACAAGTCCTACCACAAAAAAGTAGGTCTGTATGACACGCCCAACGATCGTCGTGAGCCTCTCTGCATGTTGCTCAAAGACTGGGCCCCGCCAGATCTTGTGCTTGATTGGAGAAGCGAGAGACTTGTTAATAGGGAGAGGCATGGTGTTCGTGAGAGAGATAGGGATCGGTATTGGGAGTCCTCGTACCCGATTGATGTACCGGAAAGGCAATACGTAAAGCATCCGAGGCAGCCATTTTATCAGCAGTATTATGATGAGCCGAGGCCGAAGTTGAAGAGGAGGCGAAGATTTGAGATGCATGATAATTGGTATGGTGGGAGAAGGAGATTTTGACGGAAGTTTGTGCCTGTTTTCCATGTACGTTGCGCATGAGATCTTAGAAGGATTGTTATGAAGATAATAATAGATCAATTTTCAACTACAATAACAAATAATTACTCATTTGGTCATCCAAAGAATTCTGATATATATTCATTTTTCCTGATCAAGCACTCTTGATTTGGCAGTACTTATTAGTGCCCTTATACTTCGGAGTGAGTTAGACTCGCTAAATCAGGGGCTTCGTAGCAAGAGTGGCTAGAGTCCCCCAAAATATTTTAAAGCTTGATGCGCAACGAAGATTCCACACCAAGCATCCACTTGCTGCTCGGAAAATCTCATTCCAACAAGCTACAAAACAAAGTAAAGAAACGAACTACCGTGGTCCAACCACCTCAAAAACGCAATGTTCGGGAGAAACGAAAACCCCAAGGATGACAAAGATGCGGCTGCGCTCGATGACCTATCCCTTTCAAGCCCTATGCTCCCTGGGACAACAAATAAAACGCCATCCAACCAAGTTAGCCAAGAACATTCAAATCTATGGACGAATCCGCATAAAAGAGCTAGGGACTGGTTGAAGAGAAAGCATGAAGCAAAGCAAGGAGGCGTCTTCGTCCACCACTCGACCATTCGGGAGAAGATTCATCGCGAGATTGAGCACGTCAAGGGATTATTCAAGGCCGCAAATAAACCAGAGCCAACTTCCGAAGAAATCATAGTCTACTACGATGCTGGACACCCAAGAGAAAGCTCCCAAGCCCAGGTAGCAGAGGTAGCAGAGGTAGCAGAGGTAGCTTCGGAGGAGATCATGGTTTACTATGATGCAGGACAACAAAGCAAGCGTTCTCAGGGTGTGGCATCAGAATCTGCTTCTGAAGAAATCACCGTCTACTATGATACTGGCTTTGAGAAGAACGACAAGTCTCCTTCTACAAAGCTATAACTAGAATCCGACTATCAGACTATGTGTTAATGGTCTGTAAGCTCAGAAGGTTAGTCATAAAAGAATAAAGAAGTTTCCAACGCTGTTGAATTTATGTAAATCCCCTCTTATGCAGTGCCTAGACAAAACCATCATGGTCTGCACATTTCCATCCTAGAAATGACGAGCTTATCGATAAGTGGCTCATGCTATCGTCTCTATTCACTTGAATTTTCTCTCAAATCAAACGATAAATAGTTTCCTTAGATCTTCGCTGGGGTTTTTTCTCCACTTTCAACAACAAAATCGACAACCCCGAAACAGCAGCTCGACGACCCCTAGATATCGAAATCTATTACCAAAAAAAAGCACCGCAAACATGAAACCTCCAGCAGGGAATAAAAACCCAATCATCAACAACTGGACTACAAGTCAGGCAAAGATCAACAGTAGTGCCGCTCCTGTCTCGACACCAATAGGTGGCAGTCCTTCCCTCGACCCTCCGGCGGGACATCACAACAATGAGGTTATTGGTAACTGGGGAGCTGCCAAACGACAGGCTGATAGCCGCGCTACTCCTGTTCCTATCCCTAGACAAGAATTGCCTCCTTTCAAGTTCCCTGCATTTCCTGCCAAGTTCCCTGTTTTTGGAGATGCTCCGACTTTAGCAGAAGTCTTGCCATTGAGAGAGGAAGCACAGGCTTTGGCCTTTCAATTGTCTTCAATCCGTGTTACCAATCTGAAGGAAGCTCAACCTACTTCTGCAACGAAACCCAAGGTCAGTTTACATGAGATAATTTTCTCAACCAAGGCTAATTATTCCAAGGAGCCTGAAACCGCGGTATCACCACCTCAAGATGTCAACTACATGACCAGCCCACCATATCAATCTAGCCCACCAGCTCTAGCTCCTGTGAACGAAATCTTGCCACTCAGGATGCCACTCAACATGCCTTCACCGTCGCTAGTAATGGCCATTCCGCTGCCACCAGTGCCAAGGTATAGCCCTGGCGGTACCCGGCTCGATGATAAATTCGTCTCTTATGAAGAATCATCTGCTGAGCCGGAGTGGAGATTTTCACCACCTCGAGCTGAACATCAGATGCAAGTGGCTCCGGATCCAGTAACTGCTGCCCACCTAGGCTCTCCCCGGCCAACTCGTCGCAAAGCAGTTTCCAGAAAGCGAACTTCCACCCAATCTGACTCGATGATGCAAGTCTCTACTCGTCCCATGCGTACCCAGTCGGATCCCATGCGGCAGATTACTACCCAGCCAGCTCGATCTCCACTTGCTTCCCACCGGCCAGGTCATAGCCAGCCAGCACGTTCCCAGCCAAATGCGTTACTCCAGACTGTTTCGGGAGGCCATCATGCACAACCAGCTCGTGGACAGCCGCAAGGTCAACAAAGTTCCCGCAATCCACCGGCACCTGAGGAGGGCTATCAAACATCCTACTCCTCTAATTACGGCGCCTCTAATTTTCACTCAACCCCAGCTGGCCAATCCTACAACCAAAGCGGTGGCGGTGTATTCGGTTCTTTCTCATTCAGTAACAGTAACCAATCCCCCAACCAGCCGTCTGCTATGACCATGGCGCAACTGTTCGAACAATACCAGCAGGCCCCCTACCCTAACGCGATTAGCACCCATCCAATCGCTGTCAACAACCACCTAGTCATCGCCACAGCTCACGGCCAACAGTACGGATATAACACCGCTCTCGCTCCTGCTCCCTTCTACCACCCGGAGACTAACGAGTACTTCCACCCAAGATACGCTCGTGCCCGTGATATGCTAGTGCAGCGCTATATGCACGAATTTTCCGGTTATACACCCACCCTCATTGGTGTCCAAATGGTAATCCGGTGCGTTGATGCGGATATTGCGACATACTTGCAGAATAACGCCGGCAGGGATGTGAGAACCGAGGAGGTTGTGTCTTTTTGGGATGCACATTTGACATGCATTGCGGAGGGCCAAATGAGATATCATCATCAGGGATTTTGAGGTTGCGGCGCCAATGTTTGTACCTGGTCCACCCGTTCGTCAACAATTCGGGGCTTAGGCCGTCAACACTTGTATCTAGTTAAGGCATTCATCAGTTGGTATTGTGGGAAGGGTAAGTTGGGGCATAAATGCTCGTACCTAGTTGATACACTCATCAAGGTGGCCTCCCACCGCTAAGAGGCTACCTCCCAATTGACTCATTTACATTCCAGACGTTCAGAATCCATAAATGACAAACAATTTCCTGCAAGAATCCGACTGGGTTCGGGTACCTGCAGGGCGCCTAAATCCGTTTGCTTTTCCCCGGGTCTCATGTATCTCCATTTTCCCTTATCCCCTTTGCAATTCTCAAAGAAATTATTCCTGCGAGTCGCAACAGTACCTGCCCTCACAAATTCCCAACGCATCGCTGCAGCTAGAACACATCCTTTATCTCCGCAATGGCAAAGAAAAAGTCCCATAAAGCCAAGAAATGCACCCCTTCATCCTCTCCCACACCACCCACCAGACTGACTGGCGGAGCGAAACTCATCACTGCTCTAGACGCTCTAAGCATCAAATATTTGGCTCCTCCACTACCGGTCACGAAGTCGAAGATGGCACGAGAACGCAAGAACAGTGTTGCGTCGGAATTCTCGGATTATTTCGGTAATGAATCCCAGCTTGCGAACTGGCAGCGATTGTGTGGGGATCTGGGGCTAGATGAGAGGTTGCCTAGTATTTCAAAGTGCAAGAAGGTAAGCTGTCCACCGCTTCGAACCTAACAGGAGAGTTTCGTGGGCAGGGCTGATGAGATTGAATAGGCTCTCCGTGGTGTTTGGGTCAATATCCGTGATTTCCTAGATGCAAAGAGGAGCGGAACGAAGGTCCATCATTTTGAGAATGAGCGTGCGTTGGCGAAGTATACGAGGGAGCATAGGGACAAGATCTTTCCAAAAGAGAGGGCGAAAGAGGGCGGCCCGGCTAGGGTGTTACTGGCGCACATCTTTCGACGTTGAGACGGGAATTGTTAAGGAGATAAATGGGTGGTTCTTGTCGATATCTTGATGATATCTTAACAAGTCAGATTGCTTGAAATGATGAAAACGCCTAGGTTCTAAGCTGTCGACGTCTGCACTGCACCAGAAGTGAAATGGTATTTGTGAAATTCTTCACTCATCCGAAACAGAGGGGTAGAAAGAATGAAATTCGAATTAGCTGTCATATGATTTTGCAAACTACAATGACTACTCTCACCGCCGTTCCATCTCAATTTAATCCTACATCTTAATATCTCCAACATAAATATTCTTACTTCTTATGGGGTGGGATGGGCTATGCCATTGATCAGCGAGAGTCTAGCGACGACTAACATTTTGTGCATACCTTAGGTGGTTCCACGTATTTGAAGTGTCCACCAGCGTTGTTCAGCCAATTATCAGGATCCCTGCCAAACGATGCCATTGGAAACCCAACATCAAAGGGAGCTGCTCCTTCGATCTCCTTGATGTCTTCTTTTGATAATTCTAAGCTCAAAGCTTCAACGTTCCCCTTCAGATGCTCGACCTTGCGTCCTCCCACGATAGGAAATACGTAAGGCGTCTTGTGCATGACATAAGCCAATGCTACACTCGTGATAGCAGTTCCCTTTTCCGTGGCGATCTTCTCCAGTACCTTGGCAACGGCGAGAGTATTCTCGGAAGTGTTCGTGATCTTGCGACCTTCACCCGACTTTCGTTGTTCTTCTGATTTGAATTGTCCGCCGCCTAATGCTCCCCATGAGGCCAGACTCATGCCTTCCGAGATTGTCATTGGGATTATGTCTCGCTCAAAATCTCGAGATGCAGCAGACCACATACCCTGGTAGACTGAGAACTGTCGAAGGCCATGATCCCGAGCGTATTGATTTGCCTTGGAAACGATCCAGGCTGGGGTATCGGAAATTCCAAGGTAAAGCACTTTGCCGGCAGCAACAACATCATTCAGGGATTGCATGATTTCGGGAATGGATGTGGTATAGTCCCACCAATGGATATAAAGCTGTGCCATCATTTAGTGTTGTGCGCTGATACAACGGGTATGGTATTTACCAGATCAATATACGAGGTCTGCAAATTCTCTAAGCTCTTCTGGAGGGACAGGTGCAGACTCTTGGCGCCGTTTCCCTGAGTGTTAGCAATTATTTCCTTGTCACCGAACGTGGCACGAAAAGCGGTCGTGTATTTAGTGGCAATGACCATCTGATCTCTCACTCCACGTTTCTTCATCCATTCGCCAACATATTGCTCCGACTCCCCTTTCTGGTAGTTGTTGGCACTACGAGCGAGTCAGCTTTGTGAATTGATCAAGAAAATTACTCACGTGTCGATGAAGTTTCCACCATTCTCATAAAAGTAGTCAAGCATCTTTTCGCTCGTCTCCCGGTTGCATTCTCCCAAGGAATCCGCCCTTATGTCCGTCAGATTCTTGATAATGATGAGCCATCGAAACGCACCATGCTTCTCCAAAGTTCATAGCTCCCAAACACAATGGGCTGACTCTTACTGCAGCAGTTGGAGAAAGAATCCGATAATATCCGAGCCCATTCTTTGGGGGTGGAGGCGGTGCAAATGCCATCTTGATCAATATTCTGCTATTTGAAAGAGGCTTTAGGTAGCGACGTAATTTATGATTTGGTTCTAAATCAAGAAACACCGAATTCATCGGGAAGAGTCCTTCATTATATAGTTCATCGACCCATGGCACCTGAAAGCTGCAACTTGACGACATCAAGCGGGGTCAATCGCAAGACCGTTCATCTCCACAGGATTCATTTCCAGATTGTCCGACTCATTGCAAAGATGTGGTGTGATATCGGACTTCTATCTCTTAAGTCCAATCTCCATGAAATAAGCCGCGGTCGAATTATGAAAGCAACTGGACAGATGCAGCTTGTTCACATATCAGATGCTGGTACGGGCGAATCAGATTCGTAGACAAATGCAATCTCCAACCCCCAACCCCGCACCAAGATACATTTTACGGAGTAGGTCTGCCGCCAATACGCGAATCCTGGAATACACTCCTGAGTACTCCTGCAAATTGGCTGATGCTCGGCTTCGATTCAAGAATGAGCGGCTTCGGCAATAATGTGTATGAACATTGGATGGTACTTAAAAGCCGATTCAAATGCCTAGGGGAAATGACAGAAAGTTTCGGCAATAACCAATATCAGATTCCATTGGATCGTATGCGAGAGAATTGGAGTCAATCCTCGATTGCGGCCGACCTCTGTACGAGGAAAGGGAATGTATAAACCGTAGGAGACTTCACCTACTCTATTCAAAGCTGACGTTTGAGGAGTATCTGCCATCAAAACTTGTCCTAGACGTTCACTAATATCGTAAAATTGAGAGGGATTGCCCATTTGTATCGGAGAACCACGAGCTCTTTAAGTCGTAATGTGGATCCGTAGGTCGTTGAACAAATGTGTAGATGGAAGACGATAGCATCATGGATGATATCTGATATGATCCTTGGCCATAGAGAATAGATACGCCGTTCCATGTCTTGTGAAGCAAGAATATCTAGTTGAGGATGCGGAATGCAGATTCTCCAGCTATCATGTTGCTTACATAATCACTGCAATGCGTGAAATCTGCCCATAGAACAAGTCACGTCTTTGGCATTAAAAATATTGATATTTAATGAATAGACTCTCGACGCCAAGTTCCAGTGGAATTCATACTCGATAATCAGCGAACGATATCACAGTTCATATAATCACGTGACAAGGCAGCGCAAGGCTGAGACGCTAGAGAGACCCCTGCCAAAATTTTCCAACCAGGAAGAAAAAATGCAACGATTTGTGCCCAGCATACGATTCTCACCACAATGCCTCGACAACGGTCTAAAAAGCTTGTTTCCAACCGCAAGGAGGAGACTATCCCCCGGCGAGACTTAGAACGTGGTACAGAGCAAGATGACAGCGAAAATGAAAGTCTGGAAATATCAGACAAGGACGAGGACGAGGATGAATTGGAGAAACTCGTTCTAGGAGATGGCACTGGGTTCAAGGAGCAATTGGGGATGGGAATGGAGTTGGATCATGAGAGCGATTCTGAGGGGAATATAATAACAGAGGAAGATCCCGAGGCCGAAGGAGGACTAGAAAATATTGATGATGCAGATGTGAGAATCCCCTCTGCTCAGTCATACCAATCCTAATTCTTCATTTAGCTATTTTTCCTGGATGCGGGCCCATCAGTCGTTGACCCTAGCGCTTTGTCGCCTTCTCGACTAGTAGAGAATGGCGAGAAAGGGGATGCGCCAGCCTGGGAAGACAGTGATGATGATCGATTGGTTGTTTCACTTGCAGGAAATTCACGGTTACGAAAACTTAGGATAAATGAGGCAGAAGATATGGTTAGTGGGAGGGAATATACAAGACGACTACAAAGGCAATTTGAATTGCTGAATCCTGTTCCGGAATGGGCTCAGCACTCCTCAAGACCTGCGAAGAGACGTCGGAGATCCTCGGCGGGGTCGGAGTCGTCAATTTCCTCGAATGACATGGATGTGGATGAAAATGATCTCTCAACATTACCCCTGGCACGACTATTGCAAGATGCCGGTTCCTTGACTCAAACACCCTTGGCCCCAGGCAAAAAGATCAAACTTCGTCCAGAAGTTCTCGATATTCAACGAACACGAGACATATCTTTTACCCAACCTTCCGCAGTAACGTCTTTATCCTTCCATCCCGAATATCCTGTGCTTCTATCCTCTGGACCAGCTTCAACACTATTCCTTCACCACATCTCACCAACAGCTCATCCCACTCCAAACCCACTCCTAACATCAATTCATGTTCGGCACACCCCTGTTGCGACTTCTGCATTTCTCCTCCCCAAAGGAGACAAGATATTCTTCTCTGGTCGACGTCGATACTTCCATAGCTGGGATCTACCTTCAGGGACGATTCAAAAGACAACTCGTATCTATGGCCATAAAGACGAGCAAAAGAGCATGGAGAGATTTAAGCTTAGTCCTTGTGGCCGTTTTATGGGGTTAATTGGCTCGTCAAAGAAAGGAGGCGGAATCGTCAATATTTTAGATGCAAATACAACCCAATGGATAGCAGCAGCGCGTATTGAGGGTAAGAATGGTGTTGCTGATTTCGCATGGTGGAGTGATGGGGAGGGATTGACTCTCGTTGGGAAGGGAGGAGAAGTTGGAGAATGGAGCGTTCAATCTAGATCCTTCCTTGCAAGATGGATCGATGATGGATCAATCGGTGCGACTGTCGTTGCGCTTGGGGGTAACAATGGACCAAACCCCCTTGGTGGTGATAAATGGGTAACCATCGGATCTCAAAGCGGGGTAGTGAACATCTACGATCGTCGTAATTTTGTCACTGGTAATGAAATCAAGGTTAACGAAAGGCCTGAGCCGAAAAGGACATTCGATCAACTCACCACTCCAACAAGTAATCTGGCTATAAGTCCAGATGGACAGCTGTTGGTACTGAGTAGCAAATGGAAGAAGGATGCCTTAAGGCTGGTGCATTTGCCCAGCTGTACGATCTATAGGAACTGGCCTACTAGCTCCACGCCTTTGGGTAGAATTACGGCAGTTGCGTTTGCGAGCGGGAGTGATATGCTAGCAGTTGCGAACGAGGCAGGAAAGATAAGGTTGTGGGAAATTAGGAGTTAGACTTCTCAATCGAGGCAGGAACGAGCGAATGGATACTTAACCCTTCTTGCTTAAAATCACTTCATCCCACATCAACCAAAGCATCCACTCACCGGTATCGATTAAGATTACAAACTGTCACATCAAGCTATACAATCAAACAGTGTTTACTGTTGTCATCACTATGCCTCCCATTAGACATACCCACACATATACGCGCGAAATCGACCATTGCCCTAATACTTTCTTGGAAACAATCTCAGAATTGATGAGACAAATTCATCTATTCGCGAAGTCAAGGTTCGCATATCAGCCTTCCATTGATTGTTTGAACCTTAGTCATACACTTGTTCCGAATTGGTTGTCACGCCCAACCTAAGAAGAATTTAAGCCCCTTGAACTGCGAAGGCTAGCGCACGCCAAGCAGACAACGGCAGTGCTTGACATCAAGCTTCTTCTTGAATCGGAACAACGTCTTCAATGGCAATTCTGCTTCATCATTGTCGACAAAAAGGTGAGAGACAGGATGTCGAGGCTTTAAAGAAAACTCTGGAGAAGTAGCGAGCTGTGAGGTTGGTGGTCGAGAAGGAATGGAAGGGCTATCGTTTTATTGTGTGACGAGTTTTGGTATAATGGTCGCCTTACGGATATGAATTTGTGGGAATGGATTGAGAGAATTAAAATGGTTTCCGAGAGTCTGCTCTTTCATTTTGTTTGCCATATGCGATCTCTTACGGTTTCACTTCAATGACCACTGTCGGAGTGCTCTAATTACAGAAGCATTTGCTAGACTAAGGGAAGAGACTACAAGTTCAAGAAGTCTCTCGTGGGCGAAATTCAGAAGATACTAAAATAGCAATATGTTCTACGAGTATGTCCTTAAAACGAAGCACACCTTGCTATCAGATTCAGAATACGATCTACCGTAGATCTACCGTATTTTGAAATCCGCATTTGACAGTATATTCTTTATTTTCAGCATCAGGAATGCGGCCCCTGAATGATGTTATGCTGGGTCTTCGCATGACATGCAAGGAATGTGATTTTCAAGTGATTTTCAAGTGATGCACAACGACATGCCTGAAATATTGAGTCTCAGAAATTCCAAGAAAACAAATTCTCCTGCATATCACAAATCCATAATTGAGCTTCATATATTTTGAATTCCTTCTCACCATGCTGCCCGCCAGCTCTTCACCATCTTTAACAGATCAATCCAGGATCCGACTTACCATGGCTGAGGCTCACCCAGCCCGTAGAGGGATGAACCACCATCTCATTAACCCTAAGTATCAAGCCACAATCCGTTCGCCGCCTGAAATCGAAGTTAAAGCTCACGCATTCACCGTGCAGACAACGCCAACCATATCGACCGAAGGGTTTCTCTACTGGACACCCCGCAACGGTGACGCACCATATAAGCCTAACAAACGCGGTCTTCTCCCTGCAGAGGACCAAGGTACAGGGAAACGCGGCTTGGGACATCTGAACGACCTACCTGTCCAACCTCGATTCATCTTCACTCATGGCCGAGGACGTAAGATCGATAACCTTGGCTTCATCAACTTTGTCAGCGGTATTGCGCGAACCTTTCCCGTTTTGGTTTGGAATGGCGTGGAAGATATCAATGATCGTGTTCAAACGTACAATTATCTCTACAATGATGGGCAGCAGACTTATGTGGGGATCGGAGGACGTAGTACGGGTGGGAGGGCGTCTGTGAGGACGTCGGCCTTCTCGCGGAACAAGAAATTGGTCTTGTGGTCCTACCCATTGGTCAGGAATAGCGAGGTGAGGAGCCCGGAACTATTGGCTTTGTCTGCGGATACGAGGGTGCTGTTCATTCGAGGGGCCAATGATTATGTATGTACTTTCTCATTCCCATATTTTTCCACCCCCAGAGTCACAGTTTATCTTGAGAGATTCGCTAACTCGAAGAGTAAAGATGAGCTCAGAACCCATTTTCAACTCCGTCAGATCCAAGATGAGAGCAAAGTCTTGGCACATTAGAGTCACCGGCCTTGATCACAACTTCACCTGCGTTGGCGATCTGGTGAAAGAAGCTACATTAACTAGTGCTCTTGGGCAGATCGCGGCTTTGTGGTTGGAAGGAGATAATCATGATGAGAATAATCCTTATAAGTTGTGGGACGAGAAGGATGGAACGGAATTGATTATGGATTATGATATCAAGACTGACCCAGCGAAACCTCGCGCGGTGTGGGGGGATTGGAAGCCGTTTGTTGCGGAGAAGGAGGAAGCTTTGATTAAATTTAGCACTTAAGATGGATGCCAACGATGGGAAGGAGTTTCAATTTGAATTTCTGGGGTAGGGCCATAATGGCGGTGTCAAGTTGGAAGGTTGGCAATCGTTCCTCTTTGCTTCTATAACATTTGATAGCTACTTATAAGAACCCAAGGCGAGAAGAAAGCTCACGCCTCGCAGCTTCTTTTTCATTTAAAAGTGATACCAATTATATGCGAAATATAAGATATTTATGGAGACGCCAGTGGCGTTTCTAACCCTTCTACAAATGCATTATTCCTTCTGCATCGTCACTTCTTTCTGTTCAAAAGATACTCAAATTGAATATCGCCTTTAAAACACTGTTCAACTCAATCATCTTCTCGCTGAGCATGTAGAACCAGGGGTCCCAGGAACCAGTGAAGCCTTATGGTCTGTTAGCTGTGAGTGTATCGGTGAGACGGCTGGCCATGACCGTGCCACGGTCCTTGGCGAACAGAGCCCCGTCTACGAAGCCGGGTCAGTTTTTCTCTGATGTGTCGGTCCCGGTCCTCAAAGTTGAGATGGCTTCGGCGTCGCTTGTCAACATAGCTGAGTCAACGTATTTCTTGGCTGCATTTAGAGAGAGTTCAAAAAGGGTGGAGATTCCGAGCAAGCTAAAGGATCCAGTTAAGCCGTCGAAGAGGCCTCGTCCTTCGGTGCAAGAACAGCGTTTGATTCGAACTTGTTTATCTGTTTATCGAAGATTCCGTGCTTGAAATCGCTGACTCCATACCCAATAATTCACAACTCCTACTCCCGCGGATCCCACTTTCCTGCTTTCTAACCCCATCTCCTCCAACCAAACACCTAAACACCTCGGTCCCACCACCAAAATAAACAGTACAATCGTCAGCGCCCCCTTCCAATACATCACCTCCATCCCCTCAAAAGGCGCCCCCGAACTCCTCGTTCTAGGCCTAATCAAATGGCTGTTCATAACCGACGACGCGTTTACTGTTATCACATCCATATCCTCGAAATTGCATACTTTGAGTTTAACGTAAGTGCCCCACTCCCGTTCTCCTTCACAAAGAGTTGGGTTTAAGTTTGGGAGTCGTGTTGAGTTGTTTTTGGGATTGGGGATAGTGCTGATGGATGACTAGGGTCGACGACATAAAAGATAACTCCTCCCTTCGCTGGAAAAACCCGCCGCGCACACTATCTACGGGCAATCCCACGTAAGGGAGAAACTGGCGGACTTTTTCTAATGATTCTCCGTTTGATGCAAGCGAAAGTTCGGTATCGCTGTAAGTTCCATTCCAAATACCCCAATCCAGATGCTCAACTGTGAATCAGGAAAGTAAATGAATATATAGGCCAATTCGTCCATATTCTAGGATGCTATTTCCAAATCCACGATGGTTATAAAAATCTTGTCTCCTCAGAGATACGCCAGCTCTTTCATCCTATCCGCCCCCTTTTCCCCCAACCTCTAACGATCCAAGTAAATATCGTAAATAGGTTTATGTGAAGATCTCAACGAAGGAAAATCCTCTCCCCTCTTGATCCGTAGCGTCCGCTCCTCCGCCAATTCGGCATTTAAAATCCTGGGCATTCTCTATAACCACGCCCACGGCAGTGTGTCCGTAGAGCTAAAGCAGTCGATTTTAGACGAGATGAAAGCGACAGGCAGTTTTGCGTATACGTATGCGATGTTGGAGCGGATACTGGGGAAGTTGAAGGATTTATTGAGAAGCATGAAGGTGGAGACAAAAGTAAGGAATGAGAGGTTAGAGCAGTTGTTGGGGAAGTTGATGCTAGCTAG
>Ga0182030_10005339_pt1 | contig 27313 bp, 21 predicted proteins | sample 812S3MmetaG_FD_121299 | JGI IMG/M metagenome (GOLD analysis project Ga0182030, IMG submission 121299) | Permafrost microbial communities from Stordalen Mire, Sweden - 812S3M metaG (Illumina Assembly) | ecosystem: Environmental > Terrestrial > Soil > Wetlands > Permafrost | place: Sweden... | reverse complement strand
AGTAGCGAGTGTGGGCGTTAGGGTGGGGGAGATGGTGTGTCCCGGGAACAGAGCCCAGAGATGGGAGGTGTGGCGGTGTCCCGGTTCAAGCTCGATATAATCTTGTTGCCATTCTTGAAGTTGGCCAAAGGAACCGATGGTCATTGGTGGCAGGCGAGCCTGAGATGCTTTCACGCTGTCTAGAAGGTCGTCGACGATTCCGAGCTCGGATACACTGTCGATAAATGCGCTGAAAATAGCGTCAATGATTTGGATGTCGATTGCTGAGCCTTCGCAGAGAACGCCCTGGATTCCATTGTCGTCTATGAAAGTGTTTTCTGGAGATAGTGAGGGATTAGTGACGAGATATTTGCCAGATGCGTCTTGGATGAGGAAGTCGACGAGGAATTGAACACAGCCCCTCAGGACTGGGAACATTCGTTTCAAAAGACGTTTATCGTAACTAAAACTATAGCTTTCCCAAATGTGATAGCATAACCATGCGCCTCCCAGAGGCCATACTTAGAATGTCATCAGCTAAGGATTGGATGATAGAATGATTGCTCACGTGTGGCAGGCATCCACCTATCCTGAGGATCTGTGTCCGCCCACAAATCCGTGTTATGATGAGCTGCCCACCCGCGACAACCATACATAATCTCAGCTGTTCTTTTACCACGCTCAGCCATCCGTTCAAGAAGATCAAAAAGCGGCTCTTCACATTCGGCAAGGTTGCAGATATTGGCTGGCCAGTAATTCATCTGAGTATTGATGTTGATGGTATACTTACTTCCCCATGCAGGTTGGAATGATGGATTCCAAAGACCTTGGAGAGTGGCTGGAAGAGCATTGAGCCCAGGTCTGCTGCAAGAAATAAGGAGGTAGCGACCGAAATTGTGGTACAGCGTGACTAAAGCAGGATCTGGAGGGCCTCGCAGTCTTTCATCTGTTGGTAGATCGGGACTTTCTGAGTAGAGGCGTAATTTTTGACGGTCAAACAATGCTTGATAATCTTCGACATGCCTCTCTCGAAGGTCGATCTTTTCTAGAGCTCTGTTCGCGTCTTCGAGTGCCACCGATTCGGGATGTTGATGGCGAAAAGTTGTTTGAGCTGAGATGATAATAGTTGCCTTGCAACAAGTGACAACTAGACAGTTGCCAATTTCTTCGACTGCTCCATCATCTTCACATTGAGCCTTCACCACACAACATAAACGGTTGCTGTCGCGTCCACCCGGCGTGGCGTGCATAATAATCGTTCCATCGCTAGCAACAATTGAGTCCACAAACTCGTTCGTCTCATACTCCCGCTCACTCACTCGAGTCAAACGTATAGTTATTCCAATTTCCTCCGATGCTTCAAGCTTTATCACCAATACATTATCAGGATAACTCGCAAAGATTTCCCGCGAATACTGGACCCCGCACCACTCGTACTTCACACTCGCAACAGCACTCTCCAAATCCAAACCCCTCTTATAACCCTTCACATCATTCTCCTCATGTCCAAACTCTAGCATCAGCGTCCCCAGCGGCTCATAATTTCGCTGACTGTGCGGCGTTGCGAAGAAAGCCCGCCGCACCAATTCTTCAGCCCCCAAATGATCGCCATCTCGGATCAATTGCCGAAGCCGCGGCAGATTTTTCAGGGCATCGCGTGGCGTTCGATCTTGTGGGCCTCCATAACAGATGGAATTCTCGTTCAATTGGAGGAGTTCTGTTGTTGTGCGACCATATACCATGGCTCCTAGTCGGCCGTTGCCGATTGGGAGGCTGTGGTTCCAGTCTTTGGCTGGCGCGTTGTAGTACAGCGTCGTCGATGTGGAAGGCGACATGCTCGCGGTCTGAACGTGATGCGAATGCTGCAAGTGCAGAGGCTGAAAATGCAGTTATAATCGTCGCATCAATTTAAGATGTCGAGTATGGGCTAAATTGGGCAAGCATCCCAGGCTCCGATATGAGTTCCTGGGCTCTTTTCAGCCTTTGTCCGGTCGTAGTACTACCGAATGACCGAGTATTCCAACAGGTTTAGATAACCTTCAATGGATTGCCTCCGTGGCTTGTCTCGAGCTACATAAACGCCTCTCTTGTGCATAAAAATACCCACATGCTGTGAAATCCGGGGTGTATGCTCACGGACATCTTGTCCCAAATCCACCAATGATCTACTTCCGGAGAAGCATTGTTGCGGGGAAGTATCTAGGGATGATCGCGGGGCACTTATTCAGTGTTCTGTTATCACGGATTGAAGGACCGTGGTTCCTGGCTCAGAAATCCCTTGTGTGATAAAGCCCCATATGTACCCGTTGCTTCTCTCCTTGATCATTGTCGCACGACTCCTCGATGCACTAGAAGTACGTGAAGCCAACAATCATGGCCGATAGAAACAACCCAGATCGTCTGGAGCCAATCGATTCCAATCTTGCAGACTACAAAAACTCCGAGGCTCACATCGAGGAAATCACCATCGCCCGCCTCACTGACGAGGATATCTTCGCGCTCTCCCAAGAATCGCTTCGTTTTAAATCATGGACCACATTCCGTATTTTTCTGATTATGATCGTGCAAGGATGTAACCAAGCAGGATATGGTATTGATTGGGCTGTTATAAGTGGAATCAATGCTTTTGATCAATGGGTATCTTCCCCCATTCGCACAGCCCTGATAGCCTTGTAATGCAATGTTCTTACATATAAACAGCATACCTATTTAGGGTTCGGCAATGCTGGGGCCATTTATGGTACAATGAATGCTCTAATGACCATCGGGAATTTCTGTGGCGCTCCATTCCTAGGCTTAGCAGACATCATCGGCCGTCGAGGCATCAATTTCGTCGGAAACTTCATTGTCATTGTTGCAGCCATACTGCAAGGGTGCGCTGTCAACCTCGGAATGTTCATGGCTGGCCGCTTTCTCCTCGGATTCGGCTCTGCACTCATGTCTAGCCCGCAATATATGGGAGAAGTGGCACCCGCTCACCTTAGAGGTCGACTCGTAGGTCTCTTCGGTGCTTGTTTCCAAGTCGGAAGTCTTGCAATGAACGGCGCCTTGATTGGATTCACCAAAGTTGATAGTAATTGGTGCTGGCGAGTTCCACTACTTCTCGAAGGTCTCTTCCCCTTGATAGTTTGCTGTACGATATATATTCTGACTCCTGAATCTCCCCGATATTTAATTCTGCGCGGGAAGAAAGATGCTGCAAAAAGGGTTATTGCGAGATACCAAACAACCGAAGCAGATAATTTGGATCATCCATTAGTCAAGGCCATCACACAGCAAATTGAGGAGTCGATTGAAAATGACCGTGGCGGGTACAGAGCATCCTGGGACTACCGAGTCTTCTTCACAAAACGCGCGCGCTATCGTCTTCTAGTCCTTGTTCTGTATTCCATCTTCCAGCAATGGAACGGGGGCGGCATAATTGGGCAATATTTAGTCCCAGCTCTGGAAACAGTCGGAATCACGAAAAGCATCAACCAACTAGGGATCAACTTCGGTCTTACCGCCACATACTTCATCTTTACTGTCTGTGGATCCTTCATTATCGATCGTTTCAGGCGTCGAACCTTGATATTTGCTGGCCTCATCTCATTCATCGTGCTTCAGACAGCTGCCACCCTGACTTCCTGGCAGTATTCCAAGGGGAAGAGTTCTGCGGCTGCGGCTTTGACGGTGACATGGATCTTCACGTTCCAATTTTGCTCATCACTTCTGATTGCCACGATGCATAATCTTTATCCCGTCGAATTGCTCTCATTAACTCTACGAGCCAAGGGTATGGGCCTCTATGGCCTCGTTCAAGGTGCTGCTGGCACTGTCCAAAACTATGGAATTTCTGTCGGAATCCAAAAGATTGGGTATAAGATCTGGTGTGTGTACATAGTTTATAACACCGTACAATTAGTGTTATCCTATTTCATATTCCCGGAGACGTATGGGCTGTCATTGGAGGAGATCGATGCTGTGTTTGAAACTCCAGGCGTCAAGCCGGTGAAGATGAGTTTGGATATTCAAAGGGCGAAGAAGGAAAAAGCAAGGTTGGACAGAGAAGGTCTCGGTCATGTTGGTGAACTATGAGAAAGACTTACCTCATTCTGTCTTCCCAATATCTTAGCACAGTGGGACATCCTCGATAGAGATAAACTTACCCAGAGGAGAGAGTATAGACTTAATAAAATATCGACCTATTTAATCGAAAAATAGTTCATCGCTGAGATCGAGACCAAGTTCCTTGAACGTAGGTCTCTAGCGCGGTGAAGGGCTATACGAGGATCTCCAGTTTGTCCTTTGTGAATCGAGTCTTGGTATAATTTTCTTGAAAGATAAGATATACATATGCTGAAATTTCAATATGAAATAGAAGACAGCGAGAAGCAGCTGAAGTGAAAATGGCGGGGTATGTCAACTATCACGTGTAACTGATTTGTCGTTTTCCACCGCCTTCCCTTTCAAGCGATCACCCCCACCTCAATTACTTATGACGAAAGAAGATCAATAATGCAACTTTCAATTCATTCCCCATACTGAATGCCAAACTCTCCTACACAATAGAAATCAAATCAAAAGAAATTGACCAAAAAATGGTCCAAAGAGTGCACCGCCCTCCCCTTTTCCCTCCTCAAACTCCACTAAAACCCTCACAGATATCCTTCAAAGTCCACGGCCGCGTGCAAGGCGTATCATTCCGCTACTACACCCGAAAGAAAGCCATATCTTACAACCTAACGGGATGGGTCCGTAATGCGGCTCAAGGAAATGTGGAGGGTGAGGCTCAGGGAGAAGAGGATGGGATTCAGAAATTGGTGAAGGATTTGGGCACAGGACCAACGCATGCGCATGTGGAGAGATTAGAGAAAGAGGTTATTGAGGTTAAAGAGGGGGAGGAGGGCTTTGTTGTTAGGCGGTAAGGGAGTGGAAATTCTGAGCACGGGGAGTTTTGGAACAATTGGAAGAGAGTGGGGAAAAGTGTCTGTGTTTGATATACCACCGAACATTCGTTGACTGAGGTAGTAAAAGTTTATACAGCTTATCGAAAATCATCCATCTAGTCCAACAGCTGTACCGACGACACTAATCGACGGCACTACTACGCATATTTTGAATGCCGCAAAAACAACCAAATAATTCTAACTGCGTCTGCCCGCACCACAATCACCAACAACATCATCTCGATATCTTAGGTGATTTTGCTTTCTGCCAAGTACATGGAATAGAAAGATATTCTGAAATACTCGCAAGCGTCTTGTTCGGATCCTCGTTCTTTCCAAGAGCAATCTTTGCAGTCACTTCGTTTGAGCCTTTCTCCTGGATTGCCTGCAAATTCCCCTTCTTCTTGTTATAATCTTGAAGCTTCTGTATCCAGTACATACCTACGCCTACATGAAACGCCTTGTATGCGGGCACGACTAGTCTCAAGAAAACATCGCTGATAGGTGCGCGCGCTCTGAGTCCTGATGCGGATTCCTCTGGTTTCTCCAATATACACTGTGGGCCAAGCTCATGCGCTGGCTCTGCATCTTTTGTTGAAGGGCCAGCTACAGTAGGGTTTGTGGTCGATGCTTCCTGATGATTTTCCGGGGCCTCCACTTCTGTATTCGATGTTTGTCCCGACTTTTCGGATGCAGTAGGAAGAGCAGTCGTTAGCGCGATAAAAAGAACTATTGGAGTAAGGATACGCATTTTCAACAGGAGTTCTCTATAGGAAAAGGTTTCGATTGATGTGAACTTCAAAGAAATGATCAAGATCTTAGAAATATGAAGACTGGGACAAATATTAATATGCGCTTCATACGCTATCTATTTGATCCTACAAGTCAGAAATCCTTGGTTGGTTGACAATCCCAATACCGCAGCAATTCCTTCAAAACCCAATTCGTGTTTCAAGTTCTCGAAAGCCAAGAACTAACCATATCCACCAATTACCTATTTAGCTAGCGCAAGTGCGATTTGACATCTGCCAAGAGAATAGGAGTCGGATCCCCGCCTGCCAAGTCGCCACTAGAAGTTATTTGTAGTGTGGCGTGTGGCGGGGTGGAATCCCATCTCCTTCCCGCAATCCTACTCACATAATAAGTAAAGTGTACATAATTTCTCTGCTGTGATAGGTGAGTCCTTTTTGAGGTTCCAATTTAATTAAATACAAGCCACAATTGCCAAGGCTTTCGCAAGATCAACTTATCTGGTGATTCGGATTTTTGCACTGCCACTGGAAAGGAATACATTCAGTCTCGGCTAATTACTTACGTCATACAGCCCCTATTGAATCTCCTCACTTGGGAGGGGTAGAAAAATCAAACAATAGACTATAGAGGTATTGGTGTTTGTCACGATTGCCTCCTCGCTTGGTAATTAGGAGAATACATGTTCGTGCACGGAACATAGAGGCGGGATTCCTGGGCCAGGAAGTTAGAGACGCAGGGTTTGAGGTCGTTGAGATCGAGGAATAGGCTTTTCATATTCCTAGGACTTGGTACGGCGAAAAAATTAAGGGCTTCGATTTTTGCAGCGATCTCCGGGAGTAATCAGCTAGCTATATGGACTGTGCCTCCTTCAGAGTACAGAGCCTTAACGAGTTCAAGCTTGATGCTGGCATTGCCGTCAGTGACAATGAAAACTTTGCCGACTAACGAAGGGATGTCAACAGATGAATAGTAGTTTGAGATGTTTGAGAAAAGAGATAATTATTGAAAACATTTCAGTGAGAATCAGGCCGGCGAAGAGTTTCAGGGCTGCAAAGTAAGAAGAAGGAATGAGTCGGAGCCATGGATCCGACAAAATCTTGGCGACTTAGACCAGAACCACAGTTAGAACGACTTAATTGCTACACCTAGTTTTTGATTGAGCTGATAGAAGTCCAAATTAACGATGATTGCAGTGTAGGTAGGAAGTTTCTGAATCGATAAAAGCAGGGGGTTTTTTAGGGTAGTCGTTGGCAATCTAACCTTTTGATTGAAAACCTCACCTGCTTCAGGCCTTTCAGATCTTTGACCTTACTGTGACTCGCTTCGCCACTAGGAAAGGCAGGTCCATATAGTATGTCTATACTAGCTAGGAGTTATAGACAATATCCTGTTTCGTATTTGAATAATCAGAAAGAGAACTCTGAACTACCCATTGTGTGGCTGCTTGAAAAACATTCAAGGCTAAAATATCCAATCGTGTTCCATTCACAAAGGCCGTGAATCACTATCCTAAAGGAGGCTTTCTCAACATCTCCTGAAATTCGAACTCCTCCCATCCCCTCACTGTCTCATTCCCTTTTATGCATTCTGTTTATCACCAGGTAGCCCTTAAGCAAGAGTTATAGTGCAGTATCAACGAAGACTACTTATTTCACGCTTATGGAGCTACCACAGCTCCGGCTCCTACCTAAGTCCCTTTCACCTTTGCCATCCTCTGTCTCACTCAAACGCAGACGAATCCTCCCGTCCCAGCCTCCACGCAAAGCCATGCTCAATTTTCTTCGATGTGCGGTACTCAAAATAGAGGAAGGTGGTTCAACGTGGGATCAGGAGTGGAGGACGTTTAACCACACATTTGGGACGGACTTCTCGTTGATTGTATTTATGGAACTCGCATATTCATCAGCGACGGCGCAGCACGATATTGTATTTTTAAGGGACCTAGGGGGGGTCGAGAGTGAAAGTGGGATGGAGGAGGTGGTGTTGGAGGTTGTGGAGATTGAGAGTGGATGTTGAGCTGCGACTAAGAAAGAGTAGAATGGCACACGAGCAAATCTAGTCTGAATGAGCTTTATTAATCCTACGAATCATTGCCTTTCGAGATCTTCTGATGCGCCTGAGCTAGCTAGAAAGGCCGGCATTTTCAATCATTGTCGGAGAAACGTAGCAAATTTCCATCTGCGCTCCATTGAACGCAAGCAGGTTCCCATGCCTAGCACTTTGGGAAACGTTTGAGAGATAATTAAACAGTAATTTGTACATGCACGAAGTAACCTATTTCCTCCTCGCATCAATCATCATTTAGGTGGAGGCTTTGGCCTTCGACGTAATTGATCCCTTTGATCGAGGCTCGTATTGCTTCCGAAGATTACCAATATTTGCTAATGCATAGCTTGATATTTTTGGTCGGGATTGTTCTCGGTCTTCTCTACTAGAGTTTTCCATCAAATCGGGCTGACGTACAGGCACCCAAACGTGCTTGAACATGTAATGGTCCAAGAGCCCTAATGGATCGGAACTGTCACCACAACCCTCTGGACAAGGAAGCGCTTGTTTATACAGGGTGCGTTTGCCTTTGAGGTCTTCTTTCGCTTCATGAGTCACAGCCCAATGCTCGATCAATTTGGTAGAGTCGAGTAAAACATTGTCGCAGAAAGGGCATTGTAAGTTGTGCGTGTCTGCGATATGCTTTTCAAGACGATCAGGACTTTGAAATACTGCGTTGCAGAACTTGCATTTCGACTTGTGCTCGGACTTATAATATTGAAGTATATTTTTCTTGATGTTGAAATCCACATAACAATCGTCACACTTGGAAGTTTTCTCGCCCTTATATTGTGCTTCCTTTAACTTGTCTGCATGACATTGGTATTGATGGTTTTGCCGAATTCGATGGCTGCTCAAGATGAGATCACAGTACTGACATTTGAAGATTTGGGTGGGAGAGGAAGTTTTCGAAAGCTCGACAGGATTGGGTACTTCGGGTTGTCCGGATCCATTGCTCGAATTTGCCTTATGAGACTCTTGATGAAACCTGAATGCGAATTCGTTTGGAAAGGATTGTGGGCATTCCGTACATTTATAGAGATGCAGAAGTGAGTGAGCTGAAAGTTCAAACGCATCTTCAAACTTGTCGTCACCGCAATAATAACATTTGAAGCCATGTTTCTGAGATCGATGAATGACCAATGAAGACTCGGTGTTGAAACTTTTCCCACACTTCTCGCAGTTGAATGTTTGAGGAGCTTTATGTTTTTCGAGGACGTGAGCTGAGAGGGTAGGTGCATTTTTGAATGTGGCGCCACAATTGCGGCAATTGAAGGTATTTTCTTGAGAATGATGGGCGGCCAACATGGACTCGGTGCTGAAAGAGATCCCGCATGTCTTGTCATTAAATACCTGAGTAGCTTCATGTTTTTGGATTTCCTCTAAATTCAGGATGGGGGTACCGTCTTCAGTTGTCTTGACACCGAATTTCTGAGCGGGCTCACGCTTTTCAAGATCTTTTGCAATTTCGGTGTCGAGAAATTGTTCAGCTGCCTTGAAGTCGGTTTTGGGAGCAGATTCGGGGTTTTCGATATCATTTGCCTTGTTGTTGCTGGGAGCGTTTGCAACAATCTTACTTTCGAGCGCTGGAACAGGTTCATGCTTTAGTGTATCCTGTTTATTTTTGGTCGAGACAGACCTTCTAATTGTCTCACAACTAGATACTTGAGCCGATTCATGCTTTTCAAGATCTTTTGAACTGTGGACACTATTAGATTCTTCGAATGTATCGACTGTGTGGACAGATTCATGCTTTTTGAGATCCTTCGGGGTGTAGCAGCTAAAATTGCAGTACTTGCATTTGAAGAAATGAGTTGTAGCAAAGTGAACATTGCAATCATCCATGGTATCAAATTTCGTTTGGCATCTTGAGCATGGAAAGCTGTGAGCATGGTCATCATGTTCTTTGAGTAAAGCTGCACTCCGAAGGACTGCCCCACACTTCGAGCATTTAGCAACGTGGGCAGCTACCTCATGTTCGACTCGTGATTCGGGACTCTCGAAGACCTTGCTACAGTAACTGCAAGTAAAGGTGTGCTTCGATGCCACGTGCTCCTGGAGGAGAGCATGAGTGACAAATGTTGATGGACACTTGGTACATCGAAAGCCGTGGGAAGATGAGATATGGTTTTCGAGTAAAGCCCTGAATTTGAATGTCTTGCCACAATAAGAGCATTCCAATTTATGGGCTGCGGAACTTGCATAATGGGACTCGAGCGCAGGCCGACTTGTGAATATCCTGTCACAGTCTTCGCATTGGATGATATGAACCTTGAGATAATGGGCTTGCAACGCTTCCGAAGACCGATAGATATTTGGGCAGCGGGAACATTTGATGTTGTGGGCAGCCTTATTGTGCTGGGTTATTCCATCAAGTGTTCTGAAGGTGCGATCACAGTCGAGACAAGGAAAGTGGTGCAAGTGCTTATCATGCTGCTTCAAAGCTTCCGCGTTTGGAAAGTGTCGCTTGCAATTATGACAGAAAGGGAGATGACCTGTCATCGTGGGGTCGAGACTGGTTCGAGAGCAGACAGACCTGTTTTTAACACTGTTAGCCTGTTATTCAAAATCTTATCAAAGCTTACAGACCTGAATAATGACCGATAGATCTCAGCTCGCTTACTGGTATGGCTTTGGATGGCCGATTCACTCAAGGAGAGGTTGAAATACGTGGATTGAAAATTGAAGATGATCGAAAGTTGGGACTTTCCTTCGCGTCCCGCTGTTGTCGATTGAATAGATGACGAGTCGAATGATGGACAGGCCGATATGGGCTCTGAAGTTTCGCTACTGACACATTTAGCCAAAAGAGACGTTGAAAGGAAGACGCGACAGACATACCTTGTGCTTTGCAGGACAAAACATACCAGACACGCGGTGTGGCTGTGAAGACGGCTTGTGTGCCAACGGCCAGTCTCCTTGTAGGTCAAGCTCTATGTGTTTCAGGCCTTGTTACAAGACCTGACCGGCCTCTTTTGTGGGTTTCGCAATAAGAAGACAAGGAGTTGAAGTTGAGCGACGAGAGCGATGCGTTCGCCAATTATGGATTTCAATCAAACTCATTAGCGCCATTTTGCCGAGCTCTGTCAGGTATCCAAGGAGACGAACGAAGCACTGCTGGGTAGAAATATGAGATACACTGTGGATTAAAATCAAATTGAGAGTTTGCCACTGTCTGTTCTATAGGTACAAAGGCGCTGCAGACTACAAGCAAAGGAGCGTTGACAGGACATATGAATGCTTCAAACGAATGAACCGAGATCCCCAGAGCTTTAATATTACCTAAGGTATAATAGAAGGGATGAAATTTTCGGCAAGAATAATCATTGCCAGGCTTTATGAACAAAAAGAATATCTTTATAGCTTTTCCATCTATGTTGATGTTGAGCTGCCACTCTGCCAATAGAGAGTCCTATAAAAAACCTAGCTTTCTATCCATCAAAAAGATATACAATTCATATAGCTGCTCTCTTGGCCATTGGGATGCAGGGTATGGTTGCTCCTGTATTTGCCTCTTCCGAGTCCACTGGACCCGAGCTAGACCCGAGGTCGCGGTCTGATATCATGGTCACTTCCCTTGTAGAGGTACGAGCATATATCTCAATCGAGCGTCTTGACTAACCATGTGGTTGACTCGTTGTCGGGCTCAAAAGACACAGAAGGGATCAAATGTCGTCGCCCCAAACGACCCCGCACTTCGCTTGGCAGATGCCGGCGCCAAAAGCTAACGTCGATCCTTCTCAATGGCTTTCCTTGAGGTTCTTCAACAACAAGACACTTTACCTTTCCTCCACTACGCACTCTGAGGCACGCCGTAGATCTTCTTCATGCTTACCTCGAATACATTGAGTTATTTTGAATCCAGGCAAGTTCAAGAAAAGAGATGTAGTACCTTCCAAGACTCTGCTGGAGGAAATCGAGCTCAATCCGATGTAACAGCAGACTTCGCGACTCGATTTTTGAAGTTACGCACGCAATGGGAAACGGGCAGAATGAATATCTGGATCGAGGGAACTGGAGCGGTCTTGATCTTCTCGTATCATTCAAGAACAAATAATTACTCAATCGGGAGCCATCGCAGTATCTAACGTCGCCGTGTTCCATCACCAAGCCTTGGTGGTCGCATGCAGCATCAAAGCCCTGGAGTTGCCTCCATCCATACTACCTCTGCAATACTATTTAGCAGGGGCAAAATCTTCAAGGCGACCGAACAGAGACCAAGTAGATTCTCGAAATTTCTACCTACTTTTTGCGAAATCCTGAAGTTATTTCTTGCATTCTTATTCGTTCATTCGCACTTTTTTTTAAGATACCCCATGCGTAAAAGAATGAGGTCTTCCATTCATTGATGCAAGTATGCCCAACCATCTCTCACTATGCAAAGACATAGTTCTTGGTAGTGTCAACGTCTCAGTCATACAAGCATTGGCTCAACATTTTTATCACATCCCACTTAATTTTTTCATCAATTACGAAACAGCTTCCCTGAAAAGAATACTCTCAGATATCCAAGAACAAAATCGAATCACGCCCCTTCCAGTGCCCTTCCCAATCCCAACACCAACAGAAGTCAAAACACGCGCGCACTCCATCGATTCCCTCTGGCCATTGTTTACTGATTCAGATAACCAGCACCACCAAACCCAACAATAGGCGACGCATTGCAAGTGCATCCCTTACCAATAAGCAGTTCTCCTGGATATTCATGGTGGATGAGAGCGTATTGATCTGAGGGACCCTCGGTCAAGTAACGATCTCTGGGTGGAGGCCTTTCAGAGGGCGCTATAGATGGTTGAAGTGTAAGGATGGAATTGTGATAGGGACAGTAAGGTTTGAGCTCTTGGGAGGATGGTGGAGCGGGTGTGTACTGGTTGTGCTGGGATGTAAAGGATTGGTTGGTCCAGAATTGGGACCCTACCCCAGACAGGGAGTCGTTTTGGTCCTCATAAACATGGGTAGTATTATACGGGTCAAAGCTCCCATTGTTGAGGTCATAGCTCGTGTGAGATGTTGATGAAAGCATGTAGCTAGAGGAGGATCGGGGATTGGAAGTCTTGTTGGAGGGGTAGAGGTCTGTCGAAGACTTGCTATCTGCATTACTGCAACGATCCTGTTGAAAGGAAGGTGAAGGTGAAGGTGAACGCCTGTTCTTCCTGGATTCTGCGGAGGGTGGGTAGTGGATACTGACAAAGATATATTAGAGTCTTGTATGAAGATAGCTAATATGGAGGACAACCTACCCTCTACGGCTTGAGCCATTCTTTGATTGAGAACCCATCGGATCGAGGCGCCTTGGAGAGGCTATTACGTTTACCTAAAGCAAGGAGAGAGAGGGGGTGCTTGGAATAAGTTAATGGGGATATAAGAGTAATATCCTCAAAGCTAGGGGATGAGAAATTGAAAAATACCCACGACTTAAAAAACTTCGTTGGCGGTTAGATCCCACTACTTATAGAAACCCAGAAGAGAGAACGGGCTAACAACTAGATTCGAAAGAATGGTGTCAGAGTCGAAGTCCGCAATTACTACCAACGCATGTCTTAGTATTACGACAACTGGGCAAAAGTGTGGGAGTGGCAACGGGTTATTCCCAGGCCAGCAAACCGGGATAAAATGGAGCATGAGACAGAAAGGCATCGCGCGACATAATAAAACAAATCAAATGCAGGCATCAAGGTCAGGAAATTGAGAAGTTTGTAACTGGAAAGTCTTCTTTTGTTCACGACTTCGCCGCAATGTGTTGCATCCGGCAGGCCTGAAGACCCTTGGTCGAAAAAAAGCCAAATTTGGTGTATACTGCAGTTCCGAATATCGAAATAGGGATTGGCTGGCCGAGGAAGACAAGGTGATGACGTTAATCAAGGGGTATGCAGGAGTAAGAGGCACGTTCGGCTCTGATATAAGCGTGGGAATGGTGGTGCGTGATGGTTGTGCGCAACATCGATTGGAAGGTCGACTTTTGATTCTGGCTAAAAAACATAGTAGGAGACCGGTGTGGCTTGTAGTGACGCTCTTCGTTGTGTAAAAGATGACCGCGCGAATCCAGTTCCCTGCAAACACATAATTACATGAGGCTTTCTTGGCATTGTGAGAGGGAAACAGATCACTGGGTAGTCGGCTGTTTGCCCAGCGCAGGAAGGGATGATCATCAGCGATCGCAAGCCTCGACTATCTTAGTAAGATATTTATCCTTACCTGCGTATATGGTGGGGATGGTAAGATTTGCTGTTAATTAATTTATGATGTTGCATCCTGCTGCTAGATTTGAAGATGATTGGTGGGTCAACTTTCGTAACGCACTGGAGTCGGGCGTCATTCCGCAGGGATCGCGTGCAAGAGGCATACTCACCGACTACCGAGCCTAGGATCCATAGGCCGACCTGCAGCTGCCTTCGTTAGTTAGTCGTATCTCTGTCCTTGGTCCGCATGGGGTGTCCGTCAGTCTGGAGCCTGACTCTCTTTAACATTGTGTACAGCAATATCCACATCCTTCCCACAAAGTTCCAAGTATCCTAAGATCTTAGATCTCAGTCTTGTGAAAGGGCGAAGCGGCTCTGCATCGTCTCAATCATGGAGGCCCTTCCTTCACCAGGGCCCGGCCCCTTTTTCTTGGATATACCCTTCAACAAACGCTGGGAATTTCTCAAGCCAACGATCAAACGCTTCTACATCGACGAGGATCAAAAGCTTCCAAAAGTAATGCAGCTTATGAAAGAAGAGTATCACTTTGATGCAGAGTAAGTGCTACGATCTTCAAGGGCTTCAATCTCGTATTTGATCAATTTTACCTGAAAACTGACACCTCTCATAGAGGTCATCAGTACAAGCACCATTTCAAGAAGTGGGCTATGTCGAAAAGTGTCCCAAAAGCAAAGACAGAAGCTGCGATCAGCGCGATTGGGAAACGAAAGCGAGAGACAACATCGACCCCTGTTATTCGATACCACGGTGAAGAAATTGACAAGAGGAAGATGAGAAGGCTCATAAAGTCCCAGGAAAAACAACAGAATGATCTGCAGATTAGCAGCAACATGTGAGTATATTGGCGTTTCCGTCATACTATACATTCTTACCATCTCATCAGGTTCACTCGCTGGAATTTACCATATCAAGCCTTCAAATCCTTATATAGGGCTGAAGATCCATTCTCGCCTTTCAAGAACGTCGGGTCCACTCCGAGTGATCTTTCCATTACAAGCCCGCCTTTCTTAAATCCTGGCCAATCTCCGAGAGGTGCCCCATCCCCGATGACTGTGCCTTCACCTACCATGTTAGCCATCAGCGGCAAGATCTTAAACGACAGAGCTCGGCTCTTGATTCTAGGAAAACACGAAGACCTATTTGGCCAGTTGGAACGATACGAGAGAAAGTAAGTACTCTATATGTGGCTCTTATTGGTGGGATCGAAATAATGACAGGGCTTCAGGATCTTAACGACATGGCTGCACCAATTTTGGATTTTCTCGTTCAAAACGGCGAAACATTGGGGCCGCGGCCCGCGCCAATGGACGGCGGATATGCTTGCGTTTGATCAATACAAGGATAAAGCATCACCGGCTACCCCACGAATCGATGCCGAGTCTCCATTGAACCAAGATGCTCATCGGCCGCACAATGAGAAGAAGGCCGGAGTGACGTCTATGCGCCCATCTGCATTGTGTCATTGGAGCATACACATTGTTGTGACATTGAAGTATGAGAAAATTGCTTCCCCAAGACCAGAAGCCACCGATGATTTTGATATTGAGAACGAGAGCAGCTGGAAGCCATGGCCTCAGAATGTCGACGGGGAAACTTTTACGGAGCGGCTTCAATCAGCGCTTAGGAACAATCAATTCAGCTGCGTAGAAGCCCCAGATCTTCCAATCGCGGCCACACAAATAACGAAAGCAACCGAACGATCGCCTGAGCGGCTTCTCATCGAGGCGATATTGTTCAGTATTATGGCCAGAAATTCTGGCCTTCTTTATGAGCACATAGAACACAGTGGTTGGCAAGATGATATGGAATTCCCTCCGGAAATGGACGAGCTGTTTCCTTTCCATCTTGCCACAAGCTACATGGATGGGAGTAAGTCGTGCTGTGACATTCTCGACGAGTTGGTTATGTGTTTTCCGCTTTCACTTCGGAAATTGAGCATAAACGACTTCGGCCATACCCTTCTGGATAATCTCTTCATCGTGATCTTGAAGTGTCACACCTCTTGTCCTCCAGTCACGGTTGCTGATCGATTCAGAAACTTGACACGTTTTGCAGGAGAAGAAGTTGACATCTGCGGCAGATGGGATGCTGATTCTTCATGCGTTCGAGCCCTCCTAGCAGAAGGCAAGCCTGCAATTCCTTTCCAATGGAAACATATGTTTTGCCACACTTCAATTCAGACAATATGCCATTCTATTGGGCAAATATTTGGCCCAAGTGGATCTCCCGATGTCAATACTCCAAGTGGTCTTTTCGAAAAACTTTGCATGCACTGCGGACAGAAGTTGCAGCTTGGGCCCTTGCATTCCTTGGTTACCACAGCATTCCACCTTGCTCGAAGCGGATGTCGTGGCGAAACCTTATTTGGAATGTTAGCGTGTCTAGTTTGTCTATTAGTGAATGGAGCTGATCCTTTGGGTACTGCCCATATTTCAATCAAAGCACTTTTAGGGGTTGATAGAGCGGACGAGTGCAGCCACAAGGAATTGAATCCCGCAGAGCTAGCTGAGCAGGTCCCAACACAACTTGTTTCCACTTGGACTGAAGAAGTCCAATTGGGCTGGAAAGTCCTTTATCGCACCCTAAAGTATGCTCAAGAAGAACGAAATCCGAAGCCTTCTCGGGCCGTGCAATCACAATCCTCTAGGGGAAGAGGTACAGACGACATCGATGTACCTATCCAGGATGAATCTGACGTTGAAATGATTATCGATGAGTATAGTTCCGACGATGAGATTGATTGTCTCCATTATAAGGAGCATTCGAACTTTTACGCTGGGAGCGAAGATATTGGAAGTCTATGGGCCGCTATCCAAACGGAGCTCTTAACATATCGACGGCGCTCAGAGGGAGATCCGTGGATATCATCAAACTTCAGTATGCTCTCTCTACTGGATGGTCTTGAAAGTGGGAAAGGAATAGATGTTACCCTGGTGAATGACAACATGATGAAACCATTTTGCCGTTGCGGAAGATTTATCGATGCATCTCACGAAGCTTGCGCCACTGTGCCAGAAGTATGCAAACATTATTTCTCGAATATGGAGGAGAAATCCGATGTCCACCGACGTAACTACATTGGAACTCCAGATCCAACATATAACTGGTATGGCTGATAATACCAGATCCGTATTGGAAGTTCAGGGCCCTGCTTAAATGCTTGTCCGTAGAGTGAGTGCGTTTTCAACACAACCACAATTACCGGAAATGAATGTCAGAGGGCCTTCGATATTGGCTAAAATCATACAGAGCGGGTGTCGAGGCGCAGAGCCTCAGGATTTCATGCTGGAAATGGCATGCATTCTCTCTGGCTCTATATATGCCACCATCTCGTGTCGACCATTTTCGGTCCCACCTTCCGAATAGCCCTTACAGCTTACGATTCTTTCTCCCTCCAGCTGCAAATCTATTGCACGGCACAAAACATCAAGACGGTTCCCTTATATTCTGTTCTATTAAGACTCCAGCTACTTTCTCGCCCAACTTTCCCCGCATGCATCGAGGAGCAACTTGCAGACGCCTAACATAAGATGAATCATGAATCACGATATGGAATCCTAGGGGGGGGGAGACTCTATACGACTTTCATGCCTTGAAGAATCCAGTGCTTTGCCGAATATGGAGGAGTTCTACGATGGGTTTGAAAGCGCCTTCGAGCTGGGTGATGTCACGTACTGTACCTGCTTGTCAAATTTGTAAGGCTATGAATATCAAAGCTTTCCCTTATTAATACCACAATCATGAGGGGTGTATGTCGCTATTCCTAATATTATTGCTTCCTTATTCCATATAGTGTTTACAGCTTTAGATTTGGGTGGTGTGAAGCAATGTATACCATATGAATTTTGATACATACACAAGCAAGAGTCCTGATTATTTTTTCGTTTCCTAAATCCGATCTATACCAAAATACCCCTTTAAAGCTGATCCCTAATCCGAACTCCGATAACTCAAACATATACCATTTCCTCCCCAATTTATACGTTTAGTGCCCACCATAGCCAGCATTATAACCACCCCCATTTGACGAACTACAGCAACATCCCTTGTCAATAGATGTTCGTCCCGTATTACGACAATTAAAAAGTGCATATTGCTCTGACGAATGTGCGTCTAGATAGCGTTCCAACGGTTGGGGGGCTTGGTATCTATCTGCCAAAGAGGGTTGAAGTGCAAGGATGGGACCGTGATAGGGGCAGAGAGGGACAGTGCTCAGTTTGGATGGTGTGGAGGATGCATGGTCCCAGAACTGAGAACCTATGGCCTGGAGGTAGTGTGATCTGTCATGTACCCCATCCCATCTTGGGATTCGATTGTCTTCATCGTTAACCTGAGCTTGTGAAGATGTGGTATTGGAAGATGGTTGTTGACTATAGGTGTTCTGGGAATTGTATGTGTTGTAGGGAGAAGATGATGGGGAGGTGCATCTATCCGTGGCGGTAGAGGGATAGTGAGAGGATGAGTACTTGTTCTTCGTGTTTGTTTCTTTGGAGGAAGGTATGTGGTGTGCTCTATTGGGATGATTAGTGTGCTTCACAACATGATGGGAAGAAGATGGGCTGTCGGAAGGCGAAAAGAGCGAGGGAATTACCTTCGAGTGCTCTTGGGATGGGAGCCCATTATACTGACTATGTTTCCTGAAGATCTTGTATGAATATAAGACTTGTGTGTGAAGTGACTGGAGTTAGGGAGAAGTGTGAGTAGATCTGTGAAGCCTGATTGTACGACAAAGTGTCGGGCTAGGGAGAGGATGGGATGCAAAGGTTCCGAACTAGTGTATTAGGACTTCAAAAGTGGAATAGAAGGAGAAGTCAAAGACGAGGAGGGGTGCGTAGATGAGGTGAAGATCAGTGAAGAAGGGTATAGCCGTTTAATGATTCTATATGCTTGATGAGGGGCAAGACGATTCACTTATAACAGATCATTAGAAGATGATACTCGAGCCAAAGGTTCGCACTCGAGTTGAGGCCGGCCTTGATTCAGTCCCAATGGGGTACTTTTATTTCCCACAAAGAGAATTTCTAAGTCATTTTCCTTTGGAAATACGAGAGACGATTGAAATGGAAGTAGGTATGTATGCTCGGGTTCGAATTAAATACCAAGTTCCAACGGAGTAGTAAAGTTTATCACAAGGAGAACTTTCCGATTCGTTCTTTCGCTTCTGGAAACATGGCAGAGGCACGTATGCCAGCGATCGGCGAATTCAACGCCAGCTTTTCTGACTAGTTCTAATCTGGTGGTATTCTTCACTTCTATGAGCAGCCTGAGTCAGTGACAAGAAAAATACGGGCAGGTGCGTACGCCATTTAATTGCCAGTCTTTTTAATTAGTCCTAATCTGGTCACGATTTTCGATGAATGAACACGATTGGCATCAGAAATATAAAAGCAGGTGCAGGTGGCTGCATTCGAACTTGGTGCTCCCCTTCTCAGCCACAAAAAGAAGATGCCGAGCCTACCCAGTGCGTGGAAGACAAGGATCGAATTGAAATGAAAACAAACCGTTAACTACAAATTTTATCATGCTCATTAATATTAGTGACCAGGACCGATAATAGTATAACGTGATACACAGGGGTTACGGCTTAATATGTGCAGGGTCTCCCGCCTTCTGCGTGAGGCATTCTAGAATGCCGACTCATTTTCGGTGAGGATAAAATGGCGTCTTGCGCCTTCCTTCCCGCGCAACTTCATCGTAATGCAATATAAACCTTGTTACATTTGTTCAATGCATTATCGCCATACTACGTGACCTTCAACTTTGTCTAGCGCCGTAAGCTTGGCAAGCCCTCCCTGTCCTGTCACAGTTTCTCCTCACTACCAAAATGATAGTGGCAGAGTTGCGTTGAATTGGTCCTGACTCGTAATCAGCCTTTCAGCCCCGATCAAGAAATGCTCAAGTGTCTCCCTTCTTTTCTTTTTTCCCCCCGTTTGCAGCTCCCCTGCACAAGAGTGGATTCCAATTAACTTTATTGTTAGAAGCCAATGTTTAATTTATTGATCGACTAATATATGTTGTTTCTACACAAGGGAATAAAGCTGACGATAAGTCGCCGCGCAAATTGCTCAATCGGCACACGCTCCGTGCGCCGCCGTCGGTCACTGCGCACCAAAGATGATCGAGTCCAGGGATTAAATTCTTAGCAGGTTCCATACGCCCTGTAAGTGGATCTCTGCCTTGTCTCTCATGAAGTACCTATGATACTATTTTGGGCATGGTAGGCCCTATGCGGGATCCTAACACTAGGATACGGAAAGCTAGATTTAAGATTTGCAACATACAAATTATTTTCGGCAGGGCCGTGCTCAGTGGAGTAGGATCTAATAAGGCATTGGCAGATCTGACGTGGATGTAGTTCCCTTGGCTCGACAGCCATCTGTCATCACATCTTGAAAGTCAGCATCGGAAAATATTCAGCGTTGTGTCAACTTAATCCGATTCTTAATGGAATCGTGTCGGTAGTAGTAGTAGTAGTGGTCATATTTTCATAGGTACGCTCGATCAATCAATACCGATGATATCTAGGCCCGCGAGTAAGAATTGAAGCTCCCTATGAACATACATCGGACTCTAACTAATGTATGACCCCTTTGGGTATACTGTGATTCGATTGTTCTTAATCGCGATCTACATATTCGGATCAAATACACTGGCTCGGTATTCCCCGTGGCAATTGACAGCATATTGAGCAAATAAATGCATTTACTAGTATGCATGGTATTCTGGGGTGCGGACTCGATGTCTGCAGAAAGGCGGCCCAAGCACTGTCCCAAATTTTGTTCTACAATGTTCCTCACCGAGTAACGACGAAGAATCCTTACGAACTAGGTCGCTCGAAATAAGGAAGGAATTGCCCTATTCGTCATGGTTTCACGACGCTTCAGCACCTCGGCGACGGGATGTGGAGCATGCAGGGATACAGAGTTTGAGGTTGCAGAAGCGGTCAGAATTCGAACCGTCGTAGCAGTGGCTGTGGCGCAGAGCGCACAGCGAAGCAATACGCCATCCGAGAATGTTTTCTTTGGCTGCCCTACTTTTGAGCCATGAATCCATAGTATGGGATCTATCACGTAGCCTCCCGCGTCAATTGATTACGCGGGTTCGCGTCTGACTTATGCATGATGAGATGCATAGAGCTTCATGGCAGCGGAAATGTTGACAGAAAAAGGGCGAAATTGAGGAATATTTTCAACAAATATCGTATTCCGGTATCTTAATTCATCCTGATACAGCATTGCGCTCAAGCCCAACGTCTTTGCTAATAAGCGATTCGAATATCCTATAGAAGCTACGGATACGATCCCGCAATTGGCTTTGCTGTTGAGAATGGCATGCTTCAAACAGCACTTTACCACCACAATACACAATGTTTGAACTTCAATTGCGTCATATGACATGGAGGAATTACGTGAGAAGATTCTCCATTAATCAATCGCCGTCCTTAGGTACAGTGTCCTCAATATAATGTAGCAGAGACCGAGTAATTATCTCGATCCCAAATATACGAGATCGCTACTCCTATTGGACCCGAAAGGAAATATACTACTGACCGGAGAGGCAGGTCTCCTCGTAAAAGCACGACCTTCGGTCATGGCTCTATCGCACCTAAGATCGGATCGACTTAGCGTCATGCAGAATGCAAGCAAGGAACACGTAGAAACGTGGGGATCTTCATTTTTGGGACCGCCCCTTTAACGCCATCTCAACTTTTCACCCAAGGTTCCCTACCTCGACTGCGCCTAATAAGGTCAATCGCTTACGATCAGGCTTTGGCCTTGCTTTTTCAATATGTCTATTTCACTTTAGGCACTAATTATCTCGCGCTATGGGTCGGCCCTTGTTTCTTTCTACTATCATAATGTCAGCCTTGTATTATTTCGACCAAGTCTTATTAAGCAACCCCTTAGCAATACCATTTTCTGGTGCAAAGTTACCACTGGACTGTGGAATGAGGCATCCCTATTGCGTTCCAACCAAATTGCGCTCACTTTCAAACGACACCCATAATGTTACAGTACACCGCTCACTCAAGCACCTTTTGGCTAGTGCCTAAGCTTGGTTCTAACTGACTCCGTGTCAAAGTCTCGGCGGAAAACTTTTGACCATGGGCCCGCGCGTATCAGATGTAGCAGCTAACCACTGCTGATAATTCTTCCTACCTGTCACAGGCTCATTCTGGGTCCGGTTGAACTATGTCGGTATATAGCAGCAAGAGAAAACCCCCACTACCGACCCAAGTATCGACCGCGCCTCGTAGGTTCCAGTCGCTGGTTTTGTGTGCAGCGCGGTACCCCACGCTCAGCCCACGGTGCCTCGTAACCCTCGGAAATGCCGCGGAAATTAGACCCAGTAAAGCTATAACGCGGGGGAATTTTTCAATCAAGTAAAAGGACCAGCAAGTCAAGTCGCAAATCGAATCCAGGAACTCGGGATTTGGAGAACTCAGTGGCCAATTGATCTTCAAAAATCATCTCTACAAAATTTAAATTTTCTGATTTTCCCTATCTAGAATCCTGAGTCTAACCAATGAATCACCTAGTATACACTTCCTCTTAATCCTTTACCGATCCCATCCCGTCAACCAGCTTCATTACCGCGGCCACCATCAGAACCGGTATCCTCAACCAGCTCCATACAGTAACACAGATCGGGAAATTATCAATGTATCACTATCCAATTTACTTAATCCCGGGGACGGTAGTAAGGTGCCGGACATCGTTCATCGGCGCCCCGTGAGCCTCATGGACAGTCGGCTTACCTTCCAAAGGCCCCTGCAAAGTTGAACTACACACCGGGGGTGCGCTTCCTGCGCGTCTTTAAAACCCATTTGAGCTCTACTTATCGTTAAAAGTTCTTGTCTCGCTCGCACCGCTGCATTCAAAATTGGCAAAATCGTCGCTAAATGTGGCGCATAATCGCAATTCTTATTTGTCGATGTAGAAGTTGCCTGTTGCGAAATTAAATCGCGATTATTGATTATTGATTCGTATCCAAAAATTAACAGTAAGTTCTAGTTTCAGGTTTATTCCCTGAGGATGGATTTGGCTCCTCATCCAGAATAAGTTCACCTTTCAATGGCAGGTTCCGGCGAAAAGCCTCCGGGGTTTAGTAAATAAGCCCTGTGAGTATGCTGTAAGCCCCTGAAGAGGGAAGGAACATTCGCTTGCAGAGCGCGGAAAATTCACATGCCAACAAAATCAAAACAGTACCAATTTAGCGTGACAGCTTTAAGACCTGCCTTAGCGCTTATTTTAAATGCCCCCCACCCCCATAGAGTCCTACAGTAAACTTACAGGGCTTATTTACTAAAAATCCCAGAGGCTTTTCGCCGGAACCTCCGCCACATAAGCTTCCTACTTCTAAGAGGCCTAGCGCCCTAGTGATGCTCGACACAGATGCCGCGTCGCGATCTTGGCGGGCTCGCGCAGATCTGTCCTAAGGAACGACTAGGTATCTAGGTCGGCCAAAGTCCACTGATCGGCAGGGTGGAAGGAGGGTCCTGGAGGCCTGTTGGGTGACCAAGATTTAACTTATTCGACCATGATGTACATGTCAAGAAAATCTCTAATTCTGCATACTACTTCGCTTTAAAGTAAATATTCGACGAGTGAGAATATTGATAATTTCCGAGAATTTACGGAAGTCAGGATCCCTATTTCTCGTTGATTGAATTGAGCTCTAAAGTAAAGTGGTCGAAAGCCGGGTCAGCCTTAAAATGTTTAGGTTCGGGAGTTCAGACGGCGTCGTTACTGCAGATTAGGTCGTGTGGTAACAGACGAGCTAGTATGTTTAGGGCCTTTGCAGCTGAATCTAGGCGAGCACTCCACATTTTAAAACTTTCGCGGTATCATTATTTCGTCACTTGGCCAAAGTCCGAGCACTTTCAACTCGCGTGTATATGTAGTGGGGAATTAGGTTCTTTAAGAATAGCTTAAGGCATTAGTGTCCGATTTGAAACAGAGCTATCTGCTTTTACGTCTCTAGCCCCAGTCTTGCAATTGACACGTTCATACTCCAGCCGGGCAATTCCCGATGAATAATCCAAGTTTGTAATAGGGCGGTCAACAGCCGCAGAACTTAAAGCACTGCACCAGCACCACTAAAATATCGCAGAGCCTCAACCCCCTCTCCTAAGTTGTTGGCCTGAATGCTTCGAAGACGACTAACTTAGTGAATATTGGATATAGAACAATCAAGGAACTTTGTTTGTAGCCAGATCTACATCAATTTTTTTGTGGTTGAATGATAAGCTAGACCGACATTAGTACTACTGAATTGACGTCGAGCCACCTAAAGATCCCAGACACATCTTCTAAGCAAAATATATATGTCTTGAGGCAAGCATTCGGCTCCCTTCGCTCATAGTGAAGGTGTAGATCGGTGACGAAAGTGTAGATAGATGACGGTAAATAACCTACAAGGAACCGACAAAGGCTAATAGGGCTCAGTGGAAACCGGTAAACCCCCAGAATAACTAACTACCAAGGCGCTAAATTTCACCACGTACACTTAAGCCTGATTAAAAATAAAAATAAATGTCACGAAGAGGCTAGCTCGGAAAGCCACAATGGGTCCACGCGCTAGCTTTTTATTAATGGATCTCACTCACTAATCTACAGCGAAAAACTCACAGGACGCTAGTCGCTAAATTATGGTTCATATATCCCTCGTAGTATAAAATTTCACTTTGAAATGAGGTAATATGATAGCCCTAGGACATGATTTGGCGGAATGGAAATGTGCAACACTATTCCATAGCAATACTATCTTCAGACAGAGTGATTAGATGTGTTCAAGATAAACAAGACTACTGGACACTGGAGGCATATGAACGCGGTTGGAGCGAGATCAAGGAGGAGAGCCCTCCGGATGATCGCCGAGGACGGTGTCGATGTCAAGGCTCCGTGCAAATGGTGTGGGAGTGCCCATCTAATCGGAAATTTCTAAGATGCATTTGTAGGGTGCACTTATAGGGTGCACTTGTAGGGCGCATTTGTAGGGTGCATTTTGTCATCGTGAAGAGGCTACGTTACCTAGCTCCTACCTTAGCACCTTAGATTTAGATCGAGAACTTCTCTCTCTTCTCTCCTTAGACGTCTAGAATACCAATAAACTTGTACTGCCTCCTTATTTGCACCGAATTAAGGCCCATATAAAGCGAGTACTGCGAGTGTGACATATTTCTAGGATACATTTCTAGGATGCCTCTTGAATACACTGCCCAATAGAAAAGGTAATACATCTGAAATTTTACGTTTGCACGTGGAATGTAAGGGCTTCTTTGTAACGGAGAGGAAAGTGCTTTGATTGTGCGTCCATGTCATCGAACTATCCCTAAATACTTCCGTTCCGATAACTCCTGTCTAAGACTTCCTTTCCAATGGCTGATTCTCGTCCTATCTTAATCTTGACTTAAGTGATTTCGCAAGCATATCTTTCCTTCATCAGCCCGCTCAGCATCATTGCTTTACTGGTTATTAACAGTAGTGCCATTGTAACCTACGCCATCATACCTACTGGCCACCGGCACAAAGCAACAACAACCTTTTCCGAGAATACATCCTTCAGTATCAGGATGGCGGACTAGGGCATATTGTTCTGCAGGGCCCTCCGCTAAGTACCTGCTCATGGGTTGAAGACCTTGATCACGAGCCCCTGAGGTGGGCTGAAGTGCAAAGATGGGATCGTGATAAGGACAGTGGGGTTTAGGTTCCTGGTGAAGGAGTGATGCTGGTACGTCCTGGGGCTGTTGAGCTATCGTAGTTGTCTGATATGGCTGATCTGTCCATAATTGGGACCCTACGGCTTGAAGATGGTAATCTTGATTGACAAGGAGATCGTGTGGGCTGCTGTAAAATCCCAGGTGATCGCCATTGGGCGTAGTGAATATACTCGAGGATGTCTTGTGGGAAGAGGGTATATGGCTGGATGGGTCCTTCGATGTATAGAGCGAAGGTGCCGATTTAGCGGCCGTACTCTCAGATCTAGGTTCGTAGTCCAAAGGTGAGGGTTTAGACTTTGATTTGTTCGACGAGGAGGCTTGGTGAGCTCTGGCAAGATATTTTAGCACAGCAGCTAGACAGTACAAGTGGAACATAGTTTACCTTCTGCTGGATAACGTGTCCCTTGAATGGGAATCCATTGCATCGACGTCGTCCTAACGAATTGTTGCGATAAGTCCAAGGCTCAGATAGCAAACGTGATAGAGGTTGGAGAACGAGAAGCTAGAGGAGCACTATCTGTATTGGCTCAACTGTTGATAAATGGACGTTATGTGTTGCTGGTTCTATTTCCGGCGTGGTAGGCAAGTTCCTTCTGGCACATCTCCTTCTGTAGGGCAAATGGCACCAGTGTATCAAAGTTCAGAAGATAATAGAAAAGGCTGAAGCTAGATTCGGCCCAGAATACATGGATGATATTTTGGAGCAATTCGTGAGGGCCACGCCATTTGCTTATATAGATTACTGGAGGAGTGATGTTTGAGGAAAACGCTCGCATTCGAGTTAATGCCAGCCTTCTCAGCAAGTCCCAAATAGGAAATATAAGCAGACAACATCCTGAGACGGTGACTCGTGAAACGCACGTAAAGGTGGCCAACACTAGCAGCATAAAGCATAAGTTGTACGCAATTGGAACCATGTGTCTTGAAGAGAATCTCTCAAAGTCGACTACGTCTTACCGCTCTAAGAAGCATTCGGCCGCTAGAAACCCCTGTCGTTGGGACTCTTTACCCCTGTCCACATCATAAATCCCTGTTTACCCAAAGTGTGCTCAACGACCTCAACAGCTGGCGTTTGTCTTCACTGTCCCGAATCGTAAGTTGAGGCCGAGAACGAATCAATCTGCCCCGTATCGTCCTTTACAGCCAATCTCGTCCAGGCTCCTAAGCCACGGTACCTGCTGCACAGATGTAAACCCGGAACTCGACCCAAATTTCAGAAGATGCATATCAGCTGAGGGGCTCAATAAGAATAAGGATGAGAGCAGTCTTGTTATTTGTTCCCTCGTCTCGGATTAAGGCGGATGCGAGTGAGTTTGTGCTAGTAGCAGCAGGGTGATGTCGGCGAAGGGTCCGCATGCCGCTTTCCAGTGAGAGAGAACTCCTGGGTATCCGCCCCTAACGGCCAATCCAGATGGTCACAGCGCACCGTTCCGTCGCGAAACCCAGGCACCGGACATAAGATTAAAACATGCTGTTTTTAGCCACGACGATTGCCCGTAAGATATTGAGCTTTATTTGCCACCCGCAGACTTGGATGGCCAATTTCCCATGCTCTTTTTCGAATTATTCTTCACAATCCTTTTTTTGTGTTGGGGGGGGGGGGGGTACTATACTTTTTTTTTTAAAAAATAAATTATTTTTGTGTCAAAAAGGTTTTAAAGGGGCGGCTTTTTATTTTGACTTT
>Ga0182030_10005338_pt1 | contig 27314 bp, 29 predicted proteins | sample 812S3MmetaG_FD_121299 | JGI IMG/M metagenome (GOLD analysis project Ga0182030, IMG submission 121299) | Permafrost microbial communities from Stordalen Mire, Sweden - 812S3M metaG (Illumina Assembly) | ecosystem: Environmental > Terrestrial > Soil > Wetlands > Permafrost | place: Sweden... | reverse complement strand
TAATACTAGCTGTTAGAGAGAGTGGATCCATGCTTCAACGTTAAGCAACAACGGTAGTTGTGACGGTCAAGTCCGGTGATATAGGCTTTGGGCGTCCTGTCACATCTAACAGGCTTGCTGCTTGCTGCTTGCTGCTTTAGAGTATTTTGTGGCTGAAGCCCCTGTAGGGCCTATAATCGGCTGCGAGTGGCATCCCTCTGACACACTACCCCTCGCAACCAATGCTGGAAAACAAGGCCAGCTACTGAACTACACGCACAGGGCGACGATGAACCCACAATAGGCAGCAACTGGCAAGGCAGACTCGAGCTGTATAGAAGACAAGGAATGGAATTAAAGAGGCAAGACGAGCGAGGAGCGCTGCAGAAAGCGCGGTATCCTGTATGTGCTCGCTCTTACGGCTGAGACATGAAGTTGGATACCTTGAACTCTGTGAATGCTCTTCGAATGAACTGAAGATTGCGGCAGCCGATTCGAGCTCCTCATGAACGCTTCATGAAGAGTCTGAAGAACCCTGAATCACACCGCGATATGGTGTGTTTTAGCTCGTTTTGGCCTGATTCATTAAATTCGTTCAATTCGACCCATTCAACCAATAGTTTTGTTTTGTTTATAAGATTCCTCCTTTCCTAGATCAGATTTAATTCATTTAAAGGGACGTAGCTCTGATTCGCGTTCAAATATTCAATTCTCAGCCCTACTCGCACTGCAGTTGATGTGGCTAATAATCCCGCACCTTAGAACTATCGTTAAAGGAACTGTTTCACAACCCCGCACCTATCCGACAGCGCCCATTCCTCCTGAATTGCAGCGGCATCGGACGCGCAGACAGCAGCAGACAGATCTGCCTCACCGTCCACCTCAAGTTATTGAAAATTGCCCTAGCTAATCACCCATTTCTTCATGAACGTCGGTAGATTTATTTAAATAACCGTGTTTGCCGCCTTCTTTGGCACCTCCAGAGCCTTTCTGCCTGCCTGCCACCGACCACAATCGTTAAAAATAGGCTACACCGCTTGTGACAAGATCGCTGTGTTCCACTATGTGAGAGAAGCTCTGTTACTGCTCCTATAATGAAGTCGAACCTTGATCTTGTCAACGATCTTGACCAGTGAGCCCTCGTCCACAATGTACTACGGGCAAGATATTTACTAAAGCCAGGCAGCCCGAAAACCCTGAACTTCTGTACAAGTTCCTCCTCAATGGCTACGAAGGCACCTTCGGCCATCTCCTCGAGACAACTGCGCAGGCCGTCAAATGGGGTGAGAACTGGGAGGTCGACCATGATCGGAGGACCTTGAAGCTTCTCGGGTCTAGTTTGGAGGAGAGGAACAAAAATATGCACGACACCCTGATTGCAGAGCGAGAGAGGAAAACCTTCAAGCTGCTAGATCTGTGGACAAATGAGGTATTCCCGGTATATGGCCCCGGCAAGGAGCTTGTACTCAGCATTGAACGAACCGCTGCCCTGCTCTTTGGAATCCTGACCTATGGTATACAATTGCTCGCCTATCAAGACAATCCCGAAGGCCCTAGTGTCTGGATTGCTCGCCGTGCGAGCTCGAAGCGAGCCTTTCCAAACATGCTCGACAGCACAGTGGGAGGCAGTCTGCCCACCAGCGAGTCTCCTTTTGAGTGTCTCATCCGAGAGGCAGAAGAAGAAGCTTCATTCAGTCCAGAATTTGTCAAGAAGGCTGCAATTTCCTGTGGTACTGTCAGCTATGTCAACATGACCGATGAGCGTACCCAAGGAGAGCGGGGACTTCTGCGTCCCGAGGTTCAATTCTGCTACGAGATGAAAGTTCCTACCGACCTGGTCCCTGTTCCTAATGACGGGGAAGCACAAGAAATTATCTTACTCAATGTGGAACAGCTCAAAGCCGCCCTTGCAAATGGGGAATTTGCTCCGGCTAATGGCTGCATTGTTTTAGACTTCTTCATTCGGCATGGGATTCTGACATTTGAGAATGAGCCTCATTTCATCACTATAGCCTCGAGGCTGCACAAAATTCATGACTTGCAGTCTGGATGACTTCACGAAGGGCTGGTTTTGCTTTCAGAAGGTTTGTAAGGATGGGCTCCTTCGGGATAATGCTCTAAATCCTAACCCTCGTCTTTGGATCATGGCAAGTAGACCTGTCTGGGACGATGATGTAGGCTCTCAACCAAAAAGGGGGGAGACTTTGAGATCGAGAAAATTGTGATACAGTACAGTAGATAGAAATAATGTTTAAAATCCAAGAGTCATAGACTGAGCTGAAAACAGCACTAGTCACCCCGTAGATCAAGCAACTGCCGTATAGTTAGTACTTTTGAAGGCCTCAACAGCCAGAGACGTGCTTTCGCCGGTATAATATAGTCATCTTGTCTGCATGCTGAACTGCAGCTGTCAGGTGTTCTTTCGTTGTTGTGCCGTCGAAAATCGAAATGAACTGCGCATAATCTGACACGTACGTATTCGGATCTGTGTGCTCAGGAAGGATACCAATCGCGAGTTGGCTTTCCAGGTAATTTATCGTTTGCAGACACTCGTGCCAGGTATGCCCACCACTATATACCAAATAAATAAATAATCCAAGAAGTGCGTGCGGCACATCGAGTTTTCTTCCTCGTCTGGTGATGTCCATGCAGAATCGCGCATACAGAAACGTGCATCCCGAAATCCCAGTGCAATACGGTAGGCCACAATGAAGAGCAAGCATGTTTGGTGAAGTAGTGCCAGCCTCTCGACCCGCATCGAGGTCCCAAACTCTGTTCACCACCGGACGCATGCTTGCGGGCGCATCATCTATAGGAGGCTGATGGGCAAGCGTAATGCCACTGCCCACCCAGTTTCCGCTGGCTACTTCAGTGAACTTGATATCTCCCTTTATAGGAACTATTTCTTGCTCATACCAAGCCTTGACTGGCGTCCAGCTGAAGTAACCTGGTGCAGCGTCTTGGAACGCTAGGAAGAGCTTCATCCCCATGAAGAACACAATATTTGCTTCTTGACCATTAGTGACCGCTCCTGAGAAAATGTTGAGCAGATCTTGTCGGTTTGGGTTTGTTAGCTTCATAAAGTTCCGAAGACGACTGTCTTTGTCCAACCAAGAACGGGAAGACTCTGCTGCTAGTGAGTTAAAAATATTCTCACATATTATATGTTCTAGGTGGTCCGGTATCCGATCGATTACTTGTGCAAATTCGTTCTGCAGAATTCGTACGGACTCGAGCACCATGGGTGGCATGTCGTCCACAAGCGCAGCATTTATAGCGGATTCCCATACACGTCCGTATATATTGTCGTGAAGGCGTGCTAAAGGGGGACCATTGAGCCCATGGCTTTTCAATTCTTTTAGCAAGGAGCTAGCATTGATCTGAAGCTGTTCCAGTCCTACTGACGCGAATTCACCTTCTGCGAGCTCTAGAAGAGACTTTATGCTATCGATCTCCATCCTATTATGGAGACGGCTATCTTCTCCGTGATTCTTGATCTGCTTGATGATATTAAGTTGCTGAACAGCGGCGGTTGAGGTAACTGCTGCATCTAATTCATCAAGGAGTGCGACGAGACATTCAGTTGGCGTCCTAGGGGGAATGACAGTTGCCTGGTGATATTGTCCTTTCATGGCAGCAGAGGCAAGGGATGCACCAATTATAGATAGCTGGTGCAAAACAACGCCCGCTTTTAGTGGAAGTGGAATACATTCTAGCATTTCCGTTGCTTTCGCTGCTGCTCCCTGGACATTGACGCATGAAGACCACGGTTTTACAGTCCTTTGCACAAGCATTTCCAAAATAGCGCGCGTCCCCTGCCGATTTCTTAATGGGGGCTCGGTGTCGAGAGCATTTAATACAACTATGCTTTGGGTAGTGGTGTGGGTGCCAAGGAAGGTCTCGGCTGGCACAGTCTGCAAAAAAAGAAGAGTGGTGTCTAATTGCGTACTATCGGTTACTCTTAGACTTGACGACTGTACTAATCGCTGATATAGGGTAGCATAGACTGTTGCAGCCATATCCCGACTTCGATCTTGTCGATCCACCTAATCCCCGTCAGATGTAACGGGGGTGCGGAGCAAATAGAAATGATTACAGTATGAGGCGCGAACTGTAAAGGGATATTGTATAGCAGACTAGCTTTTTGATGTTTCTGGGGAGCTGTGTTGCTTTATAGGTAGCTTCGTAGTGTGGATTAAGGAATTGGACCTGCATCGAATGAATTGAAGCCTAGCGTAGTAGGTGGATTGAGGTTGTTGACCTGTCAGCTTTGGCGATCGCCCCGCGTAGCCTTCTAGAGGTGTTGGAATCCAAATGGTATTGCTCGATAATGGCCATCTTACCATTCCCCCAACTGGAGCAAGTAAATCTAATTTTTTTTGTCACTTCGTTGGCTACGAAGTCTGTCCAGCCATTCGTTCCGAGGCCGAAAAGTGGAGGTTAATTGGGACTGCGGAGAAGTAAACTCTCGGCTCAGTTTTATTTGAGGAGGAACAAGTGTAGATTGTCAGCTGAGAATATTTTTCTATATTCGGCCAAATACTGTTAATCCGCAAGACCTAATGGTGCCGTAGCCAGCTATATAGGCCAAAAGGTCGATTGGTAGGCCACGTGACTATTCCCCCATTGTACCACTTTCGATCCCTAATTCCCTCTGCCATATTACTCAACACAAGCTAGAGCTACAGATTATACAAGCTTCCAAATTGTGTAGCCCAATAACAACTGATTTTTAAACCGAAACTTCCCAGCATCTTACACCGTGTTTTCCAGTTGGAAAGCAGAGGGTTTTAGTCTCAGCAATTTTCCTCTTCACATTGACCGGCGAATTCGAAATGTATAAGACTAAGGCCTTCTGCCCCAACACTGCAAAAATGTGCTGTTGTTGTGATACTCCGGCCGATCTCTCCCAGAAAGTCGAATCTTCGTACACAAACCTGACAGCAAAACGGCCATCTAGCCGCTCCATTATCTTATCACAAATCCGAAGAAACTGTCCCATTGTCTGTATATTCCATTACTAGTCTGAAATACCAAACCGGATTTCCTTCTTCTATATACCAAGCCCTCTGTGAGGACTGCCTCCCTCTTGACATTGGAAAAGACCTCTATGATGCCAAGGTGGAGAGAAACTGGCATGCCTGAGCTCGATCAATCTCTTCGTTACGTGAGAGCATTATCAACAGGACACACCATCCATCGCAAGTGTCTATAACCATCCATTTCTATCACTCGCTAGACTTAGTTCAAGTTTTCTTCACAGTACCTTCAATCCCCTTCTTGCAGCCTCTACTCTCCTCGAGACTACCGGATTTACCAACACATCGATTTGGCCCTTTGCCCCGTTTGAAGAGGTGGGTTGGTCCGCCACCACTGTAGTGACTCTTTCGAAGACATCGCTTATCGAGAAGTTCTGTAGATTTTCAAACATTTCCCCTCCAACCAACGAGCGAACTTCACGCTAGGCACATCGACCCACTTCTCAAAACGGGCCGCCACGGCAAATACCAATGCCGTGAACAGAATATACCAGATCCCACAGGCGATCCAATACACGAAAGTATTTGACTTTGGTTGTAGCCCTGCAACACTCATAAGGATTGATTGGATTTTTAGGCCAAAGAGTAGGAGGCAGAACTCGTGTAGCAAGTAGAGCGAGAAAGAGATCCTCCCGAGGTACTGTAAGAGATTGGTCTCGAAGATCTTCTTGAGCCGGGGAAGTTGTGAGATTGAGAGGAGGAACGAGACTCCAGAGATAGACCACCAGAACCAAGAAGGGTTGGTCAGGTTCAAGCTCGTCGGTATCAGCCAGCGGATGGTCTCGTAGCCAGGCATAGGCTTGAGTTTCACGGCGGGGTCAAGGAGTGATGGAAAACCAGCTAGATAGAAAGCCGCTGCAAATATAGTCATCCATACCACTTCGCGCCTTCGTGGCTTGAACGAGATGACGGTATTGTCTTCTCCTTGGCTCAGGTTGAAGTCTGCAATCAACATGCCTGCCGAGAAGCAAAAGAGATTCCAGCTTCCTAAAACCATGCAGACGCCAGCGAATAATGCAATCAGACCCATCCTCATGCTGTTGCTCGGAGCCTTCGCCAGGAAAAACAACATGATGTAGCAATAAAATGATCCGTACAACTCTACAGGAATTGTCCAGATTACGGGATCGTATTTATGATCATGAACATGTCCCTGCATAGAATCCTTGAAAATATAGACGGGGTTCACAAAACGGTTGGTTTCCTGGATCCAGTCTATGAACTGATCGAAGAGATTGGATTCGGGAACAAAAGTGAAATTCAATGGGGGATTGACCCCAAAGCGCGTCATTAGCATCTCGCAAAAGGTAACGAGAATGGGTGGAATATAGAGTCTGAATCCGCGTCGGAACATGGACGAGGCAAGGGATGGGTATACTCGATGTCTCGAGCCATTTCTCATCCAGGAGAGAGACTTGTATGTGAGGACGTAGCCGGAAAGGATGCAGAAAAGCGCCACAGCGGGTGATCCGAAGACGAAGAGGGTCCGTAGAAGGGGCATCTGAAGTATACTATTCTGATTCTCGTCTGAATGCCATGCTGCGCCAAGTGATGCCCAGCAGCCCATCGTATGGAAGATGTATACTCCTAGCGCGGCTATTCCTCGAACCCCATCTAGCCATGATGTCGATTTAATTTTCAGTGAATTTGGCGAAGGATAACAGAAAAATTTACGTATTGATGATGGCTGTTGTTGAGTGAGGGAGGACCGTGCTGGGGCGTGGTGATGATGTTTCGATGCGTTGTTTTGAATCGCAGCTTCAACATCGAGGAATTCCTCTCCTCCGAGTTTCTCCCCAATGGCAGTGGTGTCGGTCATTTTTCAAGCTCGAATATACATAATACATTAACCTTGGAACAGATCTCGACCGTGATTTAATATTCTGGGGAATTCTTAGGCGTTTCAGACCCGTTTGAGTCCGTGGCTCACAAATCTTGAACTACATTCACGTGTTTTATGATACCGTGACTTTATCCCGATTTGTGGTTAGCTCCTCCGCTTCTATATAAAAGGAGTTTAGAACCTGCTACTAACGCTAGTCTTAGGAGAACGCCACCTTGTACCTGAAAGGTTCTTTGAATCAACCGCAGAATTTTATAGACTCTATAAACAATCACGACTGGCTGAAGAGACCTATAAGTCATAGCGCACGCAAGAACTCCCTACGAAAAGAAGCGAGCCTACCCCTATTCACGTGATGCCGGACACTCGGCCTCCTTTCCACAACTGCAGGGTAAGCTTACTTTGTCTTATCGATTAGACTTCTCACAGCCGATATATGGCTTGTGGCGCTCCTGCGGGGAATATCCGGCACACACGCCAAGAGAAAGCTCTTAACATCTTTTGAGCTCTAGCAACCTTCCTCATTAGAGTGAACATGCAGATCGATGTCACAAAGTCCTCAAAGCCCTTGAAAGGAGTTACGCAACAAGACGGACTACGGCAGCATCGTTCCCTTTTCAATGATAACGATCGCTGATCCGTGGGGCTTGATTGGTACGCCCCAAGCTGAGATCATGGTTCGACGACGAGCTCAATCGCCGCCGGCCGCTATCGCAGTTGCTGTGTTCTAGAGTGGCATCATTAGGGTCGCACGACGATATGCTAGTAAGTAGTTATCAGGAGGGGTAAAGGTTTCCCTTGCATCATCTACATATATGCAACTCTCCCACTTCTATACATCTACATCACGTACTTGATCAAGGGAACAAAACCTTTTGTCATTTGCGAATAAACATGGCGACAGACATGGAGAAAATCCCTGATGTTTCGTCTGATGACCCGGAGAAACTCCATCAAATAGGCCGGAGTACGACATATGGAGATGGTGAAGTTGGCGATATTATAATCAAGCATGCTAATCGAGATGATGGCGACGAGGCGCTGAAGGCATTTGCGGGACATGATGGAGAAACGATTGTTATGACGCCAGAAATGGAGAGGAAGCTTCTGAGAAAGATCGATCTAAATCTTATGCCTGTAGGATTTCACCCCTCATTTGGATTGGCATACTAACATGAGGTCTTCGCAGATGCTCTGCGTAGTATACGGACTCAATTACCTCGACAAAACTACATTGTCGTATGCGAGTATAATGGGATTGCAAACGGATATACACCTGCATGGCAGCAATTACCAATGGCTAGGCTCGATGTTTTATATCGGCTACCTTGCTTGGGAATACCCTACGAACCGATTCCTCCAACGACTCCCATTGGCGAAATGGTCATCGTTCAATATCATAATGTGGGGGTTGACACTTTGCTGCATGGCTGCTACGAGCAACTTCGCTGGTGCGGTAGCAGTCCGTTTCTTTCTGGGAGTTTTCGAAGCTGCAGTCACACCTGGATTCGCGCTCTTCACGTCCCAATGGTATACAAAGGCCGAGCAAGGGACGAGAACCGGCATCTGGTTCAGCTTCAACGGTTGGGCACAGATACTTGGTGGTCTCGTGGCATACGGAATCTCAGTCGGCGTGAAGAAGCATGGAGCGGCGATTGCGTCCTGGAAGATCGTCTTCCTGACCATTGGATTGCTGACTGCCGCGGTGGGGTGTCTGTTCTTGTACTTCATGCCAGACAATCAACTCAATGCTCGATTTCTCACTCCCCAGGAGAGATTAATGGCTGTAGAACGAATCAGGAAAAATCAACAGGGTGTTGGCAATAAGCATTTCAAGATGTACCAGTTTAAAGAGGCTTTGCTCGACCCGATGACGTGGGCGTTCTTCTTCTTCGCCTTGATAGGGGATATCCCTAATGGTGAGTTACCCTGCCCTTAAAATTGTTTGATCGTAAATGACTGCGAGTAGGCGGTATTTCGAATTTCTTCTCTCAGCTCATCGTATCTTTCGGTTATACTCCTGATCAATCCCTCCTCTATGGCACCCCGGGTGGAGCCGTTGAGGTTGTATCTCTCATCGCCTGCGGGTACTTGGGTGATAGATTTGGCCATAGAATCATATTAGGGATGAGCGGAGTGCTCGTAGCCATGCTTGGAATGATTCTGATTGTTGCTCTCCCCCTATCAAATGACAGAGGACGACTAGCAGGTTACTACCTTACTCAGGCCTCTCCCACTGGATTCGTCGCTCTACTCTCTCTCTTATCCAGCAATGTCGCTGGATACACGAAAAAGACTACCGTTGCCGCATTATATCTGATTGCTTATTGCGTGGGGAATATCATTGGGCCGCAAACATTCCGACCAAATGATAAGCCACGATATGTTCCGGCAGAGATCACGATTATCGTATGTTGGGGCGCGTGTGTGTGCATTTTGGGGTTTATTTACTTGTATTATCGACGGATGAATAAGAAGAAGGCTGTTTTGAGGACGGCACCTGGTTACAGAAAGTTGGATAAACAGGAATTCTTGGACTTGACGGACAAAGAGAACCCCGAGTTTGTATATACGCTATAGAGTGCGTTGGACTATTTAGCGTACTATCTTGAGCTCACCGAAAGGCAAAGGACACACATACCGCTCGGCTCATCCATCTGGGCGGTGCAGGGCGTTATGGGCGTTGAGCTTGGTACGCCTCAGTATGCCGCTACTTATTCAAGTCCTATCTGCCGTTTTCGACGGGAGAACTCCCAGGTCAGAAGATTAGCGAAGATAGCACCCTCTCATAACGACGGACGAATCTAGGAGGGTTCACTCCGTAGGGTTTGAAGATTCCATTGGTCATTTGCTCCCCACGCATTTGGGTCAGCTGGGGCTCTGCGGGATTGATTTGATACTTTGTGGAGCTCAGACCACATTCGTAAATTGGCCCAATTGACAGTCACCACGAGGCTACCCTGTCGCCCATACTATATACACATACTATACAAACGGATGAAAGCTTTCCACAAATCACTGCTAACGAACCTTGTTCAAACGTTGGAATTGCATCTGCAAACACAATATCACGTTAGGTCCTGTTTCTGTGATTCGTTATCTTCGTTTGTCTCGACATGTTTTGACCGACGACAAGTGCCGTAAAACTGGTGGCTGAATTGAGATGAGCTGTGAATCGCTAATTGGGGCCTGGAAGAGGCTAGATCATCAGTCTATGCTTGTTTCAGTCCACAAGTACCCCAGGTTGGTATCATGCGTTTGTTCCACACCACTCTCTTGGGTCGATCATGGTTTATCCTCGGAGCCCATCAAATGGTCTGATTGAGCAATCCCTGTTGATGTTCCGGTCTCCCCTGGGGGTCTGACAGGGACGTTAATCTATCTCATATATTTCATATGCAACCCCACGGTTATTAGCAAGCTTCAGCCAATCGCGCAAGTGGAAACTTTCCCAATGCGAGAGTTTTTCTACAAGGTTTCTTGAGCTGCTGCGTTCTAGCCAATCCGCCACCTTGTCCATGCACTCTCCTAGGTATTGGGATGCACAAATTTTATTGCAGTCCTGGTGTTCATCCATGGTCGCCGACCTAGGTTTATCATTGAGAACAACAAGGTGTCGCATGAGTTAGTAATGTCACTTTCGAAAGGAGCTGCATAATGCAAAGTACTCGGCGACACCAGTCAAATCCATTTCTCCACCCTCTACACTACGTTTTCGACAAACAAACTACCTCTGCCGCTGTCAATTAAACATGCGTCTCCCGCTCAAATCTACATTTATACCTAAGACATTGGGCTTGTAAACGGTCGCTGAAGATATCCAGTCATGCATATTCCGCAGGCGGTACGGGCTGCTTCTCTGGTGGTTCGTCAAAACCTCGACTCGGTACTTCCATCAACCTACTGTAGTCCGCAATGTCGTAAGTATCTGTACTTAGTATTGATGTATAGTTAGAAAAATCAATAACACTGCCTAGCAAATTGCAAAACCGACCTTGCTGCCTTCAACAAGACGATAGCATGCACGGAAAACTCGTCGTTTCTCACGAATTGTGGAGCCTGCCAACAATGTATCATAACATACTCCATAGAGGAGGACACAAGTCAGAATCCAGGGCCTCTAGAGGGAACGATGCAAAGTATCTTGGATCTTTGTGCGGATTCTCCTGTGTCGGCAGACGTGGTGGCTTTGCAGTCTCAGGCCTCGAGATTGTCTTTGGTGGGCAACATCATCACCGCGAAAACTTCCTCGACGACGTCATCTACTCTCAGCATCACGAACTCCCCTACGCAGACCGCATCGCCAGTGGTTTCTGGGAATCAAACGACTTCGAATTTTTACTCTAGCTCTATCACACCAGCTCCAACGATTCCACTCGGGTCGGTCTCCACGGCAGCTAGCCAAGACAATATCACGAAATCCACTTCTCTCAATCAAAGCTGGGTAGCTGGGCCGGTGATTGGATCTTTGCTGGGAATCGCCACGGTCGTGGTCGTCATTTACTTCACTCGAAGAAAACAAAGGCAGGATGCAGAAACAACTGTGGTGGGCAAGATCGATAAAGATATTGAGGATGATGACTCCGGGGATTCAACACAAGGGAAACCACAATTACATTCTGATTGCGTTCCGGTTGGGGAACTCGAAGCTGTAGAGGTTCACGAATTGGCTGCTGTCGAGCCTGTTGGATCCGAATTGAATACGCCGAGGGATGGAAAGATGGCACCTATCGAGGACTGGCCATTGCCCATATCTCCTTTAGTAGCAATGTTTGTGGCGACTGAGATTCGTGATGAAAGGACGCAAAATAATAGCTCACCAAAGCACGAGACATATTACAATCCCTGAAAAGGGAAGATTGCTGACCAAACTAGAACTCAAGCTAGAGTTCATCGAACGCTGTAATTCATGGAAACCCATCCATCAATGGAAGCCGTCAATGAAAGCCCGAAAACAATAGGAAATAGATGACCAGCACCCGTACAAATAATCGGCCAATACCACCAGAGTCTAAAGCTCGTCCTTATCGTCTCATACTCGACGGACTTACCATGCTGGAGGGGTTCGTCACTCAGCTCCTAGGCTCTGTACAATTTGAGTGGGAAATATTCTCAGTCGGATGCGCTTGGCAACCTCCTGGGCCGAGTCACTAGGAATCAACTTCGAATTCTCGTCAAAGGCAGAGCAAAGTGCTACAGTCATTCGCCAGCTTTGGGTTAGGTGCCCAGTCCTTGTGCCGAACGCGGACCACAGGTTCGCATTTAGTCGAGAACATACTGCAAAGTAGCCAAGATGACCATGCACACTGGTTGGCGAAACGAGCCCTAGGAATTTTTCTACATTCTTCGAGCATCACTGCCGATAGCTTCAATTTTAGGGTGCTGAAGTGGTCTCTGATTAAGCTATACCTTCTTATATAGTATGGTTCGGCAATGGCCTGAATGTACTGCACTATGTCATATTCTCAAGGGACGACTAGCACCGACTATGTGATATTATCGATTTGTGAGAGTGTATGCGAAGGTGATGCAATATCAGGCTCGGAGTGTGCTACACTAGACTCTGCCGTTGGGAAACTACTCGCTGGGCCGGTAGATTTGGAAGTCACGCTCCCCTAAGCGCAGGCAACGTGGTCGGCAGCAAATCCCAGGAAGAACTTATCCCGGATATGTCAGCATGTCTGACACAATGGAAATGTGGTACGCACCAGAAGATACCAGTCAGGAAATACTTTATCTTGAGACGGATGAGAGAAAATGTTATTGCAAGTCATTAATGTGTAATGTGTGGTGGTACACTTGGATTGTCGGAAGAATCGAATATCAGCGTTATTCCAAAACTTGGGATTGTCTGACGGATCGTGGAGCAATGGAATTAGATAGAGGATTGATGATTGATGAAAATATGAGGGAGAAGAAGGGAGAGGGATGCTTTGTTTACTTTCAGCTCCTCTATTGTCGTGACTTCCCTGTGGTGGTTTGAAAAGGGGGGGTGGAGGCCCCTTCCTCGTTCGGCGGCAGGTCATCAGCATCTCACTTTTCCTCGAGTTGGGACCCGTCGAAGGTCGACGGTCTTTGACTTTCCGGTTTTTGGAGAACTTGATATCTGAAAATGAAGAAGTCTTGGAAATCTAATGCTCTTCGAGGCTGATCTCAGTGGCTATATATACAAATCATTTGCCGTTATCTTCTCCCATTTCCATCTGCGATCTCGACTGACTCGGGACAATTTATTCAAGTCGGAATTTATAGGCATTGCGAATAGTACTGGTTTGTAACAGTGCAAGTACTTCCCGCTGCACAAGTCGTTGGGCCTGTCCACCCCGTTCCACCACACTGTCCATACTTTGCAGCTACCCCAGTGCCGGTGCCGGTGCCTGTACCTGTGCCGGTGCTTGTGGTTGTGCCTGTATCAGTGCTTGTGGTTGTGGTTGTGTTTGTGTCTGTGCCTGTGCCTGTGTCTGTACTTGTGCTCGTTGTATTAGAAGATCCCGCAGAGCCCGTCGTTGGGCTTGAACCACCCGACCCTGTGTATGTCGGTATGGACGCCTCACCAGTTGGTGACTCGTTGATTGCATCATTCGCTCTGACACAACCCGACTTCGCCGTGATTGCAGCAGGACATGCAACCTGCTTGAAGGTCATTGTGGGATTATTGGCGTTTTGGAACCAGTCAAAGCGCCAATAGCATCCAGGTTGCAGCTTTGTGGGAAAGCTGTCGCATTGAGATCGCGAAGATATGCCTCCGTATTGTTCACCCCAGCCGCCACTGGGCGTTCCCCATTCTGCTGTGCAGCCGTTGAAGATTCCGAAACCTCCACCTGGTATCTATTTTTCTGGTCAGTATAATCCAATACAGGTAAATATGAGGTGGACAGCGTTACAGAAAGATCGAACTGATTGCTCCCCAGATCGGAACCCGTATTTGTCGCTTGAACGAGCATCTGTTTCCCAGACACAGGGCCAGATGTGAAGGTTAATAGATAACAGGCACAACACCACGAAGCTTCTGTTCCACCACCGATTGTCGTCGCCGCGAATCCGTACGACAAGGTATCTGAGACCGCCCATGGTTGTTGATCCGAACACATGTATGCCGTACCACCATCGCAACCGGACTTCGTAGAGGGATCAGTGAGTAGATTGTCGTTTTTGTCGCAGGTCAAAACGGGACTAGACCCACTAGCCAAAGCAGCCTTTCCTGACCATGCGCACGATGTTTTACAGCAGTCCCAATACCGCGTCGTCGTTCCAGAGCCGGATGCTTGAGCATTGGCCTGCAGGAAGAAGGGGAGGAGAGCTAGGAGAACCTTCTTAGGGAGGACCATTATGGGTACCGTGTTCTTGGACAGAAAAAGGCGCGCGATGCAGAGATCAACTCAATGATGAGACTGTATGGTGCTTGAGAAAGAAGTGAGATAGAGACAGAAAACCATATCAATCGCAAACATATGGTCCTTTATATGCATATTCTATAGTCTTAATCTGAAGGATTTTAGGCGGATCGCCTCGACCTGCAACTTCTCCATGATTGAAGAAACGGCGGGCCGTGCTGAAAATCCAATGAAATCCTCTGTGAGGCTCGTGATATGCTTCATGATTACCCGGGTCGAGCAATATATCCTCGACATCAATTGATTGGATATTGGCTGGGTGCCGAGTACAGTCGTACCTCGAACTTTCCCCCCCAAAGACCAGCCCTCCAATCTGACAAGATTTTAATATAGTAAATTATCACGTAAAACTATATTGTGATAATACATTTTTCTCTTCCATTTTCCAATCTTCTAGCCCTTCCCTATATGTCTTCCTACGTTCCTTTCTGTATCCCTTCCTACGTCCCTTACTAAGCCTCTTCCTACATTCCTTTTCTACATCCCCTTCCTATATCTCTTACCGACCGTCCCGATAAGACAAAGAAAGAATCCAAACAATTCCACCGCTTTTAAATTACAACAACGATATATAATTTATATTTCTCGTTGTAAAAGTATCAATAAATTATTGTTATTTGTCGTAAAAGTTAAATAAACGGTATAGAATGTGTCTAGGCTATGAATATATACTAAAAGAATTAGACAAGATACCTTATACTAGGTAAGTTTTAGCGACCGAGTCCATTAAAGTCACTATAATTATAGTAAACTTGTAAATGTCCTAAAATATAGAAATTTATGTGATTGTCGCTTGAAATGCACAAGCCACAAACTATTCTGGGAAACAATTATAGATTTCATCTGGAAGATCCATTTCTCCCTCCGGATTATCCCCCCTCCCGGAGCGACAACCTTATTCTCCCGTATACCCTTTGACGACTTAGTCACGCGTTCTGTTCATGCAAATCAAGCTTTTAATGAAGGTCTACCTGATCCCCATCACCATCTCCCAGAAATCGAATAAATGTGGTTCATTCAATACGCCTTTTGAGCGGCGAGAAACAATGTCACCGTGAGCTCCGCGAGCTTATCGAATGGCGTTTTCGCAGATGTGGTGGATGTACTCGAAAGACATCTTATTAATCGCGAAATATAAATTGACACAGTGGAGGAGGCGGGTATTCTTGAAATCATGAGAGGTGATGTTCGTAAGGAGGAATGTGTGACGCCTTTCAGGGGCTTTTGGAAGCTTTAGAGTTGGTCCGGCTAAAGGCATGGCCCGCTCTGACAACTCTAAACCCTAAATCAGTAGTAATTACTACTACTCGAGTAATCTTCTTGGGTACCAGGAAATGCTCCCACAGGATCATGTGTTGGAGCGTCCTCGTCGGAGCTCCCATCTCCCCCATAATCATCAGTTCGATCCGGTGGTGCCCGCATTGCTTCGAGAATAGATGAATCAATTGCGGGAGGAATGAAAGTCTTCAATGTGTGGATTTCTCGCCCCGATGGCATTGTTGCCATCAACGATCTAATGGGTGGGATAGCTTGAGTATTTATCTGCCATGTTCATTAGCACATCCCTAAAACAGCAGTCGGAGAACCCACCGTATCATTCTCCTTTGTCCACTTCTTCTCCAGCATGTCTAATACCCTGCCCTCCTCAAACCTTCCTGCATCTGAGCCCCAAGCTCCTTCTCTCTCAACTTTCTTGTCTTCTCTCTTCTCACTCCACTCTTTCTTAAAACGTCCAAGACTCAATCCCTTTTTGCCATTGCCATCCTTCAATGCTAGTCCAAGCTCATGCTTGCCAGCATGCATCCAAGCAATACCCGTGCCCGTCTGACCACCAAGCTCTGCATCGATTCCAAAGAATCGACACGCCTTGCCCCTCCCTGTTCGTCTTAGATCCTCCACATACTTCAATAGATCAGCATCAATTTTCCCTTGGCCTTTTCCACCAGCAATGCTGAGCAGGGAAGAGGCGTTTGCAGCATGCTCAGCCGCCGCAAGACACAATCGAGCAAATAAATGTGCTTTGACCTTGGGTATTTCAGGCGCTTTGATCATCCACTCTTTGTCATTTTTGTTTCGATCTTGTGCCACGGCGGCTGGATACGGATCATCTTTCAAGACGGCTAGGAGAGTTGCTTCAGCCAAAGCTAGGGATGTGAGGGCGCGGAAGGTAGACTTCGTGATATCAACACATGGTGGATCAGAAGGTACCTGGTCAGAGCGTTTAGATAGATAATCATGGACAGAAGCTGCTGATAGGAGATTCTTAGACGCTGTTGTAATGGCGATCGTTCGTTGCTCAGGACTTGGCGATGCCGCGGCGGAAGAATAGAGATGGTGGAGTGCTACACGTGACAGTAACGTATACGTGTATGCAAGGGTGGAGAAAACGAAGGAGATTTCGTATTCGAGAGACTGAATCTTGAGTCGTGCTGCTTCACGCCCAGGAATCGCATTGCCCGACAAAGTGGGCCGCCACTCGAGTGATGGTGTCGATTTCAAGATGACATCTAACTCTTCTCCAGCCACGGATTGATTCCCTAGCCCCGAGTCCACAGCTAGTAGATATGGAATATAATTATTGAGGCTGAGTAGAATTGTGGAAAGATTGGAGGACTGCTCGGTTGGTGGAAGACGCTTGTGCTTCTTCAAGGCATCTCTGAGAACGCCGCGATATGTACTGGCTGAGAGTGGAAGAGAGGGATGTGAATCACTTCCGAATGATGAGGAGAAAGAGAACGATGAAGTGGTTGGAAGGGTGAGTGGGAAAGGCATGGTGAGGGGTTTTGTGTCTTGTATATCCCGTCAGCCTTAGCTGGCTTTTGTGCGCTCCTCGTCCTTGAAGCCCGGCACTACCCTGAAAATATATAGACTATCAGGATGAGTGTTGATGGCCTCCAGTTTGTAGTTTATAAAGGAATCAGCACAGCATTCTCTTTAAAACATGATGGTGGTGGTGTTGAAACAAGATTGTCTTGGCTTGAGAGAGACAAGGCTGAAGAATGACGCTATCAGATTTTGGGGGTGCATTTAAAAACATCCCCCTTCATCGACGTCACATATTTGGCGGGGTTTCTACTGGGCTAGAAAATTCATTTGCCTGGTTTTTGACCCTCAGAATACATCAGAAAGTTTAGCTTCAAGAATCAAAGCAAATATTGGGAATCTAAAATCACTCAATCACCATGTCAGCCTCAAAAGACCAATCTTCCCTCAATTCTGCTCGCGGAGCTGGTACCACATTCGGTCCAAATGATACCAATCCTTCCTCTACAGCAACCCCAGGCATGTCAGTAGGATCAGCAACAGCAATGGGTCACGGTGATCACCCAAGAGATAATGCAGACGATAGCAATGCCACTTTGCCAGGGTCCAAAGTCGGTCCACAGAACGAAGATTTGGAAGGCGAGCAGATGCGTGCAGCTAGCGAAGGAGATGTCATGAATGCTCAATTTGAAAAGAAGAATGCGGGTTGGGGGGAACAAGATAGCTTAACAAGTGATCTGGATAGGCAGAAGGCCGAGCAAAAGGGAGCGAGGGAAGAGGTCCAGAACGCAAGAAAAGCCGGTGCGAACGTCGATGGCGGGGCGGGCAATAGGACCGAGAACGAAGGCTTGGGCTCAGTATGAATGACTTCGGGAGTGTGGGATGAAAGATCTGTGCTTCATTGAGGGAAGCATCCTCCTCGTTGCTGTCATCAGCAATATATATATTGTACATACCCAGTCAACAAAACGCCGGCGCAATGCAACCTGATACCAACCAGCCCATTAAAATTCCATTTCCTCCACATCGTCATCTCCCAATGAACTCAGTATTGATGATTGTCGAGTTGAGACCGAGGATACAGGTTTCGAGGTGGTTTTCCGCCGCTTCGCCCATTCCTTCACACTGCTAATATCTCCCCCCTCAACCTTCACCGTACGAGGTTCTGCAGCCTTGCCCAAGACAGTGCCGGTATATCTGGTTTCCTCGTCGGTAGTACTATGCTTCTTTTTGAGAACTGTAAAGCGTGAGAATGCGAACAGGTTCTCAAGCGCACCACAAACCTGTCAGGTAATCCTCCTTCACACCCTCGCCTTCTTCCAATGCGATTCTCCTGATTTCCCCATTCTCCTTCCCCATAGCCCAGGCAATGAACGCATCCACGCCCCTCGTATCTTCTTCCCCATCAAACTCTTGATCCTCTAGAAGTCTTTCCGGAGCCAGCGCACCCATATCTTGCATTGCCATCCTGACATCCTGAATAGAGATTTCCAGTTCGCCATCATTGAGCATCGAATGTGTCAAGGTTTTTTGAGCAAGCAAAAGCATGTACTTTGCCGCCAGATCAGTGATGAAGTCGAGAATGGAAGAACGTGTTACATGGTAACCTGCGGCGCGTAGGATGTGGAGAACGCATGGTCGCAGAAGGGAATGGTGGAGTGCTTGAGGTGTTGTCATTTTGCTGGTTATGACAATTGCCAACGGACAGCTCAAGGTCGATATGCAATAGACGTGGGTGTCTTCATGGTCAGAATATTGGCAAATAGTCGAGACACAGGATTGCCAAACTCGAGTTGTGGTGAATGTGCTTGACATTTTGGTACGGGCAATCCGCGACGCTAGTGGTCTTTCCAGGCCGCCGAATAAATTTAATATCAAAGCAACCTCCCCACTGCAATCCATCGCAACTAAGCATCTTCACGGCCCTTCGAATATACAACATAAAGGTACTCGCAAACGTTAAGAGCATACAAATCGATGCGCACCGGATATTGGCGATCATGAGCGGCCTCAAATTAAAATTGAGCATGGGCGGAGGTTTCTCCAGGACCCCCTCGATTAGCACACCCGCCCCCGCGCCCGAAACTCCTCTGGTAACTCCAGGGGGTAGACCAAAAATAAAACTCAAGAATGGTTCTAGGCCCTCCACACCAGCTCCTGTCGAGGATGTAATCGCGATCGCCCCCAAGCCCAAGAAGACCAAAGCTGGACGAGCTACGAAACCCAGCGCCAAAGTCCTCGAAAGTCGAAAGCGCGGGAAGGAGGAGAGTGATGAGGAGGTGGAAGAAGAATCTACCATAAGTGTTCAACCTCCGGCGAAGAAGATCAAGTTACAAATAAATCGTGAATCAAGTCAACAAATCCAACAAAATCTAGGGCCAAAGACACCCGTGGTAATCAAGGCCAAGGTCAAAGGAAAGCCTCCCCAGAGACCCCTCGGTGATGGCTGGGATTCGGAAGCTGCAGACCGAGAAGAGGATCCCGCGGTTGAGGAGAACTTTGTCCTGCGAATGTTACCCGGCGAAGACTGCGAATATCTGAGGACGGCTATCACAGAGAAGAGGATCGGTATCCCGAAACAAGCAGGAGGCCCAGACATTCACATGAAGTTTCTCCATCCCGAAGGACGGCGGGCATTGATTTCGATTCGAGGAAATATCTACGCGGCTACTCTGGTCGACTTGCCATGTATAGTTGAAGCGATGAAGAGCTGGGACAAGAGGGGTTGGTGGAAGACTGCAGACATCTGCCAAATGCTTTGGGTCTTTGCACCTTGCAAGAGCGAGGAAGAAGCAAAGACGATAGATCTACCTAAGGATGTCGACCCGAAGACGTTTCAGTATCCTCACGGTCTCACACCCCCAATGCACTATGCTCGCAAGAGACGATTCCGGAAGAGAATTAGCAGGACTGCAATCGAAGCTGTCGAGGCCGCGGTCGAGAAGTTATTGGCAGCTGATATACAGGCCGTTAGGTCCACGTGGGAAATGATTGATCCGGATGCGCGCCCAAGTCAAGCCTTTTCTGATGACGATGAAGATGGAGCTGGTGAAGGATATTCCGGAGACGAAGACGCAGAAGGAGACTTGGATGATACGCCTGGCTACTTCAATGGCACTCATCATGGAACTGGAGAAGCTTTGGATATTGATATGGATGCTGATTTGGAAGCGGATTTAGAAGCAGAGATGGAGGCTGCGATGCAAGAGTCTTTGGCGGCAACACCTATGTCTACAGTTGATGCTACACCTATTAATGGGCAAATTGCAGAGGAAGAAGAAGATAGCGGAGACGAATCTATAGAAGGTGATGATGACGATGAAGACGAGACGGCTGGTGGCATGGCTGAAGTCGACGAAGAAGAGAAAGCTCGACTGGCACGAATTCAAGGCACCAGAGAAGATATTGAGGACATGGAGAGACAGATCACAAAGCTACAGAATGACTACGCTTCTCAGCAGAACCCTATATTAAAGAGAAGACTGGATGAGAATATCAGAAAGGTTAAGGCGGAAGTACAGTTGAGGAAGTCACAGCTTGGAGAGGGGGATGAGGATGACGAGTAGATAATTCTGCAGCAGGCGTTTTTTACAGGCCGTCTCTTTGTTTGCTGAGGCATCGCAACTCTTCTCTGCATCTCTGGAATCAACCACACGATTGTATTTGTACAACATTGGGTTGATATATTGAACCCGTTACTCTCCCTGGAGATACGTATAATACACCATCTTTGCCAAATACTAGAACAATGTACATGTGACACCCACACCCCTCCATCCCCACTTCGAACAATAAGTTGATGAAACGCTATTTACATCGACTTCAAAAAATTTGTCTGCTTAATGTTCTTCCTCCTCTCCTTCCTCATCGCTCCCCTCAACTCTTGTCTCTTCCCCTCTGCCTCAATAGCACCAACCGCAGTCCCCTCCTCATTCCCGGGTAAATCGATCGTCTGTCTCGTAATCGGAATCTTCGGTGCCAAAGCCTCCAGATCCCCAGACGCAGCAAGCCTTTCCTCGCGTTTCCTCTGCTGCTTTGCTGCTTTTCGACGTAGTTTCTTGGACTTGGCTAGAATATGTATTAGCCCTACTCCTAAGTTTGAAATGGGGTATGGGATACGAACAAAACTCATCACCAACCCCCTCCTCCCCATCATCGCCCTTCTTTCCCCCTTCATCTAGACAATTCCATAACCATTCTGGATACTCGCTTTCTTCTAGAGCAATGGGGTCATCTCGTCCCTTTAGGTAATTTAGACCTAAGAGCTTGGTCCCAGCTGGTGCTGTGGATATGGGTATATCTACGGATTTTGCCTTGGGTCTGAGTCCTAGGCCGAGAGATACATCGTTTGGCTGAGGCGAGAGAGGCGTTGAGAAGAGTTGCGCGGGTCCGGTAGATGTTGCTGCAGGTGGAGTGGTTCGTGGTGCTGTTTCTGGTGTGCGGAAGGGAGATGTGGTGGAGATTTGGCGGAGAGGAAGGGATTTGGGGTGGAGAGTAGATGCTCTACGTAGGCAATTGCGGCAGATCATGGTTATGTGGTGTTTGCGCTGCAGAAAGTTTGGTGTTGAAGATTTTGGGGAACTTTTTGTTAGGGGAGCCGGAATTTGCCAGTGACGCCGCGGATATCAAAATTGAAAATGCAGGAAATCGGACGCAGATCCATCAACGCCAGATTCAGTTTCGAGGGATTCGTAATTTACCCTTCAAGAAATTCATAGCTTGGTCAACGATGGTTCTTGGAAGTAGATCCCAAGCTTGTGCGATGGAATTTTTACCGCCTTTTTCTCAGCGCAAGACACCACATAGGCACAATCTTTATGGGAGCAAACAACCAAGAGTATTGGTACAGGATTTAGTATTTACAATGAGGGAACTCCTCGAGCTCTGAGTCTAGCTATTTGTCTTTGAACGTATAGCTGTTTGCATACCTGACCTAGCGTGAATACGTCAATTGCCCATCAAAGTACCCAGGACCCTGATGTCTGCCATTCATGACATGATCTCTAGCCCTTCGGATGTGCTTCTATTCCTTTGGAACGTAGTTTTGTTGTTCGAAAAGGTATCCGCGAATCTTGGACTCCTTCAAGAGCTCAAAGTATCGTTCTGGAATAGGACGTCAGCACCAATCCATTGGAGTTTGTAGACCCAGTGCATGGTTCCCAGAACATTGTAAAAATACCCCCATCTCCCATTTCCTAAGAAAACCAATATCGAGCTTACCTCTTAATGCTCCACACTTCTCCAAGTGATTGACCCCTTCCCGATAATAGCACTTCCCAAGCTCCTCTCGAACCAACCTTGCCATCATGCTCTTAACCCATTGTTCTCGAATAACCGCGTCTTGTGCTTGCTTGAGGCGCTGTGTATCGTCATAGTCTACCCCGTCGAAGGTGGGCGGTACCTTGGGCTTCTTTGCAAGGAAAGCTTCGGATTCAGGGGTTGGTGCCATGGTGAAGGATGGATGCCTGTGTCTGGGAGGTCTTGATGGGACTTGTACTGATCAATTGCCCGTCGTGAAGGAGCCGACGTGCGACAGAAGCAAAGGCAATGGCGGAGTTGGATTTGGGGAATGTTAAGGGTTCTTGGAGCTCTATGTTACAGCCTCAGAAATAAGGCGACACAAGCTAGCTCCACACTAGAGATAGCTCCGCCCTAACGATAAAAAATTCCAGTCGATAAAAAAAAGTTCCCACCGCCTCGAGCTTTTCTTCTTCATCTCCCAACCACCTTCATCTTTTCCCTCCATCCATCTTCGAATATATTTTCGAAGCATTCCCAATCGTCTTTCGATACCCTCAATCACATTTACTACTTACATACAGTCATAATGGCAAAGACCAAGGATCTTAAGGCTGGCAAGAAGGTCAAGGCCGAGGTCAAATCACTCTCAACTGTCAAAAATGCGTCTGTCACTAAGCCTTCTCAGACCCCCGTCGCAAAGTCCAAGCAAATGGCAAAAGAGACCGCCGCCAAGGTTAATGGCAAACCCAAGGCAAAGCCCGTCAAAGCTCCTAGCCTATCTTCCAGCGAGGCCGATGATTCTAGCTCTGCAGATAGCGACAGCGACTCGGAAGTCGAGGCACCAAAGCCTGTCGCAGCGGTGAATGGTAAAACCAACGGAAAGGCCAATGGAAAGACGAACGGTGTCGCGAAGAAGCAAGAGGTAGATACCTCATCCAGTTCGAGCTCATCAGAGTCTGAATCAGACTCTGATAGTGAAGAATCGAGCTCCGAGGAAGAGTCAGAGGAGGAAGTTCAAGCTAACACTCCTTCCAAGCCTAAGCCCGCGGATTCCGATAGCAGTGATAGCGACAGCAGTGATTCGGAGTCAGACGAAGAAGAGTCTAAACCCGCTGTAGTTGTGAAGGATGTCACCAAGAAGGCCGTTGATGCTGGTAAATCTGCCGTCAACGGTGCTGCCAAGGCTGTTGCAAAGGCTACTGTAAGTTAATATCCATCAAAACTTGTATATCTCCCCGCTGACATTCTATAGGAGGACAGCGATGATTCTGCCAGCTCTGATTCGAGCGACGATGATAACGAAGATGAAGCCTCCTCGAGTGGATCAAGCGATGAGGGCGACGAGAGCTCAGCCTCGGAGACAGAGAAACCTGAGCCTTCCAAGAAACGTAAGGCTGAGGAAGACGTTGCCGCACCAGTGAAGAAGACCAAGGTTGAAGGTGGTGATAATGCTCCCAAGAATTTGTTCGTTGGCAACTTGAGCTGGAACGTCGACGACGAGTGGTTGTATCGCGAATTCGAGGAATTTGGAGAGCTTTCCGCTGCTCGTGTTATCACCGACAAGGCCACTGGTCGCTCCAAGGGTTTCGGATACGTCGAGTTCACCGATTCTGCCAATGCTGCCGCAGCTCTTGCCGCCAAGAAAGGTGCAGAGATTGATGGCCGTGAAGCCAACGTTGACTTCTCTACACCTCGTGATAACACTGCTCCTAAGGAGCGTGCCAACAACCGTGCTCAAGAGTATGGCGATTCCAAGAACCCACCTTCCGATACCTTGTTCTGCGGTAACCTTTCCTTCGGTGCTGATGAGAACATGATCGGTGAGGCCTTTGGTGAACATGGAACTGTCGTTAATGTCAGACTTCCTACTGACCAGTAAGCATTAATCCCCCGATTTTTTGCTTCACCTTATTAATATCATTTAGGGAAACTGGAAATCCAAAGGGCTTTGGCTACGTTACTTTCGCCTCTGTCGAGGATGCCACAACTGCTATTGAAGCTATGGCCGGTGCCTCAATTGACAATCGCCCTGTCCGGCTTGATTACGCTACTCCCCGTCCCGATCGCAGCGAGGGTGGTGGCCGAGGAGGCGGACGAGGTGGCCGTGGTGGATTTGACCGCGGAGGACGTGGAGGTGGACGAGGTGGCGGACGAGTAAGCAATCCCCTTGCACAATTTTCATGCCCTATATCAATCCTTCATACTAACTTTCTTCTCAGGGCGGACGTGGTGGCTTTGATCGTGGTGGACGTGGTGGGGCTCGGGGCGGGCGAGGAGGTAGCACAAACCGTGGTGGTTTTGGCGACTTCCAAGGCAAGAAGCAGACCTTTGAATAAGGGTCTCATGGCATCGCGAGGACTGGATGCTATAGTTGACACTGCCGCACAAAAGTACTTTTGAGGGGCTTATTGTTGACTTGTGGGTCGTTGGCTTTGTGGGTTGTCCGCTCTTGACTTCTACTCCTTATGGAGATGTGGGGCTTTGAGATCAACTTGTGGGCTCGAGATACACCTGTGGGCTGTTGGCTTGTGGCTGTCCCGTCCGATATACTTTTTGATGATACTTGAGGCGTTGGTTGGCATTTGACGTCCGTGGGCTTTGACATATCACGAAGTCGAGATGAACCTTCTTATACTTGTTTACCAGGTATCTTGGAGTGGATCGAGCTTCATGTGGGGCATTACGAGCGCGCCGAAAAAAGTTCTTGTTTATTTCCTTGGCTGGATATTCTGTTCTTCCCGTTTCTCTTGGATCGTAATATTCGCGGTGGTGTAGTCTCATCGCCAGACCTTGTACCATATGGTGAGTATGCTTGCATTCCCCTTGCAATTGCTATTCCTGCGAATTTCGATACTTCAGAATCAATGCAGAATATTACATAACCGTCTTGATTTGCTCCCGTGAAGTATCTGATTGTGACTCAATTCCTCGAGGTGTCTTCTCCTGGGGTTTCTTCTTCCCCAGCCCCAACCAAACCTTAATTAGGTTTGCCAAGTGACTTGCAATGATCGATCAAAATGTATTTATTCATAAGTGGACTGAATTCTTATCTATTGAATCTGCCAAACGCTCCACTCATCTGAGAACTCCCGCCCCTTTCTATTTCTCCCAATCGTCTCAGGAACATGTTCAAGTGATTCTACTTCTTACCTCGAGAAACCTTTACTATCTACGCAGTAGACAAAATAATCAATTTTCGGTGTTCTCCTTTGGGTCCTGAAATACGTCTCCGCCATCAGGCAAATTTCAAAGAGTACTTTCTATAGGTATAATTTTTTTACCTCAAACTATCCAATCATGCATGTGTCCGTCAAGAGGCAAACTTGGGACTACAATAAAGCTCAGATATACAAATAGATACTATTAATTATCACAATCATATACGTTAGACGGCTAGATAGTCAATATCCATGCCCGTCTCCACCAACCACATCTTGCACAATCTTCGGGAAATACTATAAAAATTAGACAATACATTTAATCTAAAACAGACAATAACTTACCGGAGTCCCAAACCCAGTCACAGCATCCCAACCCTTCTTCGCTGGGAACCCCGCAGTCCCACAGCCAACCGCGCTCCCATCTGTCACATCCGTAAATGCTTTATACCCTCCGCCATATAGCCAAGGGTTCAAGAATCCCAAAGGTGATTTCCCAGCGGCTATCAACGCATCGTTCACCAAAGTGATCACCGCTGCAGATGTTGGCGTTGCGGCCGAAGTCCCATCGAGAACTGCTATAGTCCCGTTCCAAATGGTGATGAAATGGTATCCTTGAGCTGCAATATCTGGATACCCTCGTCCACTCGCATTATAAAGCCCAGCGAATTCAGAGCCCAGACTCTTGACATATGCTCCCACAGCCGCGTCCTGATATTTTGGTCTCGGGAAATACTTCGAGAATCCACCACCAGACACGAACCCGTTGCTAGAATCAGTGGCTACGACTTCGGGTATGAATTTGGTGGCTCCAACAGAGGTAATGTATGGGCAAGTGCTAGGAAAGCTCGCGAGAAACGAACTGCTGTTCTTCCCATCGTTGGTGTAGCAGTTTCCGGGCGTTCCTACACCGTCGTCGCCGGATCCGAAGAAGAGGGAGATTCCACGAGCTCCGAGCTGTGCAAACCCGTTGCAGACCGATGTCGCGTATGAGAGAGGGACCGTCTGTTCATCGTCTGCGTAGGAGGTGGATATCACTTGCGGGAGCACGGGTTGAGAGAGCACGTAGTTGACCCATGTGAGGTATGGCTCGTTCGTGTCGGTGGGAGTCGTGATGTCGGGTGTGAAGGGAGGGCTTCCTCCGGTCCTAATTTTGTCAGTTCATGTGAATAATTTTGGGGTAGTGGTGTATGCACGTGAAAGCTGTTAGGGGAGTTGGCCAAGCAATACCCAATAACGTCTCAGAATCCAGGTTTCCTTCTAAGTCTTTGCCAGCTTCGAGCTCAGTGGCATTCTCCTGCGTTTGCTCGTTGTTTCCATTGGCAATCACCACGACGTCGAATTCGTAGGCCGCAGCTGCGGCTTCAGGTCGATATTGCTGCAAAAATAGATGCGTATCAGAGCGATTATTGGACTCGCCCAGGAAATCGTTCAGTCCCATCTTGTTGACTCCAGGGACTTTAGGGGTATAATCAACCGTTCCGTACAACGTTCGCAAGCACGTGGGTGTAACCAAAGACGTGTTACATGCCAGTTTAGGATCGGATCCGCTGGGAGGGCTGAAGGACTCCCAGCGTTGGTTCTCCAACGGTTTCACGAGCTTTGCCGTACTGGCCTGCTGAAGGGGCCGGAAGAAGGAATTGGTTGGCTGGATAACGTCGATATGCTTGTGGAGGTGGAGAGGGAGGGACCATTCCGGTGTACGGATGAGATATCCACCATCTTCATGTCCGAAGACTGAATAGTTTGTGTCTAATAATTCTTCAATTGCGCTGACCGGAAGCGAGACTTTGATCCAATCTTTGGCGGGGCTGTAGTCAAGTTGGGCCCCGCCGACTCCATTTTCCAAAAGCCATTCATGAACAAGATCCAGGGCTTCATCACTAGGTCTTATGAG
>Ga0182030_10005337_pt1 | contig 27317 bp, 22 predicted proteins | sample 812S3MmetaG_FD_121299 | JGI IMG/M metagenome (GOLD analysis project Ga0182030, IMG submission 121299) | Permafrost microbial communities from Stordalen Mire, Sweden - 812S3M metaG (Illumina Assembly) | ecosystem: Environmental > Terrestrial > Soil > Wetlands > Permafrost | place: Sweden... | reverse complement strand
GATTCCTCTGCCTATCCGTCAGGCGGCTGAATATGCAATGCGCGCAGTGAACTTGATGGCGAAGGATCGCGAGATTGAACTCAGTAGCGACATAGAAGATGATCTGCCGCTCGTCAATTTGAATCAAGAATCAATTGAGCGAGTAGTGATCAACCTTTTGACTAATAGCATCAAATACACACCGGTCGGCGGGAAGATTGCTTTGAAAGCATCCTTCAATCATGAGAGTAATGAAATTCGCGTCGACGTTAAAGACAACGGCATAGGCATACCCGAAGAATGTCTGGAGCATATATTCGAGCGCTTCTATCGTGTTGAGCGAAAGGTCCACACTATCAAGGGTACGGGACTTGGCTTAACGATCGTAAAGAAAATAGTCGAAAAACATGGCGGACACTTATCAGTTGAATCGGCTATGGGAGAAGGTTCTACCTTCAGTTTCTTTTTACCGCCCGCTTCAGCCGAAATATCAGAAAATACTAACGACTACGTTCCCGCAAGGTCGCTAATGACCGAAACGACCCTGTCTATTGCCAGCGTAGAAAACGTCTAGGCTCGCGGGAAACCGCAATGACATCCGGATCATTAGCAGTTAATCAAGTGGCTTTCAGAATTGAGCGTGTTATTATTGCGTCGTTGACAAGGGTTTGAACTTCCGTTGCATTGCCGTCCACAGCGGTTTTGAAATAATGAGAACTTGAATCTTTCGTTACATGGATCAGGCGGGGAGGACTTTAGGGTTGATACGAGCCATATATCCGGGCTCCTTTGACCCCATCACATACGGTCACTTAGATATCATCCAGCGCTCCAGCAAGATGTTTGACGAAGTGATCATGGCAGTTGTAGGTAATCCTGGAAAGGCGCCGCTATTGCCTGTTGATGTGAGAATGAACCTCATAAAGGAGTCCACTAAAGATTTGAAAGGAGTTCTTGTAGATTCGTTTCAAGGTTTGACCGTAAATTTTGCAAGACAGAATGACGTTCATATCTTAATAAGAGGTCTAAGAGCTATATCAGATTTTGAAGCAGAGCTAGGAATGGCCCAGACTAATAAGCAATTGTTTCCTGAACTAGAAACTATCTTTCTTATGAGTAAAGCCGAGTATTCTTTTATTAGTTCATCAACTGTAAAAGAAATCCTGCGGCTCGGCGGCGAAATATCCCAATTTGTTCCTCCATCAGTTAATGAGTATCTGAAAGAGAATTTCAGCAGAGGCACCAACCAATGACCACGATGACTGCACCAGCACCACAAACAGCGCCAGCTACATATAAGCAAACGACGATCTACAAGCATCTCGATCTGCTTGAGCATTTGATTGACGATGCAGTTGGTGTATACAAATTCAAACTTATAAACGCCGACGACTTCCTGGATATCCTTGATAAAGCCAGAGCTCGTTTGCCAGAAGAGCTTCGCGAAGCCGCTGACGTTCTACAACAACGCGACGAGATCATTGCAGAATCGCAACGTCGTGCCGAACAAGTGATTACGACAGCTCGTCGTCAAGCCGAGCAGATGCTGCATGAATCCGAACTATTGAAAGCCGTACAGGCGGAAGTCGAGCGTATTCGTAAGCAAGTTGTAAACGAAGTCGAGCAAATGCGCAGAGAAGCGCTTGCAGAAGCCGAAAAGATTCGTCTAGAAGCCGAGACCGACGGAGCCAGAGTCCGCGAAGGCGCCGATCATTATGCAGAATCAGTTCTCACACGCATCGACACCGATCTAAACAACCTCGGAACGCGCTTGCAAGAGTCCCAATCTATAGTTAGAAACGGTCAACGCTTACTTGGGCAGGCAAAAAGAACAGCCAGCACTATGAGCGTAGGCGTAAGCACCCCGCTTGCACCAGCACCGCTTTCAAGCCCATTGCTCTCAAGTCGGTCAGTCGACTAGATAAGAGTCCGCAATGAGCTACCAGCAACGCGCTGGAGCGAGAAAAAATCTTGGGTGTCGCCTTTTGGGCGGCACCTTTTGTTTGTCAGCGAAACCCCGTCCGCGCGATAAGTTTTTTAGGCAGTAAACACTTGCTCAAAAAGCTTAGACCTTAGTAGTGTTAAGCGAAACATAAATTCTGTTTGACACACCAAGATGCTGACTGGTAGAGACTTTCCGTTGTCAGAAAGCCTGAAGATCGATACTTAATATTTGTTTGTATATTAATTCGAAAAATTTGCAGCATCAAAAAAGAGCCAGTGAGCAACGAGCAGCCTCCACGACAATTAGAGAGGTTCGGTTATACGAAATAAGTGGCGTTCACTTCTCGCACAGTAAATTCGCAATCTCTAATTACGGATGTCGATATCTAGTGATTCGATATCTAGTGGTGGCGATGCCTGCGATGGTGATGCGCGCTCGGGGTTGAAGGCGCTGCAGCAACCGGGCGATACTCGTCTTGCAATGAACCTATTACCGTGTCAGTGCAAGGAACTCCGTCGGTCGAGAAACAACCGTATATACCTCGCGACAGAACTCTGATTAATGCGTTTCCGCGTCTGTCATTGAATGGTCTTTCAACCTGTATAGAAACGATATATCTCGCCCCACCAGGTGCAAATACGATTCCAACGTCACCAACCATGGTGCCGATGTCGCCAGTCTTATGAGCGATAGTGGCACCAGGTCCAAGACCTGGATTCAGTAGAGTTCTGATACGAGTGTGGCGCATTACGTCTATAAGCCACTTTTCACCGTCAGGCGAAAGTATTTCCTTGCGTTCGACTCTAGCAAGCAAGCAGACAAGATCGTACGGGCTGGTTTTATTCGTGCCTTCGAAATCACCAAGCATGTTATTAATTCGCGTCTGGGCAAGCCCCCAGCCTGCGAATTGCTGGTTGAGCTTTTCTTTGCCGCCAAGCACATCGATAATCATATTGGTCGCAGTATTATCCGATACCACCATCATCAATTCAGCAGTGTCACGCAGACTGATTTTTGAGTTAACAGGACGCCACTGCAGCGATCCGCTGCCACCGGTAATCAGGTCTTGCCTGATTGTCAGCTGATCTGAATAATTGACTTGACCGCGGTCTATAGCATCAAGCAGGCTGACTAGCACGGGCAGCTTGATCATGCTTGCGGCAGCATAAGGCTTTTGTCCTTCAAGATCGAGGTAGCGTCCGCCTTTCGGATCCAAAACAAAGACACCAGTGCGTAACTTCGGAACATCACTCGCTGCAGCGAGACTGGCACGCAATTTGTCCATTGAAGTGGTCATAACTATTGGTGGCGGTGCCTTGGGCGCCAGGGCCACTTGAGTCGCGACTACAGCTGGAGAGCCTACAGGCAAGGAAGCTCCTTGCAATAAAACAGCGAGCCCTGCCACTTCGAAATATCTAAAGATGCGATTAGCTCGCATTATGCTGGCAAATAAATTTCGCTTTGGTGCCTTACCGCCACCTCCAGTTGTTGAACTCTTCCTTTCAGACAAATCAAAACTATCTGAGCCAGATAAAGTCCTTGTCGACTGAGCTTTTGGAGGAGGAGAAAGTGCAACAGCACCTCTCGAACGATCGGGCGCAGTGCGCCTTTTTTTGTTACCGGGGGGATTGAGAAAATTTTGCAAGGCAAAGACACTGCTGGGGATGCGATTCTATTCTAGCGAAGGATTCGGATTTGTCATCTACAATCTTAGAAACTTTCAGTCTTTTTATATGCGAAGGCTTTGCCACCGTATGCAATGCGCTGAGATTGAAGATAAAAGCGCCACAGGTCGGCTGTATAAAGCATTCGGGCGATACAATATGCCGCATATATCAATCGCATAGCCCAAACGCATCAGTTATTTTTAGTACTGCGCGGAACGATAATGTAAAGCAGCAAACCACAGGTGGTGGCAGCAGTTATATATAACTTAGTCGTCGCCGTCAGATCTGTACGCGGCGAGATAAATCCTTCAATTAGTCCCGCGAGCAAGAGCATAGGAACGGTCCCGGCGAATAAGCCCATGGCGTCTCGAAAAATCAGTTTCAGCGCATCTAGCCTCTTTAGCTGACCGGGGAACAGCAAAGCCTTTCCCACAAGAAGGCCTGCCCCTCCACTGATAAAAATGGCGCTCAGTTCGAGTATTGCATGACCGGCAGTGAAGGCAAGCAGCTTGTCGGCCATATGATGAGCATCGCACACGCCGAGCAAAGCTCCATTCACCAGACCGTTTTGAAACAAGACAAAAACGGTGCCGACACCAAATGTGATGCCTAAGACAAATGCCATTATCGAGACTCGAATGTTATTCGTGTAAATTTGGCTCGCCATCGCACCGCTGTAATTCTCTACCTGATCAGTCCAGAGCTGGCCGCGCTCAATGAGAGGCCAGAGGTCTTCGGGTATAAGTGGATGCCCAGCAAATACCTCCATTTGTCCGAAGTGAACGTCGTTCTTTGCGTAATTAAAACTAACGGTAAACGGCACCGCGCAAATCAAAAAGGCAGTCAACACGTACAGAAAGTAACGCCGCACAAGCGCGGGGAAACCAGTCAGAAAGAAGTCCAACAGGTCGCTGCCTTGATCAATTTTTCTCTGGTAGACTTGATTATGCGCTTTTACAACCAGATTGTTTAAATAGATCTGCATATCCTGTCCGAGTTGCATGGAGCGCGCACGCGAGAGGTCAGAGGAGACAGTCCGATATAGCAGACCTAGCTCCTGAAGCTCCTTGCGGGGAAGGCTGTTCAGTCCATTTTTGCCGACGCAAGAAAGAAGATGCTCTAGCCTTAGCCACGAGGCATTTCTTGCTTTTATCCAACGCTCGACATTCATATCTTGATCCGATTTGACCCAATACTATAAAGCCTGGACACACATTTTCGCCCTGGAGACGAGGTCATGTCAGACCCACAGTATTCAATCTCTACCCCAGAAAATGTCGACCTACACATGGAACTCGCGGGTTTCGGCAATCGAGTTCTGGCTTGCATTATAGACACCCTCATTAGCGCCCTACTCAACATAGTGTTGATAGGCGGTCTTTTAGCCGTCTGGTTTCTATTGAAGCGACTTTCATTATCGCCTGGAATCCTCGCTTTATGGAGCACCTATCTCTTGATGATAGGAACGACCGTCTCCTTCGCCATCGTATTCGGATATTACCTCTTCTTCGAGGGGGCGTGGCAAGGACAAACTCCAGGAAAAAAAATTGTCGATATCAGAGTAATTGAACAGAACGGCCAACCAATTACGTGGTCGAGCGCGATTGTGCGTAATCTTGTGAGATTGATAGACCAGGGACTGATGATGATTGGTTTTATCAGCATGCTGATCGACAAAAACGAGCGCAGGCTCGGTGATTTTGCAGCTGGAACGATTGTTATTCGCGAAAGAACGCCAAAGGCAAATTCCTCAAAAATATCAATAGGAACAGCAAACACAAACGCAACACTCGACGTTGGTCGAATTAGCCCAGACGAATACGACTTACTCACAACTTTTTTGAAAAGGCGTGCAGCACTATCGGCGGCTCGACCACTCGTGGCGAGCCAACTAGAGAAATATTTCAAGCGTAAACTTGGCGCCGAAGATTCGCAGGCATCAGCTGAAAATTTCCTCGAAAGCTTATACGCGTCTTATCAGTCCCGCGCAGAATAAGTTCTCAATACCTTGAGATTTAGCCTTTACGCTGATCGATCGAAGCATATTTCAGGTTGGTCTTTCCTGTGTATTCAGCTCTCGGGCGAATGAGTCGATTATTCCCTAGTTGTTCAAGCACATGTGCCGCCCAACCTGCCATGCGGCTAATCGCAAAGATAGGGGTGAACAGATCTATAGGAATTCCGAGCATGTAATAAACAGATGCAGAATAGAAATCTACATTCGCATTCAAGCCTTTGTCTTTTTTGACGTGGTCTTCGACAATTTTGGAAATCTCAAACCATTTTTCCTGTCCGAGCTTTTTACCTAGCGATTCAGACATCTGTCTCAGATGGAAAGCGCGCGGATCCTCAGTCTTGTAGACGCGATGACCAAAGCCCATGACTTTCTCATGATTGGCGAACATCTGTTTTAAGTAAGCATCTGCCTTTGACGCATCACCGATATTGAGAAGCATCTTAATCACTTCCTGATTGGCGCCGCCGTGCAGAGGTCCCTTCAGGGTGCCTATTGCAGCCACAGTGGCGGAATGGATATCCGTCTCGGTTGCAGCCGCGACGCGTGCGGCGAATGTTGAAGCGTTCAGCTCATGGTCCGCATGCAAGATGAGAGCTATGTCCAGCGATTTGGTACTCAATTCATCTGGAGCCTTTCCAGTAAGCATGTAGAGAAAGTTTGATGCGATGCTGTTGTCTTCTTTTGGTGGAAGAAGAGGACGACCACCTCGAATGCAATCCCAGTAAGCAATAATCGTTGGAAGTTGAGCGGTCAACCTGATTGCCTTGCGAACATTAGCTGCTCTATCTTTGCTGCCGGCCGCATCATCTGGATCATACATAGACATGAGCGATACAGCCGTACGCAAAACCTCCATGGGATTCGCATCATGGGGCAGCTCTTTCATGATCGCAACTACTTCCGGAGCCAGTTTGCGATTTGTCTGAAGTTGCTTATTCAGCTCGGCAAGCTCTTCTTTCAACGGTAGGCGCCCGTTCCACAATAGATAGATAACTTCTTCGAATGTCGAATGTTCTGCCAGATCGTGAATGTCGTAACCCTGGTAAATCAGACGCCCTTCTTTACCATTAACATCACAGATGGCAGACTCTGCCGCGACGATATCTTCAAGCCCTGCCTTAATCATGAAAAGCTCCCAAATTTTAGCCTCTAGTAACTGTTTTATACACTAAATGACAACATTACAAGTGTGCCATAGCCTAATCTTCATGGTGAGGCTTCAACCAATGACAACCCGCACTACTTAGATGCCCACCCAGTGCGGTTTTTCAAACGCGAACTGCATTTCCAATTTAGAATTGCGAGCGGTTGGCAAGACGCGAACCGTACCCTCCAGGTCATCAATTGGTTGCCACCCTGGTCCAAACGCCTTGCACCAAATGTGATACCACATACAAAAAGATTCTATCCGATACTAATTCGAGACAATTGTGAAGGTCCTCGTGGATAGAGGGCTTTCCTCCGTACCACCGTTAATCAGTCCCCACAGACATAAATAGTAAAGGCCTGGCTTCCAACTCTTATCAATATTAATAAGCAAGGAAAACTCCTCGATATCGCCACTTTTTTGAATCTTTATAGGTTCCGGGCTCTGCCTGGGATCGGTCAAAAACGTAGCAGTGACTGCTTCTGGAATGCTGTAGTAGCCAGTCTTGTTAAGTTCCGCGAGGGTCATTGGGCGAGGAGCCGCTTCCCACCGCAAGTCGACGATATCCAGCTGCACACCTGCCGCCAACTTTCCGGTCAGCTTAAAGCTATCACCAGCCTTAACGACTTTCGGAATATCTCCAAACGCACCGTAGCGGCTGAGAAACTCTTGTGTGCAACTGGTTCTTACTCCAGCACCAGGAGCCGAAGCGAAGCTCAACCCGATGCCCACAAAATTATGCTGTGGAGCAATTATGGTTTTCCTGTGCCCGTCGTACGGCGGTTTTTCGTTAAAGAAGCCCGATTCAACTTGCTCTAGCTCATAACGACGAAACACCGGAGCCGCTTGCAGCGGCAACTTCGCAAGCTCTCCAGAGCCCTCGGCGGCCGAGCCTTCAAGTGTCACATAAACATTCTCGGCAACGGCGTCTTTGCCACCTGCTTCGCTATACCGCTGGTCTGGCTTCCGCCCATCCATTGTCCAATGGCTTGAATAACCGTTGGCAGCCATCTCGTCACTATGTATTTTTCCAGCTGCGGCAGCAATCTCATCCAGCGCTACAGGCGGTAGTTTTAGCGATGCGCGATCCCTGTTTATCAACTTGAGCATGTAGTTCTTAGCTGCATCTTCCTCGAGAATTTCCTTCTCCGTAGTGCCCATTACCTGCTCGTCGGGCAGATGCTCGTACACGGACTGAGCAATAGGCGCACTGCAAACTCCGCAGGATAACGCCAGACCAATCCCGAAAAGCAGACGACCCGTCGTCAAGCGCATATTACTTCACGTCCTATGGAGCTGCTACAAGCAACCCTATTCCCGACAGTTCATCGTCCGAAACAGCTGATGGACCGAAACAATAAGCTTGGTTTTGCAATAGGAACCATATCAAAATCAAGGTCGTCGACTCCTTTACAAATGAGCGAGGAAGACAAAATGCGCACATCTAGAACTATCAACCGCCCGCAGCAGGCGGGAAGTGGCAGATCAATTGCGCTGGCGACTGTTTTAGCGTCTACTTTTGCTATATGCAGTCAATCAGTGACATTAGCAGACACAGACGCGACTACAACGTCTAAAGGGCAAACTACAGCAACTGAAGCGACAACCGCAGCCGACAAAAGCGTAAATGAGAAGGGCGTTAAACACATAGGATTGAGCCCGCAAGACGAAAAACCTGTACCTCAATCACAGAAGGACAGGAGCATAAACAAATCCACAGCCAAGGCAGTGAATCGCATTGCAGGCGTACATATAAGCGCCAAAGATCTCGAACCACCGCCTGAGCAAGGACCAATCACGGGCTTCCACCCGATAAAAAAAGCTCTGGCGCCAATTATCAGGCTGGAGCGCAATAGTGTACAGCTGCAGCAGCAGATCATGAAGCTTGAAGGACCAATCGCCGCACTCAACCCTCCAATGCTTGGTCTGCAATCCCGCATGACCAGTGTGGAAGGCAAAATGGGAAGCATGCAGCAAAAGCTTGACGGCATGAGCCAAGCTGTTGGCGGAGTTAGCAAGCAAATGACGGGCGTGAGAGGAGACATCAAAGGCATGCGTCAGCAGATTACCCTCTTGCAGGAACCGATCGAAGCGCTTCGCACACCAATCGAAAAACTGCAAGGTCCTCTGGTCAACGTTGCTGAACCCCTGAAGCAGGTACACAAAGAGTTGGCCGAAATGAAAATTTTGATTGCCACCGTCCTCGGTGCGATCGTGCTGGCAACGCTTGCAATCTCTATCGGTACACCTATTGCGGCTATCATCATTTACAGAAACAGAAAACGAATATTCCCCAACATGTCTGATCGCGAATTGATGCCAAAAGAGAAAGATGCAGACAAGGAAGAAAGACGGTTGTCTCGAGTTAGCTGATTGTCGTAAGTCAGCTAGCTCTATCGAGCGGCCCCGGGCTATATCTAGCCTGTGAGCCTTGGCGGCTGTTTGTCTTCAGCTAGTGAACGGCCATGAAGCGCGAGCGTCCACTCATCTCGACAAAATTGCAACGCCGCGAGCAGGATTAACGGATCCTTGGTCTCTAACAAAACTGGCTTATTGTGCTCATACACATAATGCCCGATGAACTGCAGTATCCAGCCAATTAGATGCAGTTGTAGCGAAAGCTTCGGTCTGAAAAACAACATCGGAATGGAAAGCGCAATGATAGGTATTCCTATCATGTGAGTAACCTTGCAGCCAACGCTACGATGCTGCGACTGGTAGTAAGCCAGTCGCTTCTCGTAGTTGGCTGCAGTTAGTGCGAAGTCGTTTATGTTCACGCTAACCTCGATAAATAGCGGTTATTTACCGTCTAATCTTGCGAGCAAATTACTCATGTCGTCAGCATGCTCTTCTTCTTTCGCAAGAATTTCTTCCAATACACGACGAGTCGTTGGGTCCGCATCACCCAGGTAGCGAACGATTTCGCCGTAGACTTCGATCGCGATACGCTCGGCCACGAGATCTTCCTTAATCATATCAGTTAGCGTTTTGCCTTCCACATACTGAGAATGACTGCGTCCGGCCAGACCTTCAGGATTAAAATTCGGTTCACCGCCCAACTGACAAATGCGCTCGGCCAGAACATCAGCGTGGACTTGCTCTTCCTGAGCATGCTCGAGAAATTCTGCCGCTACTGACTCGGAATTTATGCCCTTAGCCATGTAGTGATGGCGCTTATAGCGCAGCACACAAACCAGTTCCGTTGCCAACGAGTCGTTGAGGAGCTTCACAACCTGATCTCTGTTCGCTTTGTAGCTCTGAGTTACAGCGCCATCACCCATATGTTCGCGAGCACGTTTACGAATCGCCTCAATATCGGCCACAAAATCGCTTCCTATCATCTTAAAAATTCTCCCGTCAAACTAACCGGCAAGAGTAAAATCAACTCTGCCAGAAGTATGACCCGGCTAAGTCAAATAAGTTTCAATTTTGGGACGACTTCATACTTTTATTTCTAGTTCGAATCATTTTCCATGCCAGCCTTGGTTTGCAGCCAGCTAAGAAGAGACTTAAAACCAGACTTCTGCAAGCGTGGGAAAATTCTCTTGTGAAGACGATTGAGAAGATCTTTGTCGTCCACTTTGAGACTAATAACTCTCGGTTGCACACCTTTGGTATCTAGCTGCCAGGAGACGTCTTGCGACTTTTTATTGACCTTCAAAACAGTATTTAAAATGATATCGCCATGACCAGCACTTTCTTTTCCGTAAGTCAGGATACCTTTCGAAAAGAGCTTATGCCATCTCGGATAATATCGATCTTCAACCAATTTACGCAATGCAGCGGTGAAATCATTGCGCTCCGCAGGCTTCAATTTTCCCCATTGCTCGGCACCAAGCGCTTGCTCAGACATCGAGCTATAGTCGATATAGCCTGCAGCGTCAGCAAAGACTTTTGCAGAAGCGCTGTTTGCGTCCCAATTTTTAAAAATTGAAACAAGCTTTTCCACACTTTCCTTGCCTGTCGCAGCAAACGCGGGGGATAGCAGGTTGCTAAAAAGCATCAGCCCTGTTAGTGCAGGTATCGCTAACCATGCTTTTGTCCCTCGAATTATCATCTCTTGAACCTTCCCGGAATCAGCCTATAGGGCAGCTTTACGTTGATTGAGGATTATAGTTGCCAGTATCAGACCTGCCACAGCCCATGTACACAAAATCAGACTATCTCGCAGGTATGCGGCAGGCGTACCGAGGATTACGCCTTTGAAAGCGTCAGCGGCATAAAACATCGGTAGCACTTTGGCACAAACTTGTTCCCACGGAGGCATGGCCTCGACCGGCATAACGATGCCACTTACGAACATTAAAGCGACACCGACGATCGATATAGTCATTGTGTAGATACGTATTGTCCTGAGCACGCAAGCGGCGCCTAAACCCAGACAAGTAAAAGTAAACATTGATAAAAGAGTAATTCCGACCAGTCCGAAGAAGTTACTTCCAAGCGTGAAGTGGCACAGTGGCGCGGTAATGCACAGACCGATCCATAAAACCACAGCAGACTCGACGGTGACGGTGAAAGTCTTGGCAATGATGGCGGACCTCAACCCATTTGGGGCAAGAATGATCTGGCGATAAGTCTTTTCCATCCATTCGTAGATCCAGGAAAATCCCAGATTCATACCAGCAAGAACGTAACAGAGATAGGCAGCTAGCCCAGGCGTAATGTAATCTCGCATGGCTATATTGGCCGGAAAGATTGCCGCAGTATGCAATGGCAAATTAAGTTCGGTAGCTTTTTGGGTGAGCACAGTCAAAAGCCCTGCAGAAATTTGCTGATCGACCATCGGGTTATGTCCTTCGGTAATTATCTGCACCGAATCTTCAAGCGGGTCCTGTGAGACATTAGCGAGTGCAACGACCTTACCTGCGGCGACATCTGCCTTCGCGCGTTCGAGATCGTCGTAGTTATGCACCTGAAACTTTTTCGAATCTGCCAGGTGTTTATCCAGGTCGCTTACGGCACTGGGATCGTACAGCCCGAAAGGAATGTTGGTGGCACCAGACAGAGTATTTCCAACCACAGAAATAATCAGCACAGCAAGCAGTGTGCTCGATATGAAATATAGTGGCCGCCTGGTCCACTGAAGAATATCCTTATTAATGATGGCGACGATCTGATGCATGCGATTAGTATTTTTGATTTGTATTTTTGATTTGTATTTTGGCTTCGTATTTTGGGCTTCGTACTTGCTGATTAAACTACGCCCGTCCTTTTCGCGCATCGACTATTAATGAACTTCAAACCGCTGCACAGGGTTTGAGATCAAACGTATAATTCGCACCGAGGTAACGCTCAAGTATAGTCATGCTCCATCTCCTGCTCCTGCATTAATAAACTACTGCTTTCAGGCTCAGATATGGCTAAAAATATCTCTTCAAGGTTAGGTTCGCTTGTGGCAAAGCGCGTAAACGAAATCTTCTCTCTGTCTAACCAACCCAGAATTTCATGCAGAGCCTCGACCAATTTAGAGTCTTTGGGTTGCGCAAATGAAATGGTGTTCCTCAGTGGATCGAATCTTACCTGAGTTGGATATTTCGCTATAAGTTTATCGATCTTAGCGTTGAGAACATCGGGATCCAGTGAGCTTGTCAACCTGATAGCAATTGACCTGATGCTTTGAATTTTCTGTCGTAACTCTTCGATCGTACCTTCAATCACAATTTTGCCCTGGCGAATAATACCAATGCGATCAGAGAGCAGTTCGGCCTCTTCCAGATAATGAGTGGTGAGCAAGATTGCTACGCCGGAGCTTTTCAGGTCCATTAGCTGCTGCCAGATCTGCCTGCGAGCAGCGGGATCAAGACCAACAGTTGGCTCGTCCATGAATAATACCTTAGGCTGGTGCAGCATGGCACTTGCAATTGTCAATTTCCGCTGCATTCCACCAGAAAACCTTCCAGCCAGATCATTCGATCTATCAAGCAGCCCGGCTTGTTCCAAGAGCCTCTCGATTCGCTCCATCGCCTGCTTTTTAGGAATGCCATAGAGCTGTGCTACAAACCACAAGTTTTCGAATGCGGTCAGCTCCTGATAAATAGCGATATCTTGAGAGACGATACCAAATGCGCCCTTTGTCTTCTCTGCTTCCTTGACAGCATCGATACCACAGATAAAAATCTGCCCAGACGTCAGTGGTACAAGAGTGGTGAGCATATTTATGGTCGTAGTTTTGCCCGCGCCATTATCGCCAAGAAGGGCATACAGCTCGCCTGCCTTGATATCAAGATTCAAATTATTTACAACGGTACGGTCACCATACATCTTGGTGAGATTGACCGCCCTGATACAGGATTGTGCTTCGTTGGTGACCATGGAATCGATAATGTTCGGGCTCCCGATAGCTTGTTTTACGCCCGACCCGTTGATCATTTTTTATCAAGAACTCATTTTGCGCACGGCAACGACGGTGTACTGTGCGCCACTACCAGCCGTTCAGTTTAACAACCCTTTGCGGTTGACGCAAAGAATTTAAATTTGTGCCGATGAGTTCAATTAACCGTGGGCAATGGCGAACACACTTTTGAAACGATCTAACACACCGGTCCTCGAGGGGCAGGCGAATCACATGCCTTGAGCAAACTCTGTATATGCGCGACTTTGAAAACTTTGTAAACCGTAGGTTTCATTTTGACCATGCGAACGCTTGATTGCAAGGAAGTTGCTCGCAACATCAATTCTTCGAGCCATTCCAGACCTTCCACCGTGATGAATGTGCATTCGCTGAAATCTAGAATCAGATCTACGCCGCTAGCTAAAGCCTTGTCTATATGATCGATTCCTCGCTCTAGCGACCCAGTGATTCCAATTACGGTTGGAAGCGAAGCGTTCGCTTTAGATCCTGCGCCATTATTAGATGACGAATGCTTGCTAGTCTCCGCTTCGGCGCTCATTTTGACTCTCCTGAATGACCAATTATTGACTTCTACTCAATTCGGCAACTGTACTCTCAAAAAATAAATTGCAGAACCAATACCTCTTTATTCTGCAAACGCGGCGTTACCTATGGTCTGTCACGTACCGGGTAAGCGCTTATCATCAATAACTGCACTTCACTGAACAGAGGTAATGCAGGGTTTGTGCGCAGGCTCATATCTGTGTATGAACTCTTGATTAGAGCCGGCAAAGCAGCTTCGAAGGCATCTTCCGAGATACCGAGTTCGAAAATAGATGTTGGTTGATCGCATGATTTCGCCAGATCAAAAACTGAACGACGCAAAAGCAAATTCATACGCTTACAACGCAGATCTTCTTTTTGTTGAGCGCTTAAATGATCGATAGGTTCGGTCGCACCCGGATCGACCAGTCCGAGAAATTGAGCGGCCCTGGCATATTTCTGGTCTGCAACCCATATCGCATAAGTTGACGTCGGCATGAATTTTCGCGGAATACAGGAATTGTATTCAAGTGTAGATAGCAGAAACACCCCATTGGCGCGCCCGTGAGGAATATCAAAAACCGCGCCCAGGCTATGTGCAAGTGCGTGGTTGATGCCTACGGAAGCGTTCCCTATGGCCATTCCAGCTAGCGTCGAAGCGTTGTGTAGCTTGTGACGCCAGACGATGTTGTTCGGATTTTTCAAAGCCTGAGGTAGCGCCTCGAAGATCAAGCGAATAGATTCGAGAGCCAGACCATCTGTGTAATCAGACGCAAACGTGGACACAAGCGACTCTAAGGCGTGCGTCAATGCATCGAATGCCGTGTCGACAGTGATGCTTTTTGGCAAGCTCTTCGTCAAATTAGCGTCGATTATCGCCCAATCAGGCATCATGCATTCGTCGATCAAGGAAAGCTTTCTGCTGTTCGCCTTATCTTTAAGCACCGCAAATGGTGTCACTTCCGAACCAGTGCCAGACGTCGTTGGAATAGCAACCAGCTGAGTGTGCATCTGCTGAGGGAATTCAACCATTCTATGGCGGAAATCCAGGAAGTTGACGGCAATTTCGCTCATTTTTAAGTCTGGATAATCGTAGAACAAGCGAATTATTTTCGCAGCGTCCATAACACTGCCACCGCCCAGAGCGATAATCGTGTCGGGCTTAGCTTTTCTCATCGTGACGAGAGCCTGTTCGACAGTTTCAAAATCCGGCTCATGACCGATTTCATTAAAAACTGCCACCGAGCAATCTTGCGGAAGTCGATCTGTAACCATAGCCAGGTGACCACGCTTCTGCGCAGATGGCGTAGTGATGATGCAAACTGACTTCGTTTTCAGGCTGCGCAAATGATCAAGGCTGCCTGGATTGATATAGATATTTTTTGTCGTGTGGAATGAAAGGGTGAAATTGGTCCGTTTAGGCACACGCTTATAGTTCAAAAGATTCTTGATACCAACGTTGTCACTTGTTATGTTGCCGCCACCAGTGCCGCAACCAAAGCTCAGAGTCGTGTTCAAGTTGTTATATATTCCGCCGAGCCCACCTATGCAACAAGGCGAGTTGACTATAATTCTTCCAGCGTTGATTGCAGTCGCAAACTGTTCAACAACCGCTTCGTCCTCTGAAAATATTCCTGCGGTATGACCCGTGCCACCAGCGTAATTGACATCAAGAGCCCGATTGATACCTTCATCTACTGAGTCTACGAGAACAAAGCCAAGCACTGGCATCAGTTTCTCGACTGCCAGTTTATGATTGCGCAATTCACCTTCCAGCGGGCAGAGAATTATCTTCGTGTCGTATGGCATATCGATGCCTGCAAGTTCTGCAATGAAATGAGCCGACTGACCGACAGCCTTATAATTCATGCCGCCTGTTCGGGGATCGATGGCGACATCAACGATTTTAGGCACCTCTTCTGGCGTGCAGACATAACAGCCAAGTCGTTTGAATTCTGCCAGCAAATCGGCTGCTATCTCTCGATCAATGACCAGTGTCTGTTCGGAAGGACATTCCGTGCCGTTATCAAAAGTCTTGGAGATGATTATGTCCATAGCCGACGAAGAAGTATTCGCCGATTTGTGAACATACACTGGTGTATTCCCCGAGCCTACGCCCAGGCAAGGCTTGCCGGAACTTGAAGCAGCTCGTACCATTTGGGTGCCACCGGTAGCGAAGATCAAATCGACTTCAGGGTGCACCATCATTAGCTCTGTTTCGCGGCGTAAACGCGCCGATTTTTCAGTCCAGCCGATGAATCCTTTAGGGGCGCCAGCCTTAATAGCCGCGTCATAGACAATTTTGGCGGCTTCGTTGCTCGAATTTGCAGCCATAAGGTGCGGACTGAAAATAATGCTATTGCGGGTTTTGGCAGCCGCGATACTTTTGAAAATCACAGTCGAAGTGGGGTTGGTCACTGGTGACAGTGCAAGAATTACGCCAACCGGCTCTGCTATCTCCACCAGGTTTTCTTCGGCGTATTCTTTGATTACACCTACTGTCTTGGCATTCTTAATCTGGTGGTAGTGAAACTCAGACGCAACGTAGTTTTTCAACGTTTTGTCTTCAAGCACGCCCATGTGGGTTTCATTATGTGCTGACATCGCCAGGTCGGAAGCTGCTTCAATCGCCGCTACAGTCATAGCTTTCACGATCTCATCCACTTGCTCCTGAGAATACTGCGTAAAAACAGCAGCTGCCAGTCTGGCTTGTCTGACCAGGTGCTCGACGCGATCTGTCAGAGATTGATCCTGCTCTTTGTTAATCGTGGATGTCATAGTTCGGTCCTTGTGATGGTCGGATTTTTAGGCTGGAACTGGACAGGAAGGTCTTCCCGGTTATCTATCTACCAGGTTACCAAGAGGTGAACTACTCGTACACAATTCCCTTCGAGTGCCTGTACGAGTGCCTGAAGAATCACGTTCTCAAGTTTAGTGAAATTTATTCAAAAATAAAACATATATTGAAGGAAACTAACAACTGGACCGCCTGCATGATCGAGAGTTAATGAAAGATCTGGTTCGGCGAAAAGATCCGCAGAATAATCTGTTGCGCTTCAGCAGTACTACGTAATTCCCCTCTTGGAATGTATATACGTTGAGATTAGAATACTTTCGGCAACACAGATATTGTTTAGCCGAGTCCCACAGTTGGGGCACACCAAGGTAATGGCTAAGGCGTTGAGTAAACTCACAGATCGCTACCAGTCGCAGACTTTTGTATTGGCACTTTTGCCCGTAAAAAAGATTACCGCTTACACGTGCGGACTGGTTTTAACCGGCACTCTCACCACAGCCGGCTCATTGTTCTGCGCCCAGGCTTCATTGGCAGCAGACTTCACTCATGCCCAACATGTTTTCGTTCCACCAACCAGCATTCCACGTCATTACGACACGGAATCTCTCAACTACGGCAATGCCACTGGCGACAGCCCCGACATCTATCCATCTACTGGAATGCCATCCACCAATGGGGCCACAATTAAAACTACAACTCAAAACGGCAAAAGCTTTAGCAAGACCTTTTACGATGGGCGCAGCCCGCAATCGCAGACGGGGCAAACTGCCAGCAGCCCGAGCAATACCGACGCACCCGGTGCGATGAATGCATTTGTCACCCAGGCTCGAATCAAAGCACAAGCACTCGTCAAACAAGGCAAGCTCGCGGCAGCCGAAAACATGCTGCAAACAGACCTGAAAGCTGTTCCAAAAAGTCAGGGTCTAAAAACGGAGCTAGCAAATGTGCGTGTTGCCCGCGCAAGGTTCGCTTTGAAGAATGGAAATTCAAGCGCAGCCAATGAGTATGCGGAAAGTGCACTGGCCGTGCAACCCTCTAATCCGGCTGCAAAACAGATTCTGGCTCAAACAGCCCAACAAACTACAACCACTACCAACAGTGTCACCGAACATCTCAGTCGCGCTAAAGAGATGCTCTCGCAAGATGACGTCACGGGCGCCAATCGAGAAATTCAGGCTGCACTTCGTATCAAGAACACAGCTGAAGTGCGCTCGAGCATGGGCGACCTGGCAGCCAAACAGGGTAATGTACTCCTGGCAAAAGCAGAATACGCAAAGGCGTTGCAACTCGACCCCAACTCAGTGACTGCGCTGAGACAGAGCGGTCTGTTTAAAGTCAGCCAGAGCGATCTTGTCGGTGCGAATAAAGATCTCAGTCGAGCACTTTTCTACGACTCGAAGGATAAAGAGGCAGGCGCTGCTTTGCAGAAGATCTGGCATGAACAAATAGCCAAGAATCCTCTGAGCACCAATGCACATCTAGGATTGGCTCGTGCTTATCAGTTGAGCGATGAACTATCCCTGGCCCAGGTCGAATATAAAGAAGTAGTAAGACTCGAGCCGCAGCACCCTTCCATCCCCGCAGCAAGACAAAGCTTTAAGCTGGCACTGGCCAAACAAGAATCAGTCAAATGTCTGCAAGCAGCTAAAACTCTGGAAGACGCTGGTGCCCTGACAGAGGCGCACCAAAAAGCGATAGAGGCAGTAAACATCAGCCCGACTTGCGTCTCGGCGAGAATCTATCAGGGCACTATTAGCGAAAAACTCAAACTGTATTCTGAAGCGCATGAAGCGTTCATGACTGCCTTGCGTTACGACCCTAAAAATGCCATTGCTGCCCGTCACTTGAGATCACTGCAGGGGCTAGTAGCCACTGCAGAGGGGACAGCTTCGGGGATCGGTTCAGCCGCAGCTTCGGCATCCAATATACCAAGCACACCGAATGTGCCACCAGGAATGTACGTTTTTAGAGGTTGGCAATACGGTCATCCTCTGGCGAATAACGCAAACAACGGCAGTGCAGCGAGCACGCCATCATACACGGGTACTACCGACGCCTCTCAAGTTCAAAATCAGAATTATCAAGGTCAAGGTTACCCAGCGACCGGCCAGGCTCAAGTCAATTCAACATCAGGATATGGAGCCACTCAGAATGCAAGCTACTCTGGCTCGAGCATGAACCCAGCTGCGGTTTCAGCTCTCGCCGCTGGCACTGCATTTGCCCTCCCGGGAGGAGCTAGTACCGCACAGCTCGCAGATCCTGCAGCGCCTATGCCACTGCAAGGTACTCCGCCTGTTGCTTCGAGCACCACAGCACACGTCAACGCTTTTTCCAGCTTCCTTGGCTCTTTAAGAGAACTTCAGGTGAACCAGAAGCAACAAAGCCAGCAAGCCGAGTCACTTATGAGTTCGGCTCTCAATACTTCTGGTTCGGGACTGTCGGGTGCTGGACTATCCACTGGTGGACTTTCCTCTTCCAACGCAGGCTCCCTTGGCTCAACCGGTCTTGCATCAGCTATGTCCGCTGGGGCTGCTCCTCTTCCTGCAGTAAGCACGCCTTCCTCTTCATCAATTTCGAGCATCCTTGCTCAAGCTCAAGCCGCCATAGCAGGTGCTGGCGGTACGTCATCGACTAGCTCGGCAACGACAGCGGGCGCATCCGGTGCATCAGCCGGTCAATCCTCAAGTGTGAACACCTCTGTCAACGCGGTGCCAGTTGGTGCCGCTGGCTCGACAAGCACTGCAAGTGGTGCCGGCAACAGCGGACAGAGTATGTCGGACGCAGCCTGGGACGCGGCGCCGGCATGGGTAAAGCAAAAATTCCCCAACATGACTCAAGCGGACTTCGTCGCCCTCGCAGGCAAAGCACGAGGAACTCTACGATCTCGTTTACAGGCGCTCGCTGCACAACAGAAAGCTGCCAGTGCGGGGCAGGCACTGCCACCGACTGCCGATGATGCTTTAGCAGGTCTGTTACCGCCGGGCGTGACGGTTGCTCAATTAACCGCAGCTCTCAACAATGCTGCTCCTGGTTCTTCTGCCACCGTGCTTGCCAATCTAATGCCACCATCTACGGTTACGACCGCAGCCGATATACAGGGAGAACAAGATCTCATTGCAAAGGCTGGACAAGATGCTCCGACCACGCCACCACCTGATGTCGTGCCGACTGAAGCAGTAGTGCAGACAACAGTGGTGCTCAAAGCAAAAACAGGTAACTCAAACTCTCCTTCCGGTAGTGCAACTACGGCTATCGCTACTTCAGCCAGCACAGTTGGAGTGGGAAGCGCCCAAACAGCGACCGACCTCGGTACAAGTGCAGCAGGTTCGGGTCAACCAGTCGGAACCTCAATCGGAACCTCAATCGGAACCTCAGAAGGAACCTCAGAAGGATTAACTGCTGAAACTCCGGCGCTCGCGATCGTGCCACCAGTCTCTTCATTGCGCCCTGCAATCAATTCGGCAACTACGGGAAGTACAACTACGACGAGCACCCAGTCGTCCGCAGCTTTGCCTTCCAGAGATGACTTGAACAACGATAACTCCAATGCATCAGTGGTGCTAGAACTGCAGGGTTACAGCCCGACACCGACTGGCATTAAATTGAAAGTTGTAATCAAAAATTCACGTACTCAGTCATTACCTCTACCAGATTCCGCACGCGCTGTAATTCACATGCCCGGTCAAGCAGACAAAGAAGCTCGAGTGACATTCTCGGCTAAGGAAGTTTTTGCTGGCGGAGTAGTACAAGGAGTGATCAAAGTGCCCGGTCACGATCTCAATCCATCTGCCGATCTGGTGCTGCCTAACTTTTTGCCAACCGCTTTTGCCGACCGTGATGTGCACCTCACAGTGCCAATCTCCGCGTTAATCAGATAGCAAATAAGCAGCACAAATAAGCAGAACCAAGAGCACCACGCTTGCATGTCACCGTGGACGGTGCTAGCACAAAAAAAAGAGAAGCCGAGAATTAGAGCAACTAAGTTTTCCTATTTGGAAGAAGAAGAAAAAGAAGTCGTCGTCATAAGACCCACTTAGGTTGCGCGTGATAAAGGTATCGAATGGTTGCCTTATCCGCAGGCGAAAGCTGATTGACAATGCGATCCGCATACATAATATCTTCTCGGTACGGACTATGAGCCTTTATGCCCAGGGCATGACCAAATTCGTGCGCAGAAGCGCCCTGCATTTTGGCTTCGGTATTATTGACCATCGTCGATAGTTCAATCACTATCGGCTTCTGCCCAATCTTCATCTGTTGAGCCTGAGCGAAGGGATAAACCTGTGCTGAAGTATTCCCTCCCACCATGATGCCTCCCGGAGACGTCGAATCTCTAAAAGCATCGGCAAAAAACACGACGATGTTGGCTGTCCGCGGGTCATCTGTAAAAGCAAAACTGAATAACTTTTCGTTTTCAAACTCACGCCACTGTTCGATGCCGGCTGCGACTTGATCGTTTACTTCAGGAGTCCAACCTCGGGCAACTTTGCAACCAAGAATCGGATTGCTCGGATCACGCAACATCATATTGACCTGGTCGACTCGAATCGCCTGCAGCTGATCGAACGGACATTCGGGCAATTGATAACCTGGACTGATCCAGATGAGCAGGGGCATCTTTTTGTTTTCCCATCTGACAAGCTGCATGTTCAGGGTTGGTTCGCCAGGTTCATACCGTTGCACAGGCGAATTCGCGCGCCGGTCCTCCCCGGCGCTCAGATGCACCCCGAAAGAGGTGGGCAGTTCACTTGTCGCCGGTGCTCCAGGAGCCTGCTGCGAATAATTACTGAATCCTGCTTTCGGGAGATTTTTGTATGGCGGATTTGCGGAAGCAGAAAGAACTGGCGCGACGGCGAGAACAAAGCTTAAGAGAACACCAGCTTGTGTCATCGTTTTCATACAAAAAATCGTTCTCATCAGCTCGGCAAAAAAAACATCACGAGGACATTCTACCCAAGGTACAGGTCACCCGAAGTTCGGATAAGATAATCAACTCAGGCGAATTTATGAAAAATCAAGTGACCAGCAATCTTTATCAGATTTTGAGCCAGGACATGGCTGAATCAGTCGAGCGTCAGCTAAAGCTGAAACCAGACACCAATTTTGGTTTGCCAACCGGCCATTCCCCCCTTGGAGCTTACAAAATAATTTCAGAGTGGAGTCGGTCGGGTCGCCTGAACTGGAGCCAGGCGAGATGTTTCGCTCTTGACGAATATCTCGATGCTGATGAGGAAGAATCGTTTCAGCAATTCCTCGAAACTAACCTCTATCAGCATACAAATCTGCCGCAATCGCACAAGTTCAATCCGAAAACGACCGACAATTATGACCAGGCAATAGCCAAATTGGGGGGGCTAGACCTGACAATCCTTGGCATCGGTACGAACGGTCACATTGCTTTCAACGAGCCTGGCACGCCCAGAGCGAGCTACACCCACTGCATATGGCTAACCGAATCGACACGTGCTGCAAATCAAACATTCTTCGGTCCGGGAGACGAAGTGCCGAAAAGAGCCGTCACCATGGGAATAGAAACGATTCTCGCTAGTAAAAATATCATCTTGCTGGCTTCCGGCGCGCACAAGCAAGAAGTTTTGGAAAAAGCCCTGCTTGGTGAAGTGAACATAAACGTGCCAGCTTCATTCCTGAGCCTGCACGCTCATGTCACGGTGCTCTCTGATTTCGATTTTTAAGAAGCCATTTTCGATTCCGCCAGATAAGGTAATCTATATCGTTCGGTAACCGAATTCGGGACAGGGGAAATCGGACAAGAGGAACGATTTTGAAGTGGAACCGAACATCATGAACACCTTCAAGAAAATCACGATTATTTCTTCTGCCACCTTCAGTCTGGCTCTGACTCTGTCGGTTTCCGGCTTTGCCGATCGCATAGACCCTTCGTTGATTCCTCCAGATGTAACATTGACAACAGGTGCCTCTGGCTCTTCCGGACAGGCATCATCTGCGGCAACTCCTGGCATTGCCACTCCAGCAGCGACGGCTCCAGCAGCAGCCACTCCAGCAGCAGCGGCTCCAGCAGCACCAACACCAGCAGCGCAGCCCGCCGCCGCGGCTCCTCTCCCCGGTCAACCTCTGCCGCCTGGAGCCGTGCCTTCGCCTCCCCCTGCGCCGCCGACAGGTTCCTTTGGCGGACCAGCGGTGAACCAGAACTATTCGATGTTTCAAACGACGACCGGCTCAGGACCAAATGCAGCTCCAGATGTCTCTAAAGACCCTATCGCAGTTATTGAAACGGCTAAAGGCAAAATTACTATTCGCCTGTTCAAGAGCCTCGCACCAAAAACAGTCGATAACTTCGTTGATCTCGCAGGAAAAGGTTTTTTCAACGGGCTGACTTTTCACCGCGTTGAAGCTAATTTCTGCATCCAGGGCGGTGACCCGCAAGGTAATGGTACCGGTATGTACATTGACCAGACAAATAAACAGCCACGATTTATTCCTCTGGAAATTGCCGCCAGTCTTAAACACAACGCACCAGGTGTAGTGGCTATGGCACATGGTCTCAGTCCGAATAGCGCAAGCAGTCAATTTTATATAACACTATCCCCTCAACCATCACTTGATGGTAAATATGCAATCTTTGGTGGCGTTATGAGCGGTATGGATGTCGTTCGCGCTATCGTCAAAGGCGACAAGATGACAACTGTTAGTGTTCAAATGCCCTAGGTCAGAGCCTCCACCTGGCAGGGTTTACAACAAGATTACACTTCGGTCAACTTCAGTTGGCACCTTATTAACTCTTCTACGTCGTGAAAGCAACAGGTTAAGACGACCTGCAAAAAACGAATATTAGTTGTAGACCGACGATATTGTCGTGAAACATTTTCATCTGGAGATTAACATGCTTACTTTCAAACCGACCCCCGTCCGTCTCGGGCTCGCCGTTCTCGCAACAGCTTCACTGTGCGCAACTGCCTTCGCAAAAGACTTCGTGCCAGATAGAAATCCTCCATCAGGTGGACCTGCACGTGACATCATCAACACCCTTAAAAATGGACCGGCACTTAAGGGTCAACCGACTTTCAAGATCTATCTCGACGCTTTGGAAAATAACGAGACCTACTTCGACAACGAACTAAAAGGCAAAGGTCCATACACTGTTTTTGCTGCAGATGATTCAGCCTGGAAGAAAATTCCGTCCGATGACAGAACCTCCCTCTGGTCAAATCACACGAAGCTGAAACAGGTTCTGCAATACCAGGTAATCAAGGGACAAAAACTTGATTCAACCGCTCTCGCCAAGATGACTACCATCAAACCTATGGAAGGAGATGCAATATCAATCTCTGAGCGCACCGGATCCAAAGAGAAAAAAGAAGATGGACTTTATGTGGACAAGTCCCGCGTCAAAGTGGCCGATATCGAATGTGTAAATGGAATCATTCACATCGTCGACCGACCGCTGATGCCGGTTTTGAAACAATAGAATCACCGCTAAAAATTGGAATGAAACATGAGGCTCGCCTTTCGGCGGGCCTTTTTGTTCTTCTGTTCAACAAAATTTGGCAATTCACAATTATCGGGAGCAGCAGGAGTGCTAACCTTTACTGACTACGTCAGGCGAAAGGTGATTATGCAATTAATTGTAGTGGGCGGTGGTATGCAGGGGCGAGTGATCGCACAAAATCTTCTTGCCCGCGAAGAAAAACCGGAAGTGATCATCGTTGACATAAAAGAGCCTACCAGTCTTGACGGTGCCAAATTCAAACAGGTTAATGTTCTCGATCAATCGCAAGTCGATGCCGCCGTTAAAAATGCAGACGCAGTAGTTCTTGCCGTACCCTCCGAAATTTCACACAAAGCGCTTTCCAATTTGCTCAAAACAGGCAAGCCCGTGGTGGATGTTAGCTTCACACCAGATCCTCCACTCGATCTCGATGAGGCCGCAAAAAAAAGCGGCTCGTGCTGCATAGTCGATTGCGGAGTAGCGCCAGGGCTGAGCCACATCCTGGCAGGCAGGGCTGCGGCCGAACTAGGCGGGCTAGACTCCTTGCGCATTCTTGTCGGTGGCATGCCGCAAGATCCGCCGCCAGTTTTTCGCCACGCGATTTACTTTAATCCTAACGATTTGCTAGCAGAATATGTGCGCCCGGCCAGGGCCCGCAAACACGGTATCAATATCGCACCATCACCACTCGATGTTGATTTTGAAAAATATACCGATGCCGAAGTCGGTGAATTGGACGCGTTCATCAGCGATGGTTTGCGATCGCTGCTTACAAGCTTCCCCGACATTCCGGACATGAGCGAATGGACTCTTCGCTGGAACGGGCATCTAGACACGATGAAAGCGCTCCATGAACTCGGTCTTTTAGACGACATCAATACATCTTCTGCTATAGCGAAGACACTGGTTGAAAAATACCCAGAAGCGAAAAATCCAGATTTCCTATTGATGGTGATCGAAGCCAAAAAGAAAGGCGAACGAAGACTGTGGCGCTTGCTCGACAGACGCACAAACGGTATGTCCGCGATGAGCCGCACGACAGGCTACACGACCGCCGCCGTGGCGATGGTGCTGGCAAGAAAACAGTTCACTGAACCAGGCGTACATGCACCAGAAAGATTGGGAGCGAGCCAGGAATTGACCACTGTTATCGTGAATGATCTGAAAGTGCGTGGCGTTGGTATCAGCGAGATCAATCTCGTAACCTAGAGTCTTAACCCGCAGTATTAACCCAGGGTCTGTGATCCCGAAGACGCATTTACTGAAGAGTAATTGTTAAAAGCAGCGTCCTGACGGGCAAGTCTAGTAACAAGCGTGGCAATTCAAGGAGACTTATGAGAAGTAGTGGTTTTGGTCTCGGAAAGAAGCAATCGCGGGGCGATGATATCCGACGGTCGGCACCGACAAGTGCCGATTTAACTCAATTACTAGCAAGTTCCCAGAAGAATCCCGATAAAATGTTCAGCATCAGCTGGCAGTTCGCTGACAAGCCAAACTGTACTTATACTCTCAGCGTGGCGAACTGCGGCTCATCACAGCGTGATCGCAGAGGATGGTCTTCAAACGCCATAGACAACTCAGCTATCGGTGAAGCTGAGTGGAAGTATTTCCAGGAGACGGACAGCCTTCGTTCCGACATATTTTCCATGCGATCGAGCGACGCCTTCCTCGTTCAAACGATGCTCGATGAATCTGCAGCAGCCGGCACACTCCAGGCTAAAGTGACTGGAATGCCAGCTGAGGTCGCGGCATCGGGGTCTTCGAATGAAGGGCAATCGAGCTATGAATCCGGCGGTCGCGAGGCTCAACAGCCATCTTCCCCTCCCGTACAGGAAGGGAGCTTGCGACAGACAAAGATAAGAGCATTACTCGAGTCGTTCAATCAGAACCAGACAACCGGACGTTTGATTTGCGACGTCGGAACGGTCCAGTCGGAAGTGTTCTTCACAAATGGTGAACCTGTTCACGCGAAGTCGTGTCATTCAATTTCGCAAGGGCGCGATCTTGTAGGCGATGCGTCGCTAATAGACCTTCTGACCTGGAAGGACGGCACTTATAAATTTCAGGATGGTTGGCCGGCTGCTTCTAAAACCATCACAAGTCCGCTACATATGTTTCTAGCCGGTCAAGTGACTGTCCAAGATCCCGCTTCTACCGCGCCTGCACCGGCAGCGGCTCCTGCTGCGCCTACGAGAACAGTGCAGAAGACACAACAAGAAATTCCAGCCACCGCAGAGAATCGGGATTTTGATTACGGTCAAGCACCGCCTCCAGTCGGTTCGCTAGTGCAGCCAACCAGCTTTGGGTCGGTCAACCAACTGACGGCTGGGTCGCCAGATGATTTTTCGCGAGTCGACGATTTGATTGGCGCCATCTATTCAAGTCTTGTGGAGTCGTCCGGACTTTTAAAATACGGCATGTTTTTGATGCTTGTGCGCAGCGAATTCGTACGACACGAAAAAGGCAAGCAGCCATTCTGCTTTGCTTCGATTGAGCTCGAATTGCCTCCTGGTGTAGATCTTTCAGATGGTGCACTCGGCAAGATAGGAGAACGCTTCGAGAAGCTCTGTCAGCCGCTGGATACTCTTGCTTATGCCGGTCAATCAAGGTTCTACGCATTGTTTCCCCAAGCGGAGAGCATCACGGCAAGCACCGCTATTAAACAGTTCATGAACAACATTATGGCTATCCCGCTCGACTCAAACCTGCATGGAAGTGCTGTAAAAGTGACAGCAGGAATTTCGGATGTTCCGCGGGATGGCACAGACTTCCAACGCATTTTCCAGCACGCAAATGGTTTACGAAGCCAGGCAACTCAGGCCAAGAAACTCGTCACGAGTTCGTTTTAAATAACGGCAATCGATACAAGATCGCGACACCGCCCTGTCATTAAAAGAATATTAGAGCGAAGCTCTGATTGCTCAACGCGTGCTCGCACTCAGAAACCGCCTGCTGAGCCTGTATAATGGGTTTGCTCAGGAGTATTGAAATTTGAACGTCAAAATTGGTGACATCGAAATCGGCAAGGATAAGCCATTTTTTGTGATAGCTGGACCTTGCTCGTTAGAATCGTGGGACCTTATATACAACACAGGAAGGGCGTTGAAAGACATAGCCCGCGAGCTGGGATATTCCTATGTCTTTAAAACATCGTTCGATAAAGCGAACAGAACTTCAATTTCATCCTTCCGAGGGCCTGGGCTGGAAGATGGGTTGAAAATGCTCGCTGATTTGAAACGCCAGCTTGGTTTTCCGGTAATAAGCGATGTACACGAGATTCATCAGTGCGCGATTGCAGCAGAAGTTTTAGATATTATCCAGATTCCGGCGTTTCTCTGCAGGCAAACTGATTTGCTTCTTGCCGCTGCGGCTACCGGTAAATGCGTGAGCATAAAGAAGGGTCAGTTTTTGAGCCCGCAG
>Ga0182030_10005336_pt1 | contig 27322 bp, 21 predicted proteins | sample 812S3MmetaG_FD_121299 | JGI IMG/M metagenome (GOLD analysis project Ga0182030, IMG submission 121299) | Permafrost microbial communities from Stordalen Mire, Sweden - 812S3M metaG (Illumina Assembly) | ecosystem: Environmental > Terrestrial > Soil > Wetlands > Permafrost | place: Sweden... | reverse complement strand
GTTGGCCATCTGGGCTGCCCGACGCCAATCGTAGCCTCAAACGATCGCGACAGGCGTTGAAGCGGAAAGCTCTATTCAATCACCTGGTCGGCGGCGACCAGCAGATTCCGCGGCACGTTGAGACCAAGCGCCTTGGCCGTCTTGAGGTTGATGACAAGGCGAAATCGTGTCGGCTGCTCGAGCGGTAGATCGGCTGGTTTCCCACCCTTCAGGATACGCAGCACGAGATTTGCGCCGTTCTCTGCGGCTTCATCCTCGTCCGGACCATAGGACATAAGACCACCTTCGCGAACGAAGGCATCGGTCTCGTATATGGCAGGCAGGCCGTGCTCGGCAGCGAATGTGTAGACGCGCTCGCGATTGCGCAAGGCAAGCGCATCGGCGACCATCAAGAAACCGTCGGGTTTGACTCGCTCCATCGCTGCAAACGCTTCATCAAAATCACCCGGCTCGCGCGGGCCAAACGACAGGACGGTGACGCCCATTGCTTTCGCCGCTACCACCGTGGCATCGTAGCGCGTGGTCATTCCAAGGTCTGCTGCGTTCCAGAGCATCGCTACGGTCCGAAGCCTGGGGACAGCTACCTTCAAAAGTTCAAGGCGCTTTGGCGTGAGTTCGGCGGCCAGGTCGGAAACGCCGGTGACGTTGCCGCCTGGCCGGTTGAGGCTGGCGACGAGGTGCGTCGCGAGCGGAGCGCCGGCATTGAAGGCGACGATCGGAATCGTGCTCGTGCCCTGCTTTGCCGCCGCCGCGACCGGATAGCTGAAGGTAACGATGACATCGACGCGCGCCGTCACGAGCTCCGCGACCAAGGCCGGCAGTCGCTCGGAGTGCCCCAGCGCTCCGCGTTTGATCAGCTCCAGATTGACGCCGGCGGTGAATCCGCCCCGCGCGAGTTGGCGCGCGATGACCTCGATCAGCCTGCCGGCGATTGTGTCCGGATCGAGTTCTCCAGGGCTTAGGAAGCCGACCCGATAGAGCCTGTCTGTCTGCGCCCGTGCCGGGGATACGAGGAGCAGCGCGGTCGATCCGCCGCCAAGAAACCTGATAAAATCTCGCCGCTTCATGCCGCAGCATCACTGGGCGATCTGGATCTCGCCGTCACGCAAGATCTCCTGGGCTTCTCTGGAAGAGATGAGCTTGGTTGTGCCGGAATGTAGGCAGAGGCTGATCCACCGGATTCCGCAAACGACCGCACGTTTTCCGGAGCGAACGATCTCACGCCGCGGACAGCAGGACGTGGGATGCGCTGCCGCGACCAACGGCCTGTTGTGCAAACGGGAAATACGGCGATCATTCGCGAAAGACGGCCTTCGATCGGCGTTCCCTACTGTATCGACGAACGTTCTCTGTCGAAGGTGCTTCCGATGGCCGTCAGAAAAGCTATTCGCCCCTATCATCAGCCAGCCGGTGGATGGGGTGCTCTCAAGGCCCTGGGCGAGCATCTTGTTGAGCAGGGTGTTGCGCTAAAAGGCGCGGCGACCTTGAGTCGCATGAACCAGCCCGAAGGCTTTGATTGCCCCGGCTGCGCCTGGCCAGACCCCAAGCACACGTCGTCGTTCGAGTTCTGCGAGAACGGCGGCAAGGCCGTTGCGTGGGAAGCGACGGCCAGGCGCTGTACCCCGGAGTTTTTCGCGGCCCATAGCGTCTCCGAGTTGTCCGGTTGGAGCGATTACGAACTCGAGATGGTCGGGCGTCTCACCCATCCGATGGCCTATGATGCATCGTCCGACCGCTATCTTCCGGTCAGTTGGCAGCAGGCCTTCGCAATCGTCGGCCGCCACCTCAACGCGCTGCCCGACCCGAACATGGCGGAGTTCTACACGTCCGGCCGGACCTCGAACGAGGCTGCGTTTCTCTACCAGGTCTTCGTGCGCGAATTCGGCACCAACAATTTTCCCGACTGTTCGAACATGTGCCACGAGGCGACGAGCGTCGGCCTGCCGCGGTCGCTCGGCGTCGGCAAGGGAACCGTATTGCTGGAGGATTTCGACAAGGCCGACTGTATCTTCATCTTCGGGCAAAACCCGGGGACGAATAGCCCGCGCATGATGACCAGCCTGCGTAACGCCTCGCGCCGCGGAGCGGCCATCATTTCATTCAATCCGTTTCGCGAGCGGGCGCTGGAACGGTTCCAGGCGCCACAAAGCCCGATCGAGATGGCAACCCTGACCTCGACGCCGATCAGTTCCAGGCTTTACCAGGTGCGCGTCGGCGGCGACATCGCCGCGCTCAAGGGGCTCATGAAGGTCCTCGTGGAAGCCGATGACGTAGCTCGCGCCGGCGACCAACCGGAGATTCTGGACTGGGATTTCATCCGCGGCCATACGATCGGCATCGAGGCACTCGTTGACGACCTCAGAGCGGCGCAATGGTCCGACATCGAGCGCCGATCGGGACTCGCGCGCGCGGACATCGAATATGCCGCGCGCGTCTATATGAAGGCGGAGCGCGCGATCATCGTCTATGGCATGGGCATCACACAGCACCAGCGCGGCGCGTGCAATGTGCAGCAACTCGCCAACTTTGCCTTGCTGCGCGGTCATATCGGACGCGAGGGCGCCGGCCTCTGTCCGGTTCGGGGGCATTCCAACGTGCAGGGCGATCGTACGGTTGGAATTACGGAAATACCGACGGAGGAATTTCTCGGAAGGCTGCAGACCCGGTTCGGCTTCAAGCCTCCAGTCGCGCCCGGCCACAACGTCGTCACCGCGCTTGAGGCAATGATCCGCGGCGAGGTGAAGGTATTTTTCGCCATGGGTGGAAATTTCGCGGCCGCGATACCCGATTGGCAAATCACGCAAATAGCCCTGCGAAATCTCGATCTTACCGTCCACGTTTCGACAAAACTCAACCGCAGCCACCTGGTTCACGGACGCGACGCCGTGATCCTGCCCTGTCTCGGACGGACGGAAATCGACATCCAGGCCACCGGGCCGCAGTCGATCACCGTCGAGGATTCAATGTCGATGGTCCACGCCTCCGCTGGCCGCAACAGCCCAGCCTCGGAACATCTCCTGAGCGAGCCGGCGATCGTTGCCGGCGTGGCGCGCGCGACACTCGGTGCCAGGACGGTCGTGGATTGGGACAACCTCGTTGCCGACTACGACTGCATCCGCGACGCGATCGAGGAGGTGTTCCCGATCTTCCAGGGCTATAACGCCCGCATCCGAATTCCCGGCGGATTCCATCTCGCCTCGCCGGCCCGGGAACGCATCTGGGCAACGCGGTCGGGAAAGGCAAACTTCCTGGTTTTCGACGGTCTTGGCGAGGATCCCCACGAGGATGATCCGGACGTGCTGTGGCTGAGTACCGTGCGCAGCCACGACCAATACAATACCACGCTTTATTCAATGTCCGATCGGTATCGTGGCGTCTACGGTCAGCGCGACGTGGTATTTCTCAATCATCACGAGATGGAGCGACGCGGTCTGGTCCCCGGCGACCGGGTCGATCTCGTCACCCTGTCGACCGACGGCGTCGAGCGGGCGGTTCGCAACTTTCAGGCGGTAGGCTATTCGTTTCCGGACGGCTGCTGCGCTGCATACTATCCCGAGACCAATCCGTTGGTGCCGCTTTATGCGCATGATCCGTTGTGCTTCACGCCCTCTTACAAAGGCATCCCGGTCCGTATCGTGCGCTCCCGCGAGGCCGGCGGACAGGATGGCGCGATCGAAGAATGACGTGATGTCTTGTCGCAGATCGCTGCTGCACGGGCGCTCCACGATCGCTTGCTAGCGCCGCGTCGCCATCGGCTATCGGGTCTCGCGTAATCCGCCGATGGAGACGTTCATTTAAAAAAGCGTACGGCTCTATTCGAAATACATTGCGACGAGATGGTTGTTTGATCGCCGACGAAGCAAGTTGCACCTGTGCCCACGGAGTCGCAAAATGAGTTCGTACAGTCAGCATCAGCCCGCTCTGCGGAGGCTCGAGAGGTCCGAGCTTCTGGAGGCTTCGATGTGGATCGCGGCAAAATGGTTCGATCGGTTTGTGTGCGGTCCTGGCTGCCCGGCGACCAGTACCGAACTCGCGGAGTTCGGGGCTTTCGAGGCCAATCTTGCCGAAGCAGTGGTGCTCGATCAGGGCGCCGATTACGTGTTTTCGAGATGGGGCGCGGCACTGGGTACGATTTGTGGTGGCGATCATCGCGGTCACCGGCTGTCGACCCTTCCCCAGCCAAGCCGTGGTCAGTTGCGACGGGTGTGCGTAAGAGCCACAGCGGCTCAGGTGCCCGAAGCCCAGCAGGCGACCTGGATCGTGGACGGACGGATTTGGCAATGCGCGATGCTGGCGCTGCCGACCGCCGGCAACGAGCTCGCTGCGACACGACTTGTTGTCGCCCTGCTGTTTGCGCCCCACCCGGTGTTCTCCGGTGCGCGGATCCCGGACCACCGGAGAGGGCGCCCGGCCGGAACGACCCTGGCCACCCAAACGACTTTTCCGTACCCCTGAGGCGCCCGACCTCCCTCCCTGCGGGTGCCAACACTGGCGGCGGGCCGCATCAACGGTCCGCCGCCTTTTTTATTGTTTCGACAAGCCGCCGACTGGAATTTTGGATCGGCTTATGAGTGGCGGGTGGCTTCGAAGAGAAACCAAGTGCGGCGCTCGGCCTCGTCGATCCAGTTTTCGATCAGGCTCGCAGTCGCCACGTCGTCATACTCATCGCAAAGCGCGTGGGTCTCGCGAAGGTATTTGGCGAATTGCTTGTTGTCGTCGCGCAATTCCGCAAGCATGTCTTCTGCCGTGACGTACTCGGCATCATTGTCCAGGAGGCGCTGAAGGCGGCCGATCTGGCCGATCGAGCGCAGGGTTGTTCCTCCGATCTTGCGGGCACGCTCCGCGAGATCATCGGTCATCGCAAAGATCTGCTCTCCCTGCTCGTCGAGCAGCAGGTGGTAGTCCCGGAAATGGGGGCCAGACAGATGCCAGTGAAAGTTCTTGGTCTTGAGGTAGAGCGCGAAGGCGTCGGCGAGTAGGGCTCGCAAGGCCGCAGGAATGTCGCGAGTTGCGTTTGCGCCAATATCCGTCGGCGTTTTCAGGGCGGCGGATTGTCGTTCTTCGACTGCGTTGGTCATGGTTGAACTCCGAAATGACTTCGGCCGGGGAGGCGGCATTGTGATGGTATCGCGGAGCTATGACCTGATGCGAGCGGAGCGTCTTTCGCAAACGCATGGTTGATTTGGTTGATACCATCCTGCGTGTTGAGAGGAGCGCCGCTCAAGCGGGCACTATTCGGCGAATGATGATCTTTGGCCTCACGCCCGCTTTTCGCGCATGAAAGGCTGCTCGTCAGCAGCCCGCGGAGCCGGCCGTCATCGACGAGGAAACGCCTGTGTCAGGACATGGGATCGCGACACCCGATGAAGCTGGATTCGCAGAGATTGTATTCGGGGCGGTCACCGGAACCGCCGGACTGAGGCCGGCGCCACCGAGTTCAGTCGATCCCAGGGGAATCCCGGCGCGCCCGACGGACGATGCTGACACGGGGGACCCCGAAGCCGTCGCGTCGCCTGCCGTGGCACAGGAGGCGGATGCACCCCCGGAAACGCCGCCACCGTCGAACGGTGCTCCGGAAGATGACCTGGAATTACCGGAGGCGGCGCAATTTGTAACGCCGGGAATGGAGGCGGCGCTCGATAGAGGTGCAGTCGGGCTGATGCCGGGCGTCGCAATTTCGGTCGATCCCAGCGGAATTCCCACCGGAGGAACGGTTGAGCCCGGCTCCAAGCTGAGCGGCGATGTTGCGCCGACCCCCGACGGCGACTGCTCGCCCGTTGCCATTGCCTGCGCGCCGGCGCGGTTGCACCCCAAGCCGGTTAAAGCCGACGCGCACAATGCAAAAGCGACCAGCGGAAGCAATCGGAGCGGTCGCGAGAAACTGATCCTGATCCTCAAGGGCGGGCTTGGCATGTGCGGTTCTCCGGATATTTCGTCCACCGAAGGTTAGCCTGCGATGAACGCAGCGATATTCCGGGAATGCACGCCTTGAAGCGCCTCGTCGAATATGTCGAAAGCCATCTCTCCGGCAACATCATGTCTGTGGAGTTGGCGGCGGTTACGGAATCCCCGACCAACAAACTGATGCCGAAAAACGCGGTCAATCGGCCAGCCTGACGTGTTCTGCGCGATCCCGAAAAAGTGCGGTCGCTTTCGAAATACCGCTCTGCCACGCATCGTTATAAACCCTCGAGTTCAAGAGCCAACTTACCCGGGTCTGTGCGCGGGGAGGATGCGATGATGCTTGACCCCTGTTTCACCGGGTTGACTGGGCCGAATGCTGAACCCGATTCCTGTAGGACGTCGCAAGACGGATCGACGTTTCTGAAACGTGACCGAGTGGCCAAACGGCTCACACCGCCTTACGGCTTCACGAAAGCTCAGCACTCGAAAGCCCAAGACCCGATCGTCTCCATCGTCGACGACGACGACGGAGTAAGAGAAGCCGTTGCCAGCCTCTTTCGATCGGTGGGCCTGGAAACGCAGGAATTCCGCTCGGCCGTCGAAGTCCTGCAGCGCAGGCTTCCGGATGTTCCAGGCTGTCTTGTGCTCGACATCAGAATGCCGGGATTGAGCGGGCTCGACCTTCAGCTCGAATTGGCCAAGGCGAACATAGATATTCCGATAGTCTTCATGACGGGGCACGCCGATGTTCCGATGACGGTCAAGGCCATGAAAGGCGGGGCAATCGACCTTCTGACCAAGCCGTTTCGCGACCAGGACATGCTTGACTCCGTGTGGACGGCGATCGCGCGGGATCGAACGCGGCGCGAAGCCGACAAGGCTATCGCGAGCGTGCAGGCGCATTTCGGATCCTTGACCAACCGCGAACGCGAAGTGTTTGCCATGGTCACGAGCGGGCTCATGAACAAGCAGGTCGCCGCCAGAATCGGAATCGCCGAGATTACCGTCAAGCTCTGTCGCGGGCGCATCATGAAGAAGATGGGCGCGAAATCGCTGGCCGAATTGGTCAGAATGGTCGACACGATCGCGCTTCGTGCTGCGAAGCCCGCCCCCGTGGCAAGCCATGTGCAGCTTCCCGACGATTCCATGGGACGCACTTTGTCGGTGGCGACTGAATGATAGCCTCCCCGCTTCGGCAAAACACAACGATTTTGTCGGCGCTTCCGGTTACTCCCGATATCGAGCGCGAGATCGCCATGAAGATCGGGCTAGGCAGATGAGGGGCTGGCCGATACGCAACGCCGCAGCGGTATCGTCGCGCTCCACGCCAGCAGGCACGGTCGGGCTCTTCTTCGGACTGATTCTCGGCAACATCATCGCCTGGATTTGGGCCTTCCTGATTTTCGGCGGCCATCCGGCGCTTCTCGGCACCGCGTTGCTGGCCTGGGTTCTCGGACTGCGACATGCCGTCGATTCCGATCACATCGCCGCCATCGACAATGTCGTGCGAAGACTGATGCAAGCGGGTGAGACGCCGCGCGACGCCGGCTTTTATTTCGCTCTCGGTCATTCGACGGTCGTGGCGGCGGCGACAATTCTGCTTGCGGTGACGGCGGTAGAAATCAGGGACAGCGAGGGTTTTCTCAGAAGCATCGGAAACCTCATCGGCACTTCGGTGTCCGCCGGGTTTCTGTTGCTGATAGCGGCCGCCAACCTGGTCATTTTCATCAGGCTCTGGCGAACCTTCCGCTCAATCCGCGAGCGCGGCATGCACGAGTTCGAAGACTTGGATGCCATGCATTCCGGGCGCGGCTTGCTCGTGCGTCTGCTCGGCCCGATGTTTCGTCTGGTGACCAGGACCTGGCATATGTATCCGCTCGGGCTTCTGTTCGGCCTTGGCTTCGACACGGCAACGGAAATCGGCCTGTTGAGCATTTCGGCGGCGGAAGCCGCGCGCGGCATGTCGTCCTGGAATGTTCTCGTCTTCCCGGCGCTGTTCACGGCCGCGATGGCGCTGGTCGATACCGCCGACAGCGCGCTGATGGTCGGCGCCTATCGCTGGGCCCTCGCCGATCCGCTTCGCAAGCTTTGGTACAATCTCACGATCACGGGCGCATCGGTGATCGTCGCGATCTTTATCGGCGGCATCGAAGCGCTAGGCTTGCTCGGCCAACGGCTCCGACTCACAGGCCAGCTGTGGGATGCCGTTGCCTGCCTCAACAACAGCGCCTCCAATTTCGGCTTCGTCGTGGTCGGATTGTTCGCGCTCGCCTGGATCATTTCGGTCGCGATCTACCGCGCGTCATTCGATGACGTGCGCTCATCCGGATGAGCGCCAAGATGCAGATACGACGGCGCCATGTGATCACCGTGCCCTTTCGAAAAAAGTGCCCGGAAGCCGGAAGACCGGAAGGCCCTCCTCCTTCACAAGTCGTGGCGAAACCACTGGTTTCGCCCATACATATACGTTGGAGACAGACCATGTCAGAGCAGCGCCCGCCATTTCCTCCGTTCACGCGCGAGACGGCTATCCAGAAGGTGCGCGGCGCCGAGGACGGATGGAATACGTGTGATCCGCCGCGAGTCGCGCTCGGATATTCCATGGACTGTTATTGGAGGAACCGAGCCGAGTTCGTCCGGGGTCGATCGGATATCGTCGCCTTTCTCTCGCGGAAATGGGTGCGCGAACTCGACTACCGTCTGATCAAGGAGCTTTGGGCCTTCGATGGCAACCGTATCGCGGTTCGCTTTGCGTACGAATGGCACGACGACTCCCTCAATTGGTTTCGCTCGTACGGCAACGAAAACTGGGAGTATGGCGAAGACGGCTTGAACCGGCGCCGCTACGCCTGCATCAACGATCTGCCGATCAGGGAAAGCGAGCGGAAATTCCATTGGGATCGTTCCGCCCCACGGCCGCCCGACCATCCCGGTCTTTCGGAGTTGGGACTCTGAGCGGAAGACCTCTTTGCAAGCCCTGGAAGTCGCTCGCCGACACCGTGAGCCGACATCGTCATGAAAAATGCGATGTATCACGCAATCGTTCGGGGTCTGGTCGTGCGGCTATTCCAGGCGCCGGGCCGGGAGGAATATTGGATTCGCGCTTGCCGCTCATGGCGTCTCCTTTCGAGCGCGTCTTTCCCCGGGCAGCACGCGCATTCCAGTGCGCGGTGCTCCCGGCTGGCCGTCCCAACTCTGATATTTGGCCATTGGACAACGAGGGCGTCGAAAGATATTTCGGACAGGCCTGTCTGCGTTTCTGAAACAACGTCGATTAGCCGGATTGGCCGAGATCGCGCAGGAGCGCTTTTGCTTCCTTGACGTCGGCGGTGCCAAAGCCTTCGGTGAAGCGGTCATAGACCGGCTGCAGCAGCGCCATCCCGTCCGAGCAGCGGCCCTGACTACGGAGCAACCGCGCGAAGCTGGTCGCGGCGCGTAGCTCCCAGGACAAGACCTGTTGTCGGCGTGCGCAGGTGAGCGCTTGCTTGAAGTGATCCTCGGCCATTGCCGCGGCGCCCTGCATCAGCAGCAATTCGGCCTTGAGGCGCAGGAGTTCGGCGAGGTACCAGCCTTCTTCGTTTCGCGCGCATCGCGCCAGCGCTTCGTCGATCGTCGAAAGGCCATTTGCAGTCTCGCCTGCCAGGCCGAGAGACTGCGCCAACTCGCCTAGGAAAGCCGTATATTGCAGATGGAAGCCGGTATCCGGCAAGCTCGCGAGCGCGGTCCGCTGCAACTGAAGCCCGGCCGCGATGTCGCCTTGCCTGATCATCAGGATGCCCTTGAAACCCTGGCCCCACACATTCCATGACTGCACCGCGCGCCGGTCCGAGAGATCGAGCAGCATCGCAACATAGCCATCGGCCGCCACCAGATCGCCGGCGAGAAGTGCGACCGGGCACGCCGAGAGGGTCAGCACAGTGAAGAGCCCAGTCGGATGGTCGTTTGCTCGCGCAAGGTCGACGTTGCGGGCCACGAGCTGCATGGCCTGGTCGGCGAAGCCTTGCAGCCACAAGACTCGAGAAAAAAACTCCGCCCCTGCGCCCGCTGATCGAAGGGGAAGCGAGTGACGTTCGGCCGGTAGTCCGGCGCGAGGTGAAGCCCGAGCATCTGCTCGAAGTGACGTCGCGCGTCGTTCTGGTTTCCCAGCATGTGCAAAGCGGTGCCAATCATCCGTTCGCCCATGAATCGATCCGTCGATTCGGCAGCACTGGCGGTCAATTGGTGAAAACGTTCGGCACAGGCGAGTGCGGTCCGATAGTCGCCGCGCGTCAAGTGATCGATATAAAGCCCCCATAGCGCCCTGAGCCGATAGTCGGTATCATCGAGCTCTTCCGCGATCCTGAGCGCGCTGGTCCAGGCCGCGTTCATTTCCGCGGCCCCGCCCCGCGTCAGCAGCAGCGACACCCCCCACGCCGTGAGCAGTTGCATCTCACGGCGCTTATCCCAGGTCGTTTGGGAGGCAAGGCTGCCCAGCGCCTGTTCAATCCGCCGGCGGCTTTCCTCCATCAGAGAGGCCTGCATCCAAAGGGGCACCGCAGCCACCGTAATCGCCAAACCGATCGATGTATCGCCGGCCGAAGAGAAGGACCAGTCGAGCGCCGCGCGTATGTCGTCGATGTGCCGCCCGTAATCGTCTAGCCAGTCGACCGTAGGGCGCATCTCCAACTCGGCTTCGGCTCGCTCGAACAAATCCCGGTAATATTCGGCATGGCGGCGCGCGAGCCGTTCCCGCTCACCGCTTTCGGCGAGCTTCTCGAACGCATAAGCGCGGGTTGTATCCAGCAGGCGGTAACGCGGAGTGGTGGCGTTAATCTCCGCCACAACGAGCGATTTCGCGACCAGGCTGGAAAGGCTGTCGACCACTTCCGGCGAGGCACTCTCGACGCTCGCCACGACCGCGCCGACCGCCTCTAGGCTGAAGGTGCTGGCGAACACCGCCAGGCGACGCAGGAGCAGCCGTTCAGGCTCGGTCAGCAGCTCATGGCTCCAATCGAGGGTCGCCCGCAAGGTCAGATGCCGCGGCAGGGCCGTCCGCCTTCCTCCGGTCAGCAGGTTGAAGCGATCATTCAGGCGGTCAGCGACCTGCTGAAGTCCGAGCGTCGCGGCGCGAGCTGCCGCGAACTCGATCGCAAGCGGGATGCCGTCGAGGCGCTTGCAGATTGCGGCGATGAGGGGAAGGTCTTCCGGGCGCGACGAAAAACCGGAGTCGAGAGTCGTCAATCTTGCGGCGAACAGTCGAACGGCGCTGTACGCACCGATACTGGCGACGTCCGCGGGGTTCCGAGGCGGCACATCCAGCGACGGAACCCGGTACACGTACTCGCCCTCGATCCGCAGAATCTCCCGGCTCGTCGCAAGAATCGACACATTTGGACACAGGCGAACTAGTGCTTCCGCGAGGCTGGCCGCGGCATCGGCGAGGTGTTCGCAGTTGTCGAGAACAAGCAGGAGTTTTTCGCTGCCGATAGCCCGGGCTACGGATGCGGCGGAGATATCATTGCCTCCCATCCTCAGGCCGAGGACCGACGCGACCGCGGACGGCACGAGAGTGGGATCCGACAACGAGGCCAGTTCAACAAGCCAGCAGTCGCCATCGAGCGTCGGAAAAAGGTTGCGCGCGACAGCCAGCGCCAGCACGCTCTTTCCAATCCCGCCGGGCCCGGTCAGCGTAACGACGCGATAGGCCGACAAGACATTGAGCAGTTGTTGTCTTGGCATGCTCCGGCCGATCAGGGCGGATCCAGCGATGGGCACGTTGGTTCGAAATGGCTGCCTTGGTTCGACCGGGGGATCGGGGCGATGCTGCAGCGCGGTCACCTCCCGGACGGTCCACTGGCCGAGCAGGCGATAGCCGCGGCCGGAAGCCGTTTTCAGCAAGCTTCGATCGGTGCCGAGCGCCTTGCGTAAGGCGGAGATGTGAAACTGAAGCGTATTCTCCTCAACGATTGCACCCGGCCATATACTATCCATGATGTGGTACTTGTCGACGAGCTCTCCGCCCGACCGAACCAGGAGCTCGAGGATCTCGAATGCGCGGCTCCCGATCGGAACAGAGATACCTCGGCGGCGCAGCTCACGCCGACTGAGATCGATCTCCAACCCGTTCGAAGCATAAATGGCTCGTGGGCTTTGCGCTGCCATCTTGGCCCCCCGTCGGTCGAGCAATCCTCAGGACTTCTTAGCACCGCCGCGCCCAATCAGCTTAAACGCTTGTCCGAGCGGTCAGCAAGGACCGTCGAACCATTGAGAACCCGGTTCGTCGATCCCGGACCCAAGCTTTCAGGAGCGCTAAACCGGAAGGGCGTCGAGCAGGGCGCGGGCGGCCACCAAATCCGCGCTCGCAAATCCATCGGTGAAGCGGCCATAGACCGAAGCCAGAACAGTTCTTGCGTCGGCTGCCCGACCTTGTTGCATCCTCAGGCGCGCAAGGCTGATCGCCGCGCGCAGTTCCCACGCAAGAGCGCCTTGCTGCGCCGCCATCTCGAGGGCGCGGGAGAAATGGTCCTCGGCGCCGTCAAGCGTCCGGCCCCCTGCTCGCTGCATCAGGAGTTCGCCACGGACCCGCATCAACTCCGGAAGGTACCAACCTTCCGCCGTGCGCTTGCAACGTGAAAGCGCCGCATCGATCGTCGCCAGGGCCTGCTCAAGCTCCCCGGTGTGGGCAAGGGCATCGGCCATATCCGCAAGGATCTGCACATAATGGATTTGGTAGGCGCTTTCCGGTAATTCGGAAAGCGCGGCGCGGATCATTTCAATGCCGACGGTCTTATCGGAGTTTTGCTTGGTCAGGAGCATGCCCATGTAACACTGACCGGCAATTCTCCACGATTCCATGGCGTGCCTGGCGGAGAGGTCAAGCAGCCGCCGCGCCAGCGCATCCGCTGCGGGCAAGTCGGCCCCGAGCAACGCAATCGGACATGCTGCTTGAAACAATGCATAAAACAGCGATGCAGGTTGGTCGAGAGATTCGGAAAGCCGAATTGCATCTGCAATACCTCGAAACGCCTGATCGGGATAGCCCTGCAACCAAAGCGTTCGTGAGCGATAGCATCGTGCAGCCACGCCGGGGTCGAACGGAAACCTCACCGCGCTCCGGCGAGGGTCAACCAATGCGGTCTCGTTCTCCAGAAACCGCTCGATATGGCGACGCGCGTCACGCTGTCGTCCCAAGTGGTGAAGGGCGGTCCCGATCATTCGTTCGCCGATGAAGACGTCGGCCTGATCCGTCAGGACGCCGACCGCGCGAAAGCGCTCGGCGTTGGCCAGGGCCGCCTCACAACTCCCTTGGGTAAAATGCTCGGCGAATAGGCCCCACAGGGCCCTCAATTGGAATTCGGTATCTCCCAGGCTCTCGGCGATCTTGAGAACCCTCGCCCAGGCCCCAATCGTCTCTGGGCTCGTGCCGCGCGTCAACAATATGGCCAGGGCGTAGCCTGCGAGCAACTGCATGCGATAGCGCGCGGCAGTGTTTGCCGACGATGGGATATATTCAGCCGGAGGCTTGCCTACTGCGGCGCGTGCTGCTTCGTCGAGGTCAAGGGTCTCGAGCGCGCGCTCGCAGCGCATGATGCACTCGGCCGCCTGAGACTGGCGCAACCAGACCGGCACGTAAGCGGTTGTGAGCGCGACGCCGACATCCTTTGCTCCGTTACCGGAATAGCACCAGTCAATCGCGGAGCGGACATTCTCCATCTCCAGGATTCGCAGCGCGAGGTCCTCCTGTGACAGGTTCACGGACAGGTCGAAGAGGTTGCGAAAGTAGGTTGCCTGCCGGCGCATGGCGGCGGCGAGTTCATTGTGCCCGGCAAGCTTATCGAGCGCGTAGGCGCGGATCGTTTCCAGGAGGTGCCAGCGGCCGGCAGTCTCGGATCTATCGCGCGCGACCAGAGATTTCTCGACGAGGTTCGCGATACCATCCGTCACCGTCGATGTGTCCAGGCCGGTAGCCCCTACCACGGCCGCCGCCGCTTCAAGCGTGAACCCGCCGGGGAACACGGCGAGGTGACGCAGCAGCATGCGCTCCGCCTCGGATAGCAATTCGTAGCTCCAGTCAAGCGTGGCCCGGAGCGTCCGGTGGCGCGGCAGCGCGGTGCGCCGCCCGGTCGTCAACAATGCGAAGCGGTCTCGCAATCCGCTCAAGACTTGCCGGACACCCAGCGTCGCCGCGCGCGCCGCGGCAAATTCGATCGCCAGGGGGATTCCGTCGAGATGCCGGCAAATGTCGGCGACCGCTGGAAGCGTGGCCTGATCCGGAGAAAAATCCGGATGGAGCGCCTTGGTCCTGGCGACAAACAGCTCGACCGAACTGCGCTCCAGCAGGCGGGTTGCGGTTTCTTGATTCGAGGCCGGGATGTCGAGCGGCGGTACGCGATAAATGTATTCGCCGTCAAGCCTGAGCGCCTCGCGGCTTGTCGCGATCACCAGCGCGTTGGGGCATTGTCGAACGACGGCTTGCACCAGCTGAGCGGCGGCGTCGACGAGATGCTCGCAATTGTCGACAATGAGAAGAAGCTTGTTGCGGCCGATGGCATTGGCAACAGCTTCCGGCGAAATCGCGCTGCCGCTCAGCCTTAATCCAATAACTTCAGCAGTCGCCGAGGGTACAAGACCCGGACCGGACAGTGGCGCCAGCTCGACCAGCCAGCCGCCGTCCTGGAATTCTGCAAGCAGGCTTCGACCGAGCTCGATGGCCAGCACCGACTTGCCGATCCCGCCTGGCCCCGTCAGCGTGACCAGGCGATAGGCCGTAGCAAGCGCGCGCAATAGCGTCAGGGCTTGCGAACGGCCGATCAGGTCCGTGGTCGAGATTGGAAAATTGGTCGCCGGCGGCGCCCGGGCGAGCAGGCTTTGCTTGTCAACGACCGGTTCAAGTGAATCATAGGCGCGGGTATGCCAATTGCCGAGCAGCCGATAACCTCGGCGGGATATCGTCTTGAGCATCGCCCGATCCGCGCCGAGCGCCTTGCGGATCGCCCAAATATGTACCTGGAGTGTATTCTCTCCGATGATCGCTCCCGGCCAAACCTGCTTCATCAACTCGTCCTTGGTGACAAGCTGGCCGGCGGACTTCACCAGGGCCTCGATGATTTCAAACGTGCGAGCGCCGACTGGGACCGGGGTTCCGCGCGCCCGCAATTCGCGCCGGACCGTATCGATTTCCCATTGTCCGGCCTCGTAAATCAGCGGGGCTTTTCCCAGCAAACCGGACCTCTTGTTCCGCTCTTGGGCGATGGAACCTACCTAGCCTTTTGGCAATCAGGGGGCCAGCGGTACTTTTCGGCACCGGGAGCCGTAAGTTACCGTTTTTTACCGTTTTTTGCGCCGCACAGCCCATTGCGAGCCCGGACAGGGGCAACCGGCGCCCCGGCACCTCAGAATTTTTAAGTTTTTTCCCAAGGAATTGGGCGCTCAAGCCTGCTCAGATGCCAGCCTTGGAGAAGGGTCAAACCACGACCCTCATGAACCCAGACGGCAATGAGGGCTCTTGTCGTGATGAAGATCAGCCTTGGAATTGCGTGCAAGCCGCGCTGTGGCCGGAATTGTCATTTTAGACAGGCCCGCGACCTGGGGCCACGTCGACAGGCGTTTATCCGCTCTACGAGCCCCTGGTCTGCCAGAAAAAATGTCTGGCGCAGGTGTCAGCCGCAGACATTGAGAATGGCTCAGAATTTGTCTAGTGTCCGGCAAGCGGATGCTCGGAACAGCGCGACTACCACGACCCGACTTTTCGAGCTTCTTCGCTTCGAGATGACGCATGACTAAATCCATTGCCTCGTCTGCTCTGTCCGCCGGACGCGCGATTGGCGCCGACACCATGGTTTTTGTTGTCGATGACGACGAAGGGGTGAGATCGGCTCTTTCTGACCTTCTCGGCTCGGTGGGCCTGGGGGTCCAGGTGTTTGCTTCGGCGACTGAACTATTGCGGAGCGACCTTCCGCAAGTGCCGAGCTGTCTTGTCCTCGACGTTCGGCTGCCCGGCTTGAGTGGTCTGGACCTCCAGGCCGAATTTGCAAAGTTGGACATTCACATTCCGATTATCTTCATGACGGGTCACGGCGACATCCCGATGAGCGTCAGGGCCATGAAGGAAGGGGCCATCGATTTTTTGACGAAGCCGTTTCGCGATCAGGATATGCTCGATGCCGTCGCAAGGGCTATTAACCGCGACCGCAAGAGGCGTGAGGCCGAAAGGACGAATCTTGCCTTGCGTGCGCTGCTTGCGACTCTCACTGATCGAGAGCGTGAGATTTTCGAGCTTGTCGCTGCCGGATTTTTGAATAAGCAAATCGCGGCAGAGATCGGGGTTGCCGAGATTACGGTCAAGGTCCATCGCGGTCGGGTGATGAAAAAGATGGGCGCCAAATCATTGGTCAATCTGGTCAGGATGGCCGAGATGGTGGGAATTCCCGCGAAGACGTGAAATCGGCGAAACCTGGGCAATGATTTCTTGCTCGTCCGACGAATTTGGCTGTTCCTTTCCGGAGGATCGCGAAATTGCAGAAGTCTGCAGTGATCGGCACAATCGTTGCTGATAAATCGGTTCGTTCCGCCGTTGAAAATCCTCTGAGCGCGCTGGGGCGTGTTGTCTTGACGTTCGGATCCACTGGAAAATTTCTGCAATCGGATCATGCGGACGGCGCCGGCTGCGTGATCGCAGCCATCGATATACTTTTCATGAATGGCGCCGATCAACTGGTTCGGTCGAAAAGCACCCGCCGTTTATCTTCATCATGGGGCGGACGAGGCCGCATCGAAAAGGACCTTGAGGACGGGGCGACCCGCGTTTTGTTAGAGCCTTTTTGAAAAAGGGCAATCTCGCTCTTCCTCGGCAAAGGGTCGTATCGGATGTTCGTCCTTACAGAATATGCACTCGAACCCCTTCAGGAAACGACACGATTCACTCTCTACAGAGCCCGTAAGGAGACTTCGGCAAAGTTGGCGCTCGTGCGGACTGCTTCGGCCGTGCAACTCAACCGGAGTTCCTCAACGTGGCTGGAGTACGAGTACTCCTTACGCGAAACCTTGGATCCTGCTTGGGCGGTGCGCCCAGTCGCCCTCACTCGGTACGAAGGACGCCCGGCTTTAGTGCTGGAGGACCCCGGTGGATCCCCTCTCGATTTGATCCTCCGGAAGCGGATGGACATAGGGGGTGTCTTACGTGTCGGTGTCGCCATGGCATCGGCGCTCGGTGAGGCGCACCGGAAGGGCCTTATTCATAGGGACATCAAGCCGGAAAATGTAATTGTCGATGGCGAGAAAAAAGCCTGGTTAACGGGCTTTGGCATGGCCTCCAGGCTGGCACGAGAAAGGCAGGAACCCGTTTCTTTGGTTGAGACCCTTGCTGGAACTCTTGCGTATATGGCGCCGGAGCAAACGGGTCGCATGAATCGTTCAGTTGATCATCGCAGCGATCTCTATTCCTTGGGTGTTACCCTCTACGAAATGACCACCGGCAAATTGCCATTTTCAGCAAACGATCCCCTCGAGTGGGTTCACTCTCACACAGCGATACAGCCTGTCCCGCCAATCGAGCTGGTCGATCTTCCCGAACCACTCTCCGATATCATCATGAAGCTCTTGGCAAAGAACGCAGAAGACCGCTACCAGACGGCCGCAGGTCTGGCCGTCGATCTGCGCCATTGTCAAACGCAGTGGGATCGGAAGAGCCGGATCGATCCCTTTTCCCTGGGTGCCAATGATGCGTCGGATCGACTTTTGATCTCCGAACGACTGTATGGTCGCGACGAGGATATACGTGTGTTGACATCGGCGTTCGACCGGGTTGTCGAAAGCGGTATCCCGGAGCTAGTGCTCGTATCGGGGTACTCGGGAGTCGGGAAATCGTCGGTCGTAAATGAATTGCATAAGGTTCTGGTCCCGCCGCGTGGGCTTTTCGCGGCCGGCAAGTTCGACCTGTACAAGCGAGACATTCCCTACGCAACGATCTCCCAGGCGTTCCAGAGCCTTCTGCGTCAAGTTCTGAGCAAGACTGAAATGGAGTTGAGTATTTGGCGCAACAAACTTCTAGAGGCGCTTGGGCAAAACGGCCAAATAATCATAGATCTCATACCGGAGCTTGAAGTCGTCATTGGCGCGCAGCCCCCGATTCCGGAGCTCTCGGCTCGGGATGCAGCAAATAGATTTAACATGGTCTTCCGCCGGTTTCTTGGGGTTTTTGCCTCTAGCGAACATCCGCTTGCGCTCTTTCTCGACGACCTACAATGGCTTGACACAGCGAGCGTTCAGCTCTTGCAGCATCTCGTGACCGCCCCCGAGGTCCGGCATGTTCTTCTGGTCGGCGCCTATCGTGATAACGAGCTAACTGCCTCTCATCCGCTGTTGCAAACCATAGCATACATCCGCAAAGCCGGAGCGTCTGTGCAGGAAATCGTACTTGCACCGCTGTCGCACGCCGACGTCGGTCATTTAATCGAAGACGCACTCCGGTGTAAACCTGGAACGAGTGGCGACCTTACCCAATTTGTCTATGAAAAGACGGGGGGAAACCCGTTCTTTGTGATCCAATTTCTCGTCGAACTGGCGGATAAATCGCTTCTCACATTTGATGCTGAAATCGGAGCATACAACTGGGATATAACTGAAATCCAAAAGGTCGGATTTAGCGCCGACGTTGTTCATTTGGTGACGGAAAAACTCAATCGTCTGGCCTCAGCAACAAAACTTGCGCTGAAGTCCCTCGCTTGTTTAGGAAACACGGCTCAAATCGATACGTTGGTCAGGGTCCGAGAGCAGCCGGAGCAGGTCATCCATGACGCTCTATGGGGCGCCGTGCAGGCGGGACTACTGCTGCGCAATGGCTCTACATACAAGTTTCTGCACGATCGAGTCCAGGAAGCAGCCTACGCGCTGATTTCCAAAGAAGATCGCGCAGCTGTGCACCTGAAAATAGGACGTCTGCTCGCATCGTCAGTCAAAGAAGGAGATATGAAAGAAGCGATTTTCGAGATCGTCAATCAGTTCGAACGAGCCACCGGCTTGATCGCCAGCGAAGCCGAACGGGAGTATGTCGCAACGCTGTTTCTGTCTGCGGCCAGGCAAGCGAGAAATTCGACCGCATATAATTCCGCTCTAAGATATCTGCATCGAGGCCGGAGTCTGCTCGCTGATGACAGTTGGCACAGGCAATACGCACTAACCTTCGAATTCGAGTTGCGGATGGCCGAATGTGAGCTCCTGATTGGCGAACTAGCGAACGCGGAAAAGCGCCTTGAAACATTAATTGGCTACGGTACCGGAAAATTGGACCTGGCTTCCGCTTATCGCCTGAAAATCACATTACATGTCGTGAAGTCGGAGACCGATCGAACGGTAGAAGCTGCTTTGGAGTGCCTCAGGCTGTTCGGCGTCGTGTTGGAGCCCGACCCTACCACGCGGCAACTTGATGCGGCCTTCGCCGAAATCTGGAGCACGCTCAACGAACTTACGATCGAAGCTATTGCGGAGCTGCCACGGGCGACAAATCCGGACGTCGAGGCCGCAATGACACTACTCTGGGCCCCTGCGATCTCGAAAAGCGAAGCCTTCTTGGGTATATATCTATGTCATATCGTCGGTTTCACGATAGCCAATGGCGTAACCGCCGCGTCGACCGATGGAATCGGCTGGTTCGGAAACTTTGTTGGCCATCGGTTCGGGCGCTATAGCGATGGCTACAGGCTGACTCGGCTGGCTTGTGACCTTGTCGAGAAGCACAATTTCACGGCGTTTAGAGCCAAGGCCCTTTACGCGCTCTATATGAGCCGGCTCTGGTTTCAACCGATTTCACAGGCGCTCGAAGCCGCCCTGGACGCGTTTGCAGCAGGCAGTGACAGCGGCGACGTCTTGGCTGCCTGCGGCAGTGCAAATGCCGTTGTTTTGACCAGATTTGCGCGGGGCGATCACCTCGAAGATGTCGGTCGGGAAGTAGAGAAAGGTATTTCCTTCACTAATCAGACGGGTTATCGCGATGTCGGCAAGGTTCTATTGATTGAACAGCGCGCAGTTCTGCATCTGCAGGGACGGACAGAGTCGTTTGCGACGTTGGATGGCGATGGTTTCAAAGAGTCGGAATTTGAACAATTCCTGGCAAGCTCCCGTAATGGTTTGATGCTTTTCTGCAGTTGGGTCAGCAAAGGCCAATCTTGCTATATGGCAGGACGTCTAGATGAAGCTGCCTATGCATTCGAGAAGGCCGAGCCGCTATACTGGGTGTGCCCCGGACACATTCAGCACTTCAATTATCAATTGTTTTCAGCCTTGACACTAGCTGCTCTTGAGCCTGGCGGGCATCCAAGCCCTGAGAGGAAAAGCCGCCTTCAAACCCAATACGAACAACTCGGCTGTTGGGCAGAGGCATGCCCATCGACATTTGAGGACAAGCATGCGCTGCTCGGGGCCGAAATAGCGCGGATCGAAGGGCGCGCGGCCGATGCGATGATGCTTTATGAGCGGGCCATAAAATCGGCTGGGAACAACGGTTTTATCAATGACGAAGCCCTCGCGCACGAACTCGCGGCTCGATTTCATTTTAACAAGGGCCTCGATACCAGCGGCCATGCACATTTGCGTCATAGTCACGATTGTTACCAGCGCTGGGGAGCGCACGGCAAGGTAAGACAGCTGGAATCAATTTTTCCCAGCCTACGGGAAAATGACAAGATCGCTTTCTCGACTGGTGCGAACGGAAATTCACTTTCAAATGTCGACATACTTGCGATCTTTAAAGCCACTCAGGCTATCTCGCGTGAAATCGTTATCGACGATTTAGTAAAAACGCTTCTGACGATCGCCGTCGAGACGGCCGGCGCCGATAGAGGGCTCCTGATCTTGGTGCGTAGTGACGAGCCGCACATCGTCGCAGAAGCCATAACCAATAATCGTGAAATCGCGATAAGCCTTCGCGAGCGGATCGCGTCCGCCTCGGAACTTCCCGATTCCCTGCTTCAATATGTCATGCGGACGCGGCAAGCAATTATCCTGGACGAGGCGACCTCAAGCCCGCTCTTTTCGCGGGACGTTTACGTCCGAACAAACAAATGCAGGTCAATTTTATGCGCGCCCATCGTCAAGCAAGGTCTCGTGAGCGGCGTTTTGTATCTGGAGAATGGCCTGACACCGTATGCGTTTACGTTGCAGAGCCTGTCGTTGCTGGAGATTCTCGCATCACAGGCGGCGATTTCGCTGGAGACCGCCGCGCTCTATCATGACCTGCGGCGAAGTGAGACCTTCTTGTCGGAAGGTGAACGATTGAGCCGCTGCGGCACGTGGAGCTGGAATTTACGAACCGGCGAGCTTAAATGGTCAGCCGAGCATTTCCGTCTCTGTGGTTACGAGCCAGGCGAGGTGAAGCCATCCTATTCCCTGTTTCTCGATCGTGTCCATCCGGACGACAGGGCGCGACTCGACGATATCGTTCTGGCCGCAACTCGGGTTGGGAAAACATTCAACTGTGAGGTTCGCTTGAGCCTGCCTTCGGGCGAAACAAAAACATGTCTTTCGATGGGGCGTCAGCTGGCTCCCGATAGTGGGAACGGAAGCGAATATATCGGCACTCTCATTGATGTCAGCGATCGAAGGCGTGCGGAAAGCGCGCTACGCGACGCTCAGGGTGAGCTGACACGCGTGGCACGGTTGACCACCATGGGTGAGTTTGCCGCCTCGATCGCGCACGAAGTCAACCAGCCGCTGACGGCAATGGTGATAAGCGCCAGTGCGTGCTTGCAGTGGCTGGCAGATGAAAAGATGGACGTCGCGGCTGCGCGCAAAAGTGCGAATAACATCATTGAGAATGGTCACCGCGCCGGCCAGATTATCAAGGGGATCTATAGCCTGGCGAAGAAGGTGCCGTCGGAGATAAGACTTGTCGACCTAAATTATACGATACAAGAAGTTCTCGGACTCATGCGAGACGAAATTGAGCGGCAAGATATTACGGTTCATGTCCAATTATCGGAAAAGCCGGCTTCAGTCGAGGGTGACGGGGTCCAGTTGCAGCAGGTGATTTTTAATTTGGCGAGGAACAGCATCGAGGCAATGGGATCGGAGCCAACTAAGCCGCGTGTATTAAAGGTGGTGTCGGACGTGCATTTCGATGGACGGGTTGAGGTTGCGATTGTTGACAGTGGACCTGGTTTGGACGCGTCCGTGGAAAGCCGTTTGTTCGAGGCGTTTGTCACCACGAAAACCCACGGGTTGGGCATGGGGCTTTCAGTATGTCGCTCGATTGTAGTCGCTCACGGCGGGCATTTATTTGGATCGAACAATGAGAACCGTGGCAGTACGTTCAAATTCACAATTCCTCCGGCAGGCCATGGAGGCGTGAATGGCGCGCACTGAAGAGACGAGGCGGGGCGTCGTCGTGATCGACAATGACGAAGCGACCCGGCGAGCGGTTGAATTGTTGTTCGGAGGCGCTCACTAAGTGCAGAGTTGGATCACGTTCCCGGCGCCGCCATCTCGACCGATCCCAGAGGACATGGCGGTTGGTGATCGGGGCATCAGGCTTTGGAAAAGCGCGTTCTTTCGCTCGGAGGCTTTTCGTTTCCTGGTCCATCTCCGTCGCACCACACCAAGGCGCCGCCCAGCAGCGATGCGCGGACGGCAAGTTGGTTGATCGGCAGATAGTGCACCATGCGGCCGGGAAACGCGGGCTCTCACTGACGTAAGCGCGTCCGCTACACGCGGTTTCTCGGCTGCCCGATTCAAGGGACGCCAGTTTACGTGCGCGCGGCCGGTGTTCCAAGAAAGCGCGTCCGGTTTTCCGCGTGATCGCCGAATATACCGAAGTATAGGGTATCAGCCGATAATATACCTATTCAAGGCTCTCAGTAGAATAGAGGGCCGCTGCATGGTTCGATATGCTGAAGTCGGAAAGTCGGGATGACTCAACCAGAAACGCGATCGGGATAGGTGAGTACGCTGTCGGGCGCGCCTGGCCGCGCCTCTACGATGATCGTGCGCTACGTGAGCTCCTTTCGGCTTTCGGTCAACACAGCTGAAGGAAATCGAATCATGCTGCAACAGCCGCAACTGCTTCAGACAGAAGAAGTCCGCTTCGCGAGCCACTCGGCGATTTCCGCAAACGCAGATTATCCGTACGACGCGGCAGATGGCGATCCGGTGACGCTTTTCTTCAATAGCGTCCAGCCGGAGGTCCTGCTACCCGGTGCTGGGGTTCCCAAAAAGAGCAGGGTCCTCGCCTTTCAGCGCCTTCGCATCGTAGTCGCCAGAGCGGAAGGGGAGTCTTGCGAGAGGCCTGTCGCCCGCGACCTTGGCGGCGTGGACGAATCCGCCCCGGAAATGGGTGGCCAAATCCGAATGGCCGCACATGCCGCCGATCTTCGCACTCAAGAGCCCGCCGCGGAACAGGGTCCCGACCCCATCATCGGACATTTGTCTGATGCGCTGGCAGCGGCAGAGCGTGCTGGCGATCAGCATTCCACTATCTACGCGGACGCCGTACGACTCGCGATCGTCATCAGGCAGCTTGGTCAGGCAGACGAGCGGCGCGTTGCCCGGGGGGGCGAACTGCCCGAACCGGCGCCCGGCGCAAGGCAAGTCCGCGCCTTGCAAAAATGGCGGCTCAAGCGGGTCCTCGACCTCATCGACAATCGCTTGTCCAGTAAAATAACCCTGGTTGATCTGGCCGCAGTCGCCGGGCTAAGCCGCATGCACTTCGCATCGCAGTTTCGCACGGCCATGGGCATGCGTCCGCATGAATATCTTTTGAGGCAGCGAATTCGTCGTGCCGAGGAGCTGTTGCTTCATTCAAAAATGCCAATCGTCGAAATCGCACTGACCGTTGGCTTCCAAACCCAAGCGCATTTTACCACCGTCTTCAAGCGGATCATTGGGCACACGCCCTGTCAATGGCGCCAGGCTAATGTCGACGGCCTGGCGTGAATGGTGCCCGCGTTCAAGCGCGACCGGGTCTTACTGCTCGGGGACTGCAAGCTTGCGGTAAATGTCAAGTAAGCCGGTCTCGATCAGTCAGGGGCACCTGTGGCGCGCGCTTGGCTTGGTCCAACTCGGACTTGCAGAGCGCCAAGTTGGCCAGAAAGGTCGGCGGCGCGCGCTTCGCCGAGCAAGGCGAGCGCGGCCTCGGTGCCTTCGCCGGCCGTTCCCTCGGCATCCGCAACCGACCTCGGTGTCGGTTGGTGCCGCGGAGCGCCGCGACGCATTTCCGCCTCCATGCCCGCGAGCCCGCTTGGATATCGCTGACAGCATCGACGTGTGTCCGAGACGCTCAATCTCGCTTGGGCAGGGGCCGGCCGGCATCGGACCAGCCCTGTAAAGCAGGATTGCACCATTGAGGATAAGCCGTGCAGCGCTCTGCATGGCGCGACCTTCATCGGAAGCGGATTTCGGCGGCAAGTGAATTCCCAGGAACCATCGCGAGGGTCTTTCGTTGATCACCGCCGGTATGAACGGCCGCCGGCAACATTGGGCCAGCCGAGATCGCTGTCGCGTCGAAGGCCCCAGTTGGAAAAACCTGGGATTCGGAAAGGTGCCGTACGGCCCTTCGCCGTGCGGATCGGAAAATATCGATACCTTTCCGAAAGCGCCCGCCGGCCGAAACTGCTTCCTTCTCTGCCGTGACCCTCGGGGCAGGGTACCAATGATGGCGGGCGTGAGATGTCTGTCGGTTGAATCCTGCCGGCAGCCGGTCTTCCATCGTGCAATGGAAGAACCAGCAACGGGGCTATTTCGCTTCTATGGTGCCGACAGAGCCAACCCATGATCCATCTCGCGCGGCGCCATGGCGTCATGGCGTTCCGGCCAGGTCTCCGAATGAGAACAAGCAGTGTCAGGAAGTCCATTGATCGCGATTGTCGATGATGATGCCTTGTTGCGCTCGGCCCTCGAGATGTTGTTCGGGTCGCTAGGCTACAGATCGATCGCTTATGAGTCTGCGACATCCTTTCTTGCCAGCGGCGACGCCGGAGCTTGTCACTGCGTGATCTCGGACGTCAGCATGCCTGGCATGAGCGGGTTCGAGTTGACACGCGAACTCCGAACGATCGGGCATGTAGTGCCAGTCATCCTGATTACGGCCCTTAGCGGGGCGGCGTTATCCGCACAAGCAACGGCGTGCGGAGCGCGCTGTCTGCTGACCAAGCCCCTTGAACCCGGGCAGCTAATTGAATGTGTGAAAGAAGCGCTTGCCGCATAAACGTATCGACAATTCCCTGGATCCGACAACACGGTTGGAACGTTGCGATCGTGACCGTGGACTTCAATGGCTCGCGAAGGCCCTGGGCTGTCTCGGTGGCTGTATCGCCGCAAACGTCATCGTCAATGCCCTTCGTTCCTACGCGCCGGGCGTTATTTTCACGGCGGTGCTGCCAGCAGCAATCCGCCCCGCGTTGGCTTGGTCCAATCGGATCTCATTCGGGACGTCCGTGCAATCCCGGAAATTGTCTTCCCAATTTGAAATACTTGAATCCACCGGGTCGAGTATTAATTCCACTGCTGGCCGAATTCCGGGCGCGTGATTTCAATTGTCGCCGCGCGGTGAAAGCGCAGGCCATACCCTCGCGGCATTCTCCGGCAGCAGCACCGGCTATCCGAACGGTGAGAAAACCCCATCAAACCCATGAGGTCTCCCATGCCAATGATCAAGACTCAGGACGGTACCGACATTTACTACAAGGACTGGGGCAAGGGCCAGCCTGTCGTCTTCAGTCACGGCTGGCCGCTCAGCTCCGATGCCTTCGAGGATCAGATGTTCTTCCTGGCCGAGCATGGATACCGCGTCATCGCGCATGACCGCCGCGGTCATGGCCGTTCGAGCCAGCCGTGGCAGGGCAATGACATGGATACGTACGCCGACGACCTCGCCACGTTGGTCAAGCACCTCGATCTGAAGAACGCAGTTCATGTCGGGCACTCGACCGGAGGCGGAGAGGTCGCCCGCTACATCGCCCGCCACGGCAACAGCCGTGTCGCCCAGGCGGTTCTCATTAGCGCCGTTCCACCGCTGATGTTGAAAACCGCGGCCAATCCCGGCGGACTCGACATGACGGTTTTCGACGGCCTTCGCAGCGGAGTTGTCGCCGATCGTTCGCAATTCTGGCGAGACCTGAGCATGCCATTTTACGGCTATAACAAGCCGGGCGCGAAAATCTCCGAGGGCGTGAGGGAATCCTTCTGGCTGCAGGGCATGATGGCCGGTTTTCCGGCGGCATATTTCTGTATCAAGGCGTTCTCCGAGACAGATCAGACCGAAGACCTCAAGAAGATCGACGTGCCGACGCTGATCCTTCAGGGAGACGCCGATCAGATCGTGCCGTTCGAGGATTCCGGAAAGCTCTCGGCGAAGTTGGTCAAGGACGCGAAACTTCAGGTCATAAGCGGTGCGCCGCATGGAATGTGCACCACGCACAAGGAGGTTATCAACGAAGCCCTGTTGGCGTTCATAAAGACTGAGCCCGCCCGCCGCACGCAACCTGGCAAGGTGCAATCCTCTCTCGCCGGATAAGGGGCGAGGCCACCCTAGGGAAGAAGAATCATGTCGCATCATCTGGACTCGCCGATAGCTCGACAAGACATCAGGCTCGACATCACCGATCTCTACCTGTTCCGCGGCGAAGCCGGGACGGTATTCGCGATCAATGTCTGCCATTCGATCGCTGGCCCCGTACCCAAGCCCGGCTTTCATCCGGAAGGCATGTACGAATTCAAGATCGACCTCAACGGCGACGCCGTCGAGGAAATCACGTATCGCGTCAAGTTCGATGAACGCGATGCTGGCGGAAGACAGCGGATGACCTTGCATCGGATCGACGGGGTGCAAGCGACGGATCCCCACGCGTCGGGCACGCTGCTGCTGAACGGGACGAGCGGAGAGGTGTCTTCCAGCCCAACCGGCGTTCGGATCTGGGCGGGAAGGGCCGGAGACCCGTTCTGGATCGAGCCCGACGTGCTGCATGCAGTCGGCCACTCGTTGCAGGACGGAACGACCGTCAATCTCAATGGCTGGGACCCGTCTCGCGCGAAGAACCTGTTCGCGGGTCACAGCGTCCATTCCCTGGTCCTCGAAATCCCGGACAAGGAATTGATCGGCAGCAGCCAAGCCGAACGGAAAATCGGCGTCTGGGCGGTCGCATCCCTGGCAACCGATGCCGGAGGCTGGAGATCGATCAATCGGGTCGGCCTGCCGATGATCCACCCGCTGTTCACCCAGTACGATGAAGACCTCGGCAACCGCCTGAATGGCGGAAGGCCGGCGGACGATTTCGCGACCTTCGGCGAAGCCGCCACAGCGGCGATTGCAGGCGCGGTGCGGGCCACCGGTACCGCCGAGGATCCGGAAGGGTACGCCACGAGGGTCGCTCGGCGGCTCTTTCCGAACATGCTGCCTTACACGGTCGGGACGCCAGCGGTGTTCGGTTTCGGCGACTGGAACGGTCGCTCCCTG